>ENA-OQBJ01001140-OQBJ01001140.1-human-gut-metagenome-genome-assembly--contig:-NODE-1140-length-11172-cov-3.411770_pt1 | contig 11172 bp, 13 predicted proteins | sample MGYA00242743_ERZ504545 | MGnify/ENA primary metagenome ERZ504545 (study PRJEB26092, sample SAMD00036252) | human gut metagenome | host: Homo sapiens | study: EMG produced TPA metagenomics assembly of...
GCTTTTCGTAGTCCAGGCGAAGTCCTGCTGTAACAGACAGTCCTTCTACCAGCACATCATTGATAGTAGACTGATGATAGATAGCTCCGTTTAATATAGGTGTATCGAATACCCCCGAAACAGGCAAGGGACGTGTGGTAATCTTTGCTGCCAGTGTAGGTGCTCCGGCAGGAAGATGAGAAAGCCCTGCATTGATATTGTCTTCAATCAGACTCTGTATACCAGCTTCCTGGAAAGTAACCGGTCCGTCGGTTTTCAGCCACTGGTAGAATCCGCTCACTCCCGTAGTCCACTGCCAGCGATTGCCCGGTTTCGATTTCAGCACCAGTTCTTCACTGATAGTCTTGGAGTTCTGCTTCTGCATGATGGTATAAATGTCAGCTTCCGTAAAATCCTGGTCCAGATTCATCTGGTCATACAGATACTGGAAACCAGTCACACTGCTCAGAATAAAGTTGTCTGCCTGATGTTCCAGATTCAATCCACCGTTCAGCAGGTTACGCTTGTAGCCACATTCACGGTTATAAGATATTTTTCCGATATATTCACCGCGGTCTTCTGTCTTGTCATCGGTACGTCCGGTATATTCGTATGGATATCCTCCCTGATTGGTATATTCATAATTCAGCGTGAAGTCCAGCTTCAGATTTTCCGAAGGCAGATAAATGGCGCGGAAACGTCCTCCGAACTCATCGTCTGTATCAATGCGCTTGTTGTTGAAGTTGTTCTTGAAGAAACCTCCCTTGTGTTCGTAGAAGAATCCCGTAGAAAACGCAAACTGTGAAGAAATACGGTGATAGTGAGTAAGAGAAGCCTTATAGTCATTGTATGTAGCTGCGCTGAGACGGATATCTGTTCCCTGATAAGTGAAAGGTGATTTGGTGAATACACGAATCAGTCCCCCCATCGTATTTCGTCCGTACAGTGTTCCCTGCGGACCACGCATTACGTCTATTCGTTCGATGTCAGAGTAGTTGAAGTCGAATGCCGACTTGTCGATGAATGGGATATTGTCGACATACAGACCTACGGCTGGGGTATTGATGCGCGAACCGATACCGCGTACATATACCGAAGTTGTCAACTTCGAGCCGTAATCAGGGATGAACAGATTGGGTATAAGTCCCGACAACGCTTTGACCGAGGTCACCGAGTTGTTACGCATTTCATTTTGCGAAAGCGATGTTGACGAAATGGCCTGCTGGCGCAGACGGTTATTTTCCTTCGGAGTAGCGATGACAACTACTTCCTCGATGTCTATCACTTTAGTTGTATCTTTGACCAATGCATTGTCTGTATCAGTCGGGGCAGCAAAAACGGTTGTTGTCACGGCTGCTGCCAGCGAAGCGAGAATTGTACGTTTCATATCTGTCTAGTGGTTTTTTGTAATTCGGTTGCAAAGTAACGTCAATTCTCTTTATCCGGCAATCCTAATTTATGAGGATTATGTGGGAAAAAGTATATGAAGTTTAGGGAAAACATCGGCTTGTTTTTTATTTTTGTACAGATTCATTAGAAAAATGTTAATACCACTTTGTCGAAAGTGTATGGATAGTTCAAAGACGTTCTTCATTATGTGCTATAAAGATTCTTATTGATATATGATGGGATCTTTATTACTCAGGTTGTCTTTTTCTATTTTATTATATAAAGCTTTATACTCAAAGATTTTTGTAATAAATAAGCAAAAATGTAAATAACAGATGTTATGATATTCTTTATTTTTGCATAAAATTATTTTGTTATGAAAGCATTTTTTAGTTTGGCGGTAGGATGTTTGATTTCTCTTTCCGCATGGGCTCAGGAAACTGTAGCTGTAAACACGGGAGATATTGTTTCTCCTGAGTTGAAGAACCAGACAGTAACTTTTAAATTACTGGCTCCAAATGCCAAAGAAGTAGTGGTTGAGGCAGATTTTTTTGAACGAACTCCATACTTATTGTTTTTACGTTGACGGCATGCGTATGCTCGATCCCAGCAATGTGTATATGATTCGTGATATTGCTACGTATACCAATTATTTTCTGGTCGATGGAGAATTGTCTCAAAACTATTTTGTATGTGAAGTTCCTCACGGAACCGTATCGAAGGTCTGGTATCCTAGTCCAACATTGGGTATGGAACGTCGCCGCATGACGGTTTACACACCTGCCGGTTATGAAGACAGCAATAAACAATATCCGGTATTATACCTGTTGCATGGTGCGGGAGGTGATGAAAATGCCTGGAGTGAGCTGGGTAGAGCCATTCAGATATTTGACAACCTGATAGCGCAAGGAAAAGCTGAACCGATGATTGTGGTTATGCCTAACGGAAACGGTGTTCAGGAAGCTGTACCGGGTGAATATCCTAACAGTATGTATAAGCCTTCGTTTGCCAATCCGAAGACGATGGAAGGTTCTTTCGAAAAAGGCCTTTCCGGATATCATGAAGTATGTGGAAAGTCATTATCGTACTATAAATGATAAGAATCACCGTGCGATTGCCGGACTGTCGATGGGTGGATTCCATTCTCTTTATATTTCTGCCAATAATCCTGACTTGTTCGGTTATGTAGGTCTGTTCTCTGCTGCTATAAACCGTCAGGCAAAGGGTGAGAATACAAATATTATGGCAACAAACTATAGGGATAAGATAAAGAAGTCAACAGGCTTCAGGTTTAATTAAAAAAACAGTCAGCCTTTTTTAGGCTAAGACAGCTGCCTACACTACTGCAAACCGTAGTCAGGCTCCGGCTATTCAGGTACGTTATACTGATATCCTGCTGAACTATGCAGAGGCATTGGCTGAACTGGACGGTGCAAACAATGCCAGCGAAATTCAGAAAGCTTTGCATCCGTTGCGCGTTCGTGTGAACATGCCGGATGTAGATTTCGACCGCGAATATAATACTGACGCTGATTATCCGTTCCATAACCTCGACAAGTACATTCAGGCTATGCGTCGTGAACGTCGTGTGGAGAAAGCACTCGAAAACTGTCGTCTGACAGATTTATCTTAAGACAATTATTTTATCGTTTTTTTTTAAATTGCATCCGTAATCTTAAATACAATGAGAATATGAAAAAGCTCTTCTTTATCGTTTCGCTTCTGGCATTGAGTCTGGGTTGTCTGACTTCCTGCAATGATTCCGAAAAACCTTCGGCTGACTACGAATGGGACTTTAACGTTTCCGATATTGTGCTGCATGTTACCAGTCAGGAAGGAACGAATCTGCTGGATGCCGGTGTTGCCGGAAATATTCTTGAAAACGATATCCGGATAGAATATGCCGGAGAAGTTTATCCGTTGGCAGATGAAACCGGAAGAGGTGGACAGCCGGAATCCGATGTACCAGCACACGTATGCTTTTACCGGCTTGGAACGGACTTTCTCTGGGAATGACAGACGACTGCGGACCTTGCCTGAAGTTCGGTGAGTTTGGTCCGACCAAGATGTACAAGAATGAATGTTTTACGCTCGATTTAGGTACAGGGCGTACGTGGAACATATCGTTTGATTTTTGGGTGGACGGAATAAATACAGACAATCCTGTCGTACACTCCAGCCTGTATGTAGACGGAGAGAAGATGGACTTTCCGCTGGCGGAGATTAGACTGGACTGATACGTACCCCGTATCATATCCGGTCCGCTTCTACATACCCGTGCATCACGGCATAGATGGCAAGCCCCGAAACCGACTTGATACCGAGCTTCTCGGTGATGTTCTTTCGGTGCGAAATAACCGTCGTCAGGCTGATGTTCAGTTTATCGGCTATTTCCTTGTTGATAAGCCCTTTGGTAATCAGAGTCAGTACCTCTATTTCACGAGGCGACAGATCATGCTCCTGCTGCATTTCCTGCGGTGATACGGATGATGTGTCGCTCGTGTCCCTGTTTCCGCATCTGCATGATGGCTTTCACCAGCTTGTCCTGAGGCAGGCAGACATTCAGCGTGGGAATGCCGCTCAGTGAAGGCTGTTCGCCTGCCGCCAGCACGATAGTCTTCGGACGGCGTGCCAGAAAGAACGACGTATGCTCGAAGTATGTCTGTGCCGAAACAAAATAATGGCTGTACATATCCGGCGTATCGTCTATCAGTCTGGCGAACGACGGAAACGTACGGATGGTCGCTACGGGGATAAGCTCTTCCAGAATGGTCTGCAAGCCCAATGCTGTCAGCGTATTCTGTTCTACGATTGCTATTTCAGGGATATGTTGCATCTTGGTTGATAGGTTGTTGGAGGATTAGAATCATTTTTGCAAGTACGCCGCTACGGCATCGGCACACCGTTCGCCGTCTACACCTGCCGACACGATTCCGCCGGCATATCCCGCTCCTTCTCCGCAGGGGAACAGTCCCTCTACGGTGACGTGCTGCAAGGTTTCGTTGTCGCGTACGATGCGGATAGGGGCCGAAGTACGTGTTTCTACGGCAATCATCACTGCCTCGTTGGTCAGGAAGCCGTGCGAGCTCTTGCCGAACAACTGGAAGCCCCGGCTCAGTCGGCTGCTGATGAATTTCGGCATCCAGAAGTGAAGCGGCGAAGAAACCAGTCCCGGGCTGTACGAGGTATCGGGCAGGTCGTAGCTGATTTTCCGGTTGATGAAGTCCGCCATACGCTGCGAAGGAGCCGTCTGCCGCATGTTACCCTGCTGCCAGCAGAGTTGCTCCAGTTTCTCCTGAAAGTGCATTACAGCCAGTGTATGTACGCTTCCCTCGGGCAGTTTTCCCGAACGGGCAATCAGTTCTTCGGTCTGCGCTTCTGCCGAACCCTGAATGGTTTCACACTCCTGAAGCTGCAAGTCGGGCAGGAGCAGGTCTTCGGGACGCAATTCTACCACCATGCCGGAGTTGCTCCACTTCGTGCCACGGTTGCTGGGACTCATGCCGTTTACCACCAGCTGGTGAGGTCCGCTGGCTGCCGGAACCACAAATCCTCCCGGACACATGCAGAAGCTGTACACCCCTCTGCCTTCTACCTGCTGCACGAAGCTGTATTCGGCTGCCGGCAGATACTTTCCGCGTCCGTTCTTGTTGTGGTACTGAATCTGGTCGATCAGCATCGACGGATGCTCCAGACGTACCCCTACGGCGATACCCTTGGGTTCGATGGTCACCCCGTTGGCATACAACCAGCGGTATACGTCGCGTGCCGAATGTCCTGTAGCCAGAATCACCGGACCGTGGAAAGTCTTTCCCGTATTCGTTTCAATGCCTGCTACCTTGTTGTCCTTGATGAGCAGGGCATCCATGCGTGTCTGGAAGTGCACCTCTCCGCCACAGGCGAGGATGGTGTTTCGCATGTTTTCAATCACCCTCGGCAACTTGTCGGTTCCGATGTGCGGATGCGCGTCTATCAGGATAGATGTGCTTGCTCCGTGCTGGCAGAACACGTTCAGAATCTTGTCCACGCTGCCACGCTTCTTGCTGCGCGTATACAGCTTGCCGTCGGAGTAAGCTCCCGCACCTCCTTCACCGAAACTGTAGTTCGATTCCGGGTCCACCTTGTGTTCACGGCTGATGCGGGCAAGGTCCGTCTTGCGGTCGCGCACATTCTTTCCGCGCTCCACCACCACCGGACGCAGTCCCAGCTCTATCAGACGCAGGGCAGCAAACAGACCGCCCGGTCCGGCTCCTACCACAATCACCTGAGGCTTTCCCTCCACGTTGCGGTATTCCGTCCGTACAAACTCCTCCTCGGTAGGCGTTTCGTTGATGAACACCTGTACCTTCAGGTTTACGTAAATCGTCCGCTGGCGGGCGTCGATGCTCCGTTTCAGTACCCGTACGGCGTGTATGGTACGAATGTCGAGCCCCTTTTCACGGCTCACGTATTGCTTGATATGTTGTTCGCTGGCTGCCTGCTCGGGCAGAACTCTTAACTGATATTCTTGTATCATAACTGGTTGTTCTTGTTTACGTTTTCTTCTTCCATGAATTCTTCATACGGCTGTGGGATCATAATGCCACAGTTTGGTTGACTGGTCTGTAAGACGGCGGTATGTATCAGAACGGTAAAAGCGTAACAGGGCAAATCTGTATCATCCGGGCTATCTTGCCGGGTAAAAACAAATACAGGTTATTATCTGTCACTTCCAGATTCATAGATGTACCTCTTTGATGGTTGATTTCCTCCATCAGTCACTGGCGGCTTTGTGTGTGGAGAATTTCGAAATTTTCTTCCAGATAAGTCAATACTCCTTGTTGGGAGAAAAGGTCGGCAACCTCTTTTCCTGTCATATTGTGCTCATGCTTGTACTGTTACATGCAGAAAGTCACAAAGAAAATCTTGTCCAATTCTTCATTCTGCGTCATGACTTGTATGTTGTTTTTTGCACTCTTTTATCCGAACAGCTGTCGGAAAGCTTCTTCCACCTTGCGCACGGGAACCAGTTCAATCTTAATCTTCTTGCGGTCCAGTCCCTGTAGGTTATGCTTGGGTACGAGCATCCGTGTGAATCCCAGTTTCTCGGCCTCACTGATGCGTTGCTCGATACGGTTTACGGGACGGATTTCTCCGCTCAGCCCCACTTCACCTGCCATGCATACGCCCGCTTCGATTTCCGTATCCATGTTGCTCGACAGAATGGCACTGATTACCGCCAGGTCGATGGCCGGATCGTTCACCTTCAGCCTCCTGCGATGTTCAGAAAGACATCCTTCTGCGCCAGTTTGAATCCTACACGCTTCTCCAGTACCGCCAGCAGCATGTTCATGCGTCGCAGGTCGAATCCCGTAGCCGAGCGCTGGGGCATGCCGTACGCCGCCGTACTCACCAGCGCCTGTACCTCGATGAGAAACGGACGGATACCCTCTACCGCACAGGCGATGGCAATGCCGCTCATACCCTCATGATCTTGCGTAAGCAGCAGTTCCGAAGGATTGCTCACCTGCCGCAGTCCGTCCTGCCGCATTTCGTAGATACCCAGTTCCGCCGTACTTCCGAAGCGGTTCTTGATACTCCGCAGGATGCGGTACATGTAGTGCTGGTCGCCCTCGAACTGAAGCACCGTGTCGACAATGTGCTCCAGCACCTTCGGTCCGGCAATGCTGCCTTCTTTGTTGATATGACCGATCAGAATAACCGGTGTTCCTGTTTCTTTGGCGAATTTCAGAATAGAAGCCGAACACTCGCGCACTTGTACGATGCTGCCCGGCGACGAGTCGATGTTTTCCGTCGAGATGGTCTGTATCGAGTCGATGATGACCAGATCGGGAGCCGTATTTTTGATGTTTGTGAAAATCTGTTCCAGCGATGTTTCGCACGCTATCAGCAGGTTGTTTGCTTCAGGATGGGGGATACGGTCGGCGCGCAATTTCAACTGCCGTGCGCTTTCTTCGCCCGAGATATACAGCACCTTCTTGTCCGTGAGGCGGAGCACTGTCTGAAGTACCAGCGTCGACTTTCCGATACCCGGTTCACCGCCTATCAGCGTAAGCGAGCCCTCTACCAGTCCGCCTCCCAGTACGCGGTTCAGCTCGTCGTCGCCCATGTCGATGCGCTGTTCTTCGCCTGAGGTAATCTCGTGCAGTCGTTGGGGTTTCGAACGCACCGATTCGATACCGTGTGCCACATGCTTGGCTACGGGCATTTCCTTGCGTACCACTTCCTCTACAAACGTATTCCACTGTCCGCACGACGGACACTTGCCTGCCCATTTGGGAGATTCCTGTCCGCAGTTGGTACACACATATACGGTTTTTTCTTTCGCCATGATTTTTTATTCCGATTGATTGCTTATCTTTGCAAAGATACTAAAAACCGGACTGTTTTCCTCATGTTTGGATGTCTTTCTTTAGTGGCTGTGTGGTCTTTGAAAATGAAAAATGCTGGTGTTTTAGCGAAAACTTGCCGAACTTTTCTCTAATTTATGTACGAATAGAGAAATGCTTTGTACAAAATATATCGTATTCTTGCAGGAGATTTACAGTATGCTTTGAAGTGTTAAAAACGATCTGACGAATTCTTAAAAAAAATCCGGTTGAAGTTTTTTCGGAAAAAACTTCCCTTGCTTTTACTCTTTCTTTTAATATATAATAGGAAAGGGTGGCAACACTAGTGGTGCTGTTGTGGCCCGTAGGAGCTTGTAATAGCTTGTAAATAAGTATGGTAGGTATGCTACCTTTTGGGTACACTAGTGGCCCGCCTGCTTTTTGTGTTATAGGAAACTTGCTAAAATCGCAAGTACGGCAGGTGTGTGACATTCCGATTAAAATTTGGACTTTCTGATAATTTGCTAGTTGTTTTGTGTATTGTTGTTTGAATTTGTAAGGAATTTTGCATGTTTAAGTGTGATACTGTTTTGTTATAAAAAGGATAAGTTGGCTTTACTTGAATATTCTGTCTGGAAAGCTGATAGAATAATTAACATAAACAAGTTAATGTGTTGACAAAGTTTGAATTTTTATGCTGGTTTTTTTAATTTTTTAGTATATTTGTTTCTGATTTATTAATAACACAAAAACAATTTAAGAAAACGTATGAAAAATCAATTGAAGCATTTTCTATTGTTTGCGGTGCTTGTAATTTTTGGTACAGCCACTGCAGTAGCTCAGGCTACATTGAAAGGCAAGATTGTAGATGCGGAAAGTAATGAGCCTCTTATCGGGGCAACGGTTTCCGTGAAAGGGTCTACTGAAGGTTCTGTAACCGATATCGACGGAGTGTTCTCGTTGAAAATTACAACATCGGGAACTACTGTCGAATTTAAGTATTTGGGCTATAAGACCAAAACAATGAAAATAACTCAGAAGGGTACTGTGGATTTGGGTACAGTTTCGATGGAGGCCGATTCACATGTACTGAATGATGTCGTAGTAACTTCTTCTATTGCGGTAGCACGTAAAACTCCTGTTGCCGTATCAAGCGTGGCAATGGACTTCATCGAAGAAAAACTGGGTACTCAGGAATTTCCTGAAATCCTGAAATCTACTCCGGGTGTGCATGCCAATAAAGATGGTGGTGGTTACGGTGACTCTGAAATCTATATGCGTGGATTCGGTAATGAGAATATTGCTGTGATGGTAAATGGTGTGCCGATGAACGATATGGAATGGGGAGGTGTTTACTGGTCTAACTGGTCAGGACTGACTGACGTGACTCGTACAATGCAGACGCAGCGTGGATTAGGTGCTTCAAAAGTTTCTGCTCCTTCTGTGGGAGGTACTATCAATATCATTACTCAGAGTCTGGAAAGCAAGAAAGGTGGTACAGTATCGTATTCTTTGGGTAACGATGGTATGAACAAAATCTTGTTTAGTGTTTCTACTGGTCTTACTAAATCAGGATGGGCTATGACTTTGCTGGGTTCTAAGAACTGGGGTAACGGATATGCTCAAGGACTTGACTTTGAAGGCTACAACTACTTCCTGAATGTTTCAAAACGATTGAATGACGCTCATCAGCTGTCGTTTACAGTATTTGGTGCTCCTCAAACACACTATCAGCGTAATGGCGCTTTGACAATTGCTGACTGGAAAATGACTGAAGAAGTGTATGGCATTAAGAATTATAAATATAATTCAACTTACGGTTTTGACAACGAAGGTCGTCGCAGAACCAGTGAGTACAACTCTTACCACAAACCGCAGATCAGCTTGAATCATCAGTGGCAGATTGATGACAAATCTTCTTTGAGTACTGTTGCTTATGTTTCTATCGGACGTGGTTATGGTTATTCCGGACAAGGTAACGAATATCACAATTATTCTTATAAGGATTGGAAAGGTGCCAACTATGGTGTGCTTCAGACTAAGTTCCGTAATCCTGATGGTACATTCGACTATGGAGCTATCCAGGATATCAACGCGGAAAGTGAATATGGTTCTATGCTTGCCATGAGCTTGTCAAAGAACTATCACAACTGGTATGGTTTGCTGTCGACTTATACCACTAAGTTCGGTAAGTACATCGACTTCTATGGTGGTGTAGACTTCCGTTATTACAAGGGAACTCATACCAATGAAATTTCGGACTTGTACGGTGGTCAGTATTTCATAGACTCTACTCGTGGTAAAGTGCTGGCTGAAAATAATATCGCAGCTGCCGATCCGATGTGGAAATATGAAAAGCTGGGTGTTGGTGATGTAGTTTACCGTGATTATGACGGACATGTAATGCAGGAAGGTGCTTTCTTCCAGAGCGAATTCAATAAAGACAAACTTTCGGCTTTCGTTGCCGGTTCATTGTCGAATACTACTTATTGGCGTTACGACGCTTGTTCTACGACAAAGCTCATGCTAAATCAGATAAAGTTAGCTTCCTCGGATTTACTGCAAAAGGTGGAGCTAACTACAACATTACTGAAAATCATAACGTTTTCTTCAACTTGGGTTATATCAGCCGTGCGCCTAAATTCTCTTATGGTGCTTTCATGCAGCGAATGCAAGTCATGCCATCAACAAGGATGCTAAGAATGAAAAAGTGCTTTCTTTCGAATTGGGTTATGGTTTCCGCAACAGCTGGTTGACTGCTAATGTCAATGCTTACTGGACCAAATGGCTGGATAAGGCGATGACTCAATCTGGTCAGCTGGAAAATCAGGAACGTACTGAATACTATATGAACATGACTGGTGTAAATGCCTTGCATAAAGGTGTGGAACTGGATGTGAAGGTTACTCCGGTAAAATGGTTGGATATTACAGGTATGTTCTCTTTGGGTGATTGGAAATGGGACAGCAATGCTACCGGTTATGCTTACGATGACAAGGGTATGCCGCTGAAGAAAGACGGTACTCAGGCAAGCGGAATCGGTGCTCCTGATCATGTGTCGGCTTCTATCAACTGAAGGGTGTACGTGTGGGTGGTTCTGCACAGACTACTGCTGCATTGGGTGCAACTTTCAAGATTGGCAAGTCTATCCGTGTTGGTGCTGACTGGACTTATTACGGACGTAACTATGCTTACTATTCATTCAGCGGAAGCAATTTTGAAACTGGGTCAGGAAATCAGTATTGCTGAACCATGGAAAGTACCTGCAGCAAGCCAGATCGATATGAATGCTTCTTATCGTTTCAAACTGGGCAAACTGGATGCTACATTGTCAGGAAATGTAAATAACTTACTTGACTACCAGTACATCTCTAAGGCATATAATCCTAAATCAGGTGTTGTTTCGGAAGAAACTATCTATTGTTACTATGCTTTCGGACGTACATATAGTCTAAGACTGAGAGTTAATTTCTAA
>ENA-OQBJ01001141-OQBJ01001141.1-human-gut-metagenome-genome-assembly--contig:-NODE-1141-length-11167-cov-1.591304_pt1 | contig 11167 bp, 13 predicted proteins | sample MGYA00242743_ERZ504545 | MGnify/ENA primary metagenome ERZ504545 (study PRJEB26092, sample SAMD00036252) | human gut metagenome | host: Homo sapiens | study: EMG produced TPA metagenomics assembly of...
CAAAATTTTTAAAGTAAATATACCAGAATGAGCTCAATTCATAAAGCAGATTCTATTTGAAAGGTAAACTTGTCACAGAAAAGTAACATATCCATAAATACCATTTTCTCTTTAGCTTAGCATATAAGAAAACTTATCATGAAAATTTATCGTTCAGACTAAGAATCATAATAAATATCCAGCTCTTTATATCAAGAATGTATAGGAATGGTAACATCAAAAAACAAAAAAGGAATAATGTATTCTTTTTCATAATGGCAAAGTCACCTTAAAAAAATCACTTTCCTTATGTTCTTTCTTTATTATCTCTATCATTTGCTTTACTATTTCTGGATGATTGGTAGAAATATCATTGTCCTCATGAATATCGTCAGCCAAATTATACAGATAAGAAACACCCTTCTTAACTACAAGTTCCAATCTCCCATCCGTACAGCCATCTGATCTGTTTCATGAAATTCCCAATAAAGATAATCATGCTTTTTCTGACTTGTATCATCACCTAACAATGTAGAAGCAAAAGAAACACCATCAAAGCAATCACCTTTAAGCTTCTTGTTGATGTATTTTTTAGGGAATCTCCTGTCACCAATAAGTTCACAAAAAGTTTGGATAATAGAGGTGAGCCTGAAACTGACAGATAAACCCGTAGTACTCATCAATACCACGCTTGTCTGGCGTAGAGCAAGAACCTTCATAACCACCGGCCCATTTGCCAAACATTCCTGTAGTATACCCGTTTTTTTTCATTATTTCAGGAAGAATGATATGACTCGGATCGTATGGTTCCTGACCGACAACCGTATATTCATCATTCGCCCCATACTTCATTAACGGAACATTAATCCAATATTCTTTGTTTCCACGTACATGAGAATGTCCAGAATGCTGTCCTGTCATAATAGTAGCACGCGAAGGTGCACTCACCGGACTACCTGCATAAGCTTGAGTAAATCTCATTCCTTCTTGAGCCATACGGTCTATATTAGGCGTACTTATATATTTCTGACCGTAACATCCTAAATCACCATATCCCATGTCATCACAAAGAATAAAAATGATATTAGGCTTTTGCTGAGAGGATGCACACACAGATGAAATTGAAGCCAAAAGTACTCCTGAAAAAATCGATATTTTATTCATAGTATAACTGATTTAATTTTCATATTAATAAAAAGGAGGTAAATGAATCGACAGCAACAAAATTCAATTTACCTCCCTTCCTAATACTCAATAATTATTAATTCAAACCAAACAATTCATTGTATCCTGGATTCTGCGTAAGTTTTGGATTCAGAACGATTTCGTTAGTAGGAACCATCATCAAATAATAGGTATCCAACCATCCACCTTTAGTCAATGGACTAGGATATGTATATATCCATCCGCTACCCACATTATTATTTTCACCAGAAGCCTGACCTACAGTCATAATTGTTTCATAGTCAACAAAGTTTCCTGAATATTTACTTGCTTTAGTACCATAAGGATTATCATTGGCTTCAATCCACATTCCACAAGGCTGCCTATTAACATAGTAGCAGCTTTAGCCCATCTTCTAATATCATAAAAGCCAAAACCTTCTCCAAACAATTCTATTTGTCTTTCGCGCCTTATCTCCCATAAAACTGGATCCACTTCATAATTTCCCAATTTACCACCTTTACCTGTCCACCAAGGAGCATTTCCTTTATCTCTCATAGGATCAAAATCTGAAGTAATCATTGAAACATTCATAGGTGACACACCAGCTCTATCACGAAGCAAATTTATTGTTTTATCAGCAACTGTTTGATCAAATAATCCAAGCTCCCAAGCAGCTTCCGCATAATTCAAAAGAATTTTCTTCTATTTTAAATATCGGCTTATCTGATGTACAATATGCACTAGACCCCGTTGAGAACTCCCACATATCATAATGTTTCCATGTATAATAGCCAGTTCTTGAACACATATATGCCACACGTGAATCAGTCGTAAGATTAGGACTGCTTGGAGTTAATGATGCCCCCCAATTTTGTCCTGGGCATCTTTTCATTCCTTGACCACCAAAACTCCCACCTCTTAAACACTTATCATTGATTCCCATGTAATCAATGTATTTTCTGTATTTTACAGCTTCATCTGCCGTAACGGTATGCCCTTCATTTATATCACCTTCTTTTAAGAATTGCCATGTTGGGAATGTAGTGACATAATCTGAAGTACCTGTAGTATTAGCAGCGACAACGTATGGAGGCTGAATATTCTGATACAATCTTGGATCTCTACTTTCAAAGGTATCCCACATATCTTTACCTTTTCCTCCTTTATATCCCGAATTTGGATTATTGATTGGATATCCGTTTTCATCAAAAACATATCGACAGTATACTGTGGTACATCCACACGATGTGCCGCAATATGTTCAAAATCATTTCCTCGATGCATAAGAAGTCCATCCAAATATTGCTTATAGAAAATGACCCCTGGAATATTATTCAAGTTCTCAGTAGTCCATAATTCTCCATATCCAGCAGCATCTTCAGACTCAGTACCGCCACCATAATATAACGTTGGATACTTGGTCATCAGTTCCTGTGATACAGCCAAACATTTTCTCAAATATTCTTCATAAGGTTCATCCAGTCCATGATATTTTGCCCATGTCCCTTCACGAAGTAAGAATCTTGACAACGCAGCTTTTATAACATCGACAGTGATAGTATTATCTCCATCATTAAAATCACCTAAATTTTCAGCAGCATACTCCAATCTGGCAATAATACTATCTGCAACTTCAGCTCTTGGCGTTCTTTCTGCATACACTTCAGGAGAAGTTTCATTCAATACTGTATTAACCCAAGGAACATCACCAAATCGATCTATTAATTCCATATACCACCAAGCAGAAAAAAAGAAACCTACAGATCGCCAATGAGCCGCCTCTTTCTGATTTAACACTCCATCCCCCAAATGGCTAAGCATAATATTTATGCGTCTAATATATGAAAAATCCCAACCTCCTCCTGAAGTTGTTTGAGTAATGGTCTGGTATGCATACGGATTAAATTCATTATCACGAATTGTCACAAGACCAGCATACCAATCTCCATATCTTTGCGAGTTTAAGCTGTTCTCCTTAAAATTAGTTTGAATTGTTGTATTGGTAAATAGTTCGTAACACGGATACATGTAAGCTTTATAGTTGCTATAGTCCAAAAAAGCATTTTGTTCCGTCAATGATGTAAGCGGATATTTTTCCAGATAATTATCATTACATGCTGAAAAAAGTCCAATACCTAAAACTCCTGCTAATAATATCTTTTTCATATTAATAATCGTCTTAAAAATTGATTAAAATGTAATATTGGCACCTAATGAAATTGTCCTATAATATGGATAATTCCATACAATCTCATTATATTCATTACCTTCTGGGTCATATCCCTTTGGCAAAGAAGAGAAGGTGAAAGGATTCTCTATACTTAAATATATCTTTGCATCTTTCATAAAAGCCTTTTTGTACCCAGTTTTTAGGGAAGCTATATGCCAAAGTGATATTTTTAACTCTTAAATATGCTGCATTCTGTATATATTTGTCACTTGCTCTTGTATTAGAAGTCACATTATTGCCTTGATCATATATACGGAATAATTTCGCATTTGGATTCTTTGCCTTCATAAAATCAGGATCATTAGATCATAGCTAACTGCAGACCAATAATCTGTCTGATTGTAGAATAAAGGCTGGAACACCGCATCCGAAGCTGAAGACCCAGCAAACGGGAATAATGCTGCCCCACCTAAGACATAATCTCTCTTACCAACACCTTGAAGTCTCACATCCAGACTAAATCCTTTGTAACCAACTCCAATATTTGCTCCAAACTGATAACGCGGCGTCTTGCTTCCTATAACTTTTCTGTCACCCGAATCACTCAAAGTACTACTTGCCGGTGAAATTATATTATCACCATCCAAATCCTTAAATTTTTCATCACCGGGTTGAGGTACTACTCCTTGAATTGATACTACATTATCTTTTAAAGTCCATACACCTTTCTGGGCATCTTCCAATACAAAATCATCAATTGTATAGTATCCATCAGATACATACCCCCAATATTCACCTAGTTCCTTTCCTACATAATTACGATCCACAAAACCTGACTCATTATTGAACTTATCAATAAAGGCTCTGCTATCATAAATATTAAAGCCGATATTATACGAGAAATTTCCGATTCTGTCTCTCCATGAAAGATTAATTTCCCATCCTTTACTTGATAAGTCTGCAATATTTTGCAAAGGTGCACCAGCGCCTACAACAGAAGGTATTTCTATTCCTTCAGACAACATTCCAGTTGTCTTTCTTTTAAACCAGTCAAATACAACTTGTAACCTATTATTAAATGCACTAACATCAAATCCTACATTAAAAGAGTTTACAGTTTCCCAAGTAAATGTACTACTTACTAATCCCGGTAAAGATATGACACTAACTTTATCGTTTCCATCCAGCCAAACTGTATCTAAACCAACATTCATAGCTGGTGTATAACTATATGGATCTATGCTCTGATTACCTATTGAACCATATGATGCCCGGAGTTTAAAATCATCCAGCCAGCTTTTCGACCAGTTCATAAATTTTTCCTGCCCCATTCTCCAGCCTAAAGATACAGATGGGAAAAATCCAAAACGTGAATTCTTAGGAAATTTTGATGAACCATCATATCTGCCGTTCAACTCCAAAAGATATCTATCATTAAATGAATAATTCAACCTCGCAAAGCCACTACGAATTGCGTACTCTGAATAGCTATCCTGTAATAATTTTTCACCACTACCACCTTCAAACGAAGGTACAGATGGAGCTGTCTGACCTTTTACCTGTCCCATAAAAAGCTTATAATATGAACTATCCTGATTAAAGCCAACCATTGCTTTAAAGCCATGCTTGCCCCATTTCTTTTCAAAATTAGAATACAAGTTAAAAGCATTATATCTTGTTTGTTCATCTTGCAGTTTATAATAATCCTGACCAGCTTCTATTGAGTTTTTAACAGCCAATTGACAGTCTGCATATTTAAACGATCCTGAATAAAAATCATAATTTACATCTTTTCTATCAAATGTATATTCAGCTGTTAACAAGACCAGCCCGGCAAGATTTTTAAAAAATAGAACGTGTTGAAATACGTGGAATCGCGGTTCTTGTAGTTGATACCGGAGCATACCTAATCATGTTCATTGGAGTTTGAGTAGGCAGTTCTTCATCTGTTCCAATTATTTCAGCAGGCATATTCCCTTCAGGATAATATTGTACAAGTCTTGTAGAATAGAAGTCTCCCATATTACCGACCCTTTCTGGCATTTTTTTCTTTGCATCAGAATATGAAACGGTTATCTCTTGTGTAAACCACTTCAACACATCTGCAGAAACAAAAGCACTAATATTCTTTCTATAGTAACTGTCTTTGTCTGTATACAAAGGTCCGTTTTCTTTACTTAAACCTGCAGAAAGACGAAATCTTATTTTATCTGTACCACCAGAAGCAGAAATATTATGATTGTTTAAAAAACCGGTTGTCAGAATATTATCATATATATTCTTTTCACTTAACCAATATACCCTTCCATCAGTATCTTTATATATACCATCTCCTATAGTATTTAATGAAGAAGGATCTTTTTTATATTGAACCAGATAATCTCTCCATTTTGCTACATCACCGTTACCAGCCCAATAAGTCTGAGTATAACCAGCCACCTGGTACGCATCAATATATTCAAGAAGGCTTGCCTGCTCCAATACATTGATAGGCTTCTCCCAGCCTACATTAAAATTATAATTCAAATTGAAATTAGCGCCAGATTTGGGGCGCTTAGTCGTCACCAAAACAACACCTCCAGCAGCACGTGCTCCATAAATCGCAGATGAAGCCGCATCCTTTAGCACCGTTACACTTTCTATATCCTCAGGATTCAACATATTTATATCTCCTTCTACATTGTCTATCAGTACCAGAGGAGATCCTCCATTGATTGACAATGTTCCACGAATATTGAAAGATTTAGACTGCCTGGTCCAGAACCACCACCAATTGTTAACCCAGGCATTGCTCCTTGCAATGCTGCAGCTGCGCTCGTTACTGGTCGATCACCTAAAACCTCATCCATGCTAACCTGAGAAACAGATCCTGTCAGATTTTCCTTCTTTTGAGTACCAAATCCCACAACAATAACCTCTTCCAATTGACGAGAATCTTCTTTCAGAGTCAATGTCAGAGGCTGGCCATTCCACGCTATTTCCTGAGTTTGATATCCAATAAAGCTTACTTGAATGACAGAACCTTTTTCAACATTATTCAAAGAGAACTCGCCATCAAGTCCTGTTATTGTTCCATTAGTTGTGCCTTTTATCACAACAGAAGCACCAATAATAGGTTCTCCAAAAAATATCTTTAACAAGTCCTTGAATCTTCTTTGTCTCCTGCTGATGTACAGCTTTAGAGGATGTACTTGTAGCCTCTTCTTTTTTCAAGATAACTTGGCGATCGTTTATTTCATAACTGACTCCTTGTCCGGCAAATACTTCATCGAGAATTTCATCGACTTCTTTTCCGTTTGCATTTATACTAACTTTCTTTGAAGGGTCAAATGTGTTTTCATAATATACAAAAACGAATTCACTTTCATTTTCTATCTGCTCCAACACTTCTTTTACAGTTGAATTAGATAAACTAAAACTTAAACTGCACTGACTGAGCATAAGTTGTAGTTCCATTCATTTCTGCTATAGGCAGTAAAAATAAAGGTAGAGTACATAGTGTTCTTATACTATTACTCCTGAAAATCTTTTTGTTGCTTTCCATGTTTGGTATTAAATTAAAAGGTTAAAAATCTTCTTCATGTATCTTTCTCAAATACAAAAAGACAATGACTTCTCTTAAGTTGAGTAATAATTCATTAAAACCATAGTATACAGATTTTATTGGGTTAATATTTATCCGATTTATATTTCTTGATTCACAAGTCATTTATTTTTATACACGTTGTTTATATGTATCTCTATCTTGTTATCCATCTTTTGAAAAGAAACAGGAGCTGTTAAACTTATACGGCGAAGTATTTCTTCAAGTGAGCATTGCAAATCAAGACTACCGTATAATTTCATGCTCTCCATTTCTTCAGGATATGCTAATTTAACTCCATAGTATCTTTCCAATCGTTTAAATACAGCAGAAAGAGGTGTGGCATCAAGTTTAAGAAGACCTTTCGTCCACAATATATAGTCTGAAGCATTAACATGCTTCTTCTCTTTTATGCTACTGCCCATTATCACAGCCAGTTCATCAGGCTGCAACAGCAACTCTTCCTCATGTTTATCCTTAAGTTTCACAGAACCGCGAAGTAATACAACCTCCGCATCGGTATCACTGCTATATGCCTGAACGTTAAAAGACGTACCTAAAACCTCTATATCACAAGAGGTAGTATGAACCTTGAAAGGAGCCTTTTCATTTTTTACCACATCTATATAGACTTCACCATCCACAAAAATCTCTCTATAGTCTTTCTTGAATTTATCAGGATAAACCACGCGTGTACCCGCATTCACATAGAGAACAGAGCCATCTGACAAAACTAAAGATGCATGTTTAGCATTCGGAACCACAAGCTGGTGATATGCTGCATCATCAGGCATCGCAACTTCCCTATCTCCTAAAACAAGTTTCTCATCAGATTTTGTATAATCTATTCTCGTACCATTATCTACAGAAACCAGTTCTTGTTCACCTGTTAGAATCTTCACCTTGTCACTCTTTATATGTGTACTGACATCCATTGTCTGATAGGCTACATTAAAGAGAGTGCAACTCATTTCTGTTATTATCCTGAAGTATCCAGACTATTCCTGAAAGCATTGCAGCTACTCCCAAAGAAATTAAGGAGATACGCCATCTATTTAGCTCATATCTTCTCCGACGTTTAGAAGCACTAATTTCAGACATTATATTATTCCACAATCTGTCTTCTTCATCAACCGTTGGTGATACCTCACACGATTTAAAATAATAAATCAATTTCCTAAAGTATGATATATTGTTTTCTCTACTCATTATTCCTGCCTTTTATCTTTAATACGATGATATAACAAGAACCTACTCACGTTTAATGACTTTTTTATGCGACTTTTTTATAACATAATGTTTTTCAAGATAATATAAAAAGAAAAAATCCGATATATATTCATCAAAATATATATCGGAGTCTATAATCAAGAAACTATTTTTAAATAATTTGCATCCACTGAAGGAATGTGATACACATTATCGAATGAGTTGCAAGAATTTCACGAAGTTTTGAAACGCTACGAGACAATAGATTCATTGAAGATTGTACATTCATATCCATAGCCTCAGCCACTTCCTTATGAGATAACCCCTTTATATACCGAAGATAAAGAATATGCTTTTGTTGAGAGGTTAGTTGAGAAAGTGCCTGGACAAGTGCTTTCTTCTTCCGAAGATCCTCATCACTGTTTCCAAAAATCTTTTCAAAAGAATCATCATCCATAATATCCGAAAAAATCTCATCATTAAATGAGAAACATTCTATCTGAGACCTTGCTGAAGTAGACTTATCATTAATCATATTGCGCAACGACTTCAGAAGATAAGAGCGGGGATATTCTGTATCCGACAGACTTGAACTCTTAGCCAGCTTCACAAACAGCTCCTGAATACAATCGCGAACCATATCATCATCAGGAGTACATTTCATCCCATAATTGAGAAGCAATGAATAGTATCTTCTATATATAACCTCCAAAGCAATCAGACTACCACTACGCAACTCTGACCACAATGCCCTGTCATCCATCTGAAAATAATGATTCTTCATCAAACTATTGTCTTACTACTATGCAACTCATAACTTTATTACAAAAATACATAGAAAATAACATGAATTCAATATAAAATAAATATAATCTTAGGAAGGATTATAATACAGTGTCTAACGTCCTATAAATTTTTCACCAATTCATAATAATTTTCTATGTTTCCCTTACGGGAACCCTATGTTTCTCAGGGCAGAAACCTACGTTTCCCATAAGGGAAACATACGGTTCCGCCTTGAGAAACATAAGCGACTAACAACTTACCTGTTGTCTTCCCTGCATTCCATAAAAAAAGCTCCAGACACACAATGTGTCTGAAGCGCCTTATACTACTATATTAATTGAAGTTTAACGATGTATCCAAAGTTCCGGATTCAATTTCACCGTTTCCTTACGCAACTGGAAATGCAAAATCGTTTCTCCTTCCGCATTAGTATGGATTTCTCCCAACACATCACGGGCACGTACCAAGCTACCTTTCTTAACACGTACAGTAGACAAGTTACAATAAACGGAAATATAACTTCCATGACGTACCAACACATTAGTCAAGCCATTGTACTGGAAGATAGCCGACACTTCACCATCAAAAATAGCACGGGCATTGGCTCCCGCCTTTCCTTTGATATCCATTCCCTTATTATCCAATTTCACATTACGAAGCCCCTTCACCTGATACTGTCCATAATGTCCCACCACCACGTATGGTCCGGTAATTGGCACGGGAAGAATACCTTTATTTTTCTCAAAGCTACTTGACAAACGGCGATCTTCCGAATCAACCTTATAGGCTTCTAATTTCTCAACAGGAGTCTTTACCGTCTCTTTTTTAGTGGACGCTGAAGTTTCAGTACTTCCCTTTGCTGCTTCCGCTTTCTTACGAGCTTCTTCAGCCTTACGACGCGCCTCTTCTTCCGCACGCTTACGAGCTTTTTCAATTTCAATCTCTATCAACCGGTCAATCTGCGCATTCAATTTATCTGCTGAACGACGCTGTTTGGCCAGTTCCGACTGAATGCTCCGTTGCTTCTTCTGCAAACCCGACAAAATCTGCTTGCGTTCCTGCTCCTGTGCTTCTAGTTTAGCTTTTTCCGCTTCTCCCTGCTTGAACAAGTCTTCCTTCGCCTTCCGACTGTTTTTCAAAGAATTTGCCTTTTCAGTTACTTGCTTTTGTTTCCGCTGTACCTGAAGCCCCTGCAAACGCTGATAATCAGCATATTCTCGCACGTACCGCAAACGCCGATACATTTGTCCGAAATCTTCAGCTGAAAAAATAAACATCAGCTTGTCCTGTATAGACTTGTTACGATAAATATACTTTACAGACAATTCATACTTCTGTCGCTTTTCTTTCAGTTCTTTCTGCAGGCTCTTTAAATCTCTCTCCAAACGACTAATTTCCTGCTGAATGGCCTTTACATCATTCTCTATGGTTTGAATGTATTTTTGTCGTTCTTCTATTTGTCCCGAAAGCAAGGCCAGATTACCCAGCTGACTTTTTACATCATTCTTGGTAGACTGCAATAAGGTTTCCGATTCGGCAATCTGCTGTTTCAGCTCGTTCCGCTGTTTTTCCAGTTGACGAATCTTAGGAGTTGTTTGAGCAGTAAGCGTACAAACATAAAAACAAATACAAGATATGACTACAAAACGTTTCATTTTTCCAACCACATTTTGAGCAAGGTTGCCAGTTCTATCTTTTTATATTTGGAGGACAAACTTGTCCGTGTTTCCCAATCCTCTCCTACCGACATACGGGAGAGTTTCATATCCAAACTATAAGTTTTCCACTCCCCATCAATTCGGCCAAAATATGCTGAGGAAAATAAGCTGCTCCTAGTTTGCAAAATTCACCATATGTCCAGTTCAACGCATACGGAGTACCGGAAAGAGCTACGGATGTATTTTCAAGCCATCCCTTATCGGCTGTAGTTCGAAAACTATAAGCCAGTTTCTTGGTATCCTTTACTTTCCACAACGCATAATTTCCTTCCGAAGTCATCCGGAAACGGTGTAAATCGTACACCTCAACAGTTTCCTTGCCGGGCAAAAAAATCTCATTCATAAACAATGACTGCAACACATTAAAGCTCAAATTCAAATTGGCCATCCGATTCAGGTCTTCAAAAGAAACTTCCACATACTGTTTGTGAAGACGGTCGACTGCCAGAATACGTTCCGGTGAAATTTCCAAGCGCGCCACTTCAATCCCAACAAAGGAGCTACCGACAACTGTATGACTTCTCCTTTTTCATACGGAGAGTGGCCACAATTTTG
>ENA-OQBJ01001142-OQBJ01001142.1-human-gut-metagenome-genome-assembly--contig:-NODE-1142-length-11157-cov-1.747144_pt1 | contig 11157 bp, 12 predicted proteins | sample MGYA00242743_ERZ504545 | MGnify/ENA primary metagenome ERZ504545 (study PRJEB26092, sample SAMD00036252) | human gut metagenome | host: Homo sapiens | study: EMG produced TPA metagenomics assembly of...
GTCCTGGCGGGCCAGTTCGTCGCGCAGGCCGTCATAGAACTGGATGAGGCCGTCGAGGATGCCCTGGCGGGCCGTGGCTTCGATTTTCGTGCCTTTCTTGAGTTCGCGCGTCGTCTCGATGATGTTGCCGATGGTCAGGATGTAGTTGTACTCGTCTTCAAGGACGGCCGTCGCATCCATCGGGGGCAGGCAGCGAACGTCGCGGCTGAGTTTGTCGTATTCGCTGCTCAAGCGGCGCAGGTTCTTTTTCTGCGTCAGTGCGAGATCAAGGTTGTCGGCATGGACGCGGGCCAGTGCCCGGTTCATCTCGTTGCGCAGCTCGTGCATGGCAGCGATGCGTTTCTGCAGGGCCAGGAGGTCGCGGCGCGCTTTATCGCGGGCGGCCAGGCTCATATCGTCGTGTTCCGTAAACATCAAGGTATTTCCTCCACTATCGTGTATTCGTTTGCCTTTCTATTGTAGCGGATTTTCCTGCCCTCGCCAAGTCTTGCAGCAAAATGGCAGGCCGCATGCCGTCAAGAGGGAGCGTTCTCAGGCGTTGCGATCCTCGCAGTGCTGACGGACTTTCTGGCGGTACATCATGGTATCGGCCCGCATGAGGACGGCGTCGATGTCGTCGATGGGAGAGGCGGCGGTGGTGCAGCCCAGGGCGATGCTGATCCGGGCTTTCTTGAAATGTTCCTGGAGTTTTTTCAAGAGGGCTGTTGCATCCTGGGATGATGGATTTCTTCCACCATGAGGAATTCATCGCCGCCCATGCGGAAGATGCGGTCTTCATGGCCGACATGGCGGAAAATCTGAGCCGCCGCACAGAGCAGCTGATCGCCGGCTTCGTGGCCCTGCGTGTCGTTCGTTTCCTTGAGATCGTTCAGATCGCCGAAGATGAAAGCGAATTGCCTGCCTGCGGGCAAGGTATCCAGGCATTCTTTGAAGCCCCGGCGATTCAGGAGCCTGTCAGCTGGTCCGCTTTGCTCAGGCGGTCGAGGCGCTGCATCATGCCCCGGTTCCGCAGCAGGATGGTGAAGAAGCGCGTAAGGGCGGCCAGGAGTTCTTCGGCCTGGTGCAGCTTCCCCGGTGCCGGATTGATGGCATCGATGAAGCCATAGGGCTCGCCGTCCAGCATCAGCCGGGCCATGGCCACCTGCCGGATGCCTGGGATATGAGGGGCAAGCTCCGGATGTTCCTGCCAGTAAGTCGTCATGTCCGGGATGGAAAACGAGTTGCCTTTCGCGAACTGGTCGAAGACAGGCCGCAGCATTTCCCGGGGAATCGGCTGGAAATCCTCTCCCAGGGGCAGGATGCCCTCGGCTTCCCACGTATAGGTGATCGCTACGCAATCGCCTTTCTCCTCAGCCAGCACGATGCGGTCGGCTCCGAGCTGGCGGCCGATGCGGCTCATCATCTGCTGGATGCCGCGGACGGGATCCGTCTCGTACATGCCCAGGCGGAGTGCGTCGTTCACGGACGCGTCGAAGAACAGCATCTTGTTGAAGCGCATGTCCCGGGTCAGATAGGCATCCAGATTCAGGGCAGTGGTGAAGTGGCAGTTCTTGCCATGCCAGGGAATAAGCGTATCCCGGAGCAGGAAGTCCACACCGGCCACGGGATTGTGGAACATCCGGGAGTGGAAGCGGCCGCGGCTGAGCTGGGATTGGCAGCAGTCATTGCACGGCGCGGCAAGGCCTGCCAGCAGCGCGTAACATTTCCGGCCCGCGAGTGGCGCATCCAGCGGCAAGCCGATACGTCTGCGCATGGCCGGGTTGCAGTACAGGAGTTCATACGTTTCCGGATCGATGACGACGACGCCCTCTTCCAAATGGTCAAAGGCCTCCCGGTCGAAGATGAAGCGGTCACTGGTGTAAAGCGCCTGCCATACTGCTCTTCCTCCGACTCGTGCATGCGCTTGATCAAGAGCTGCAGCAGGCTGTCCAGGCTGCGGGCCTCTGAGCCCCGGACAATGGCGTAGTGCATGTAGAGCGTGCAGGGGAAGCCATCCACCTGCTGGATGGCATGGATGGCATTGGAAATCTGGACATGGGCTTGCTGCAGCGCCCGATGAGGGTGGATTTCTGGAACAGCAGGAAACAGCAGCTGCGATATGAGCAAGGGTGAGGGCAGGCGGCAGATATTCCTTCAAGATGGCTGTGATCTTCTGGAGCAGATGCCGGCGGAATCCTTGCCCGTAAGTCAGGCCGATGGCATCGAACTCCGGCACATCGATGAGTGCGGCCGTATAGTCGTCGCCATACAGTCGGTACGTATCGGCGTAGCGCAGGCCGGCCATGACCATGCCCCGGTAGTTGAGCAGGCCCGTTTCTTCATCGGTGATGGCAGCATGCAGCGCATCGATCTGCGGATGCGTGACGTCCTCCACATCGTGGCAGCAGAGGACGACGCCGGCCATCCGATCATGCTGATAGAGGGGGAATTTGTCGATCTGTACGAGATGGGGCTGCTGCTTGACGATGAAATGGAAGGAACTTCCCGGCACGGCCTGGCCGGTGCGCATGGCAGTCTCATCCGTTTCCTCATCAACCTGGCAATCCACGCAGAATCCCAGTTCCCGGATGGTCTTACCGAGCAGCTCCTGCTCGGGGATGCCCAGCCACGCGCAAAAGGCTCGGCTGGCTCCGCGGATGCGGTGGGATGGATCCTTCCAGCAGACTTTTTCCCGGCTGTGCTGGATGAATGTCTGCCAGAGCGCAGAGGATAGGTCAGCGGTGCTTGAAGCAATGGCAGCTGCTGTGATCCCATAGCTGCGGAGCATTTCCAGGAGAACAGAACGCAGCGTTTCCTGGTTGTTGAGGGGCGGTTTGGTGATAAAAAAGAGGATATCCCGGCTGGGGGTCTTGGGCAGGATCAGCCGATGACGATGAGCCAGTCGAAATTGCCGTTGGAGCGGAGGATGCGGAACGGCTCGGTGAGCATCGTGCTTTGCGAGTCCGCAGCCCGCTGGTAGAAGGTTTCCCCATCCATGAACCGCAGGAACCGCTCCCGGTCTTTGGGATGGACAAAGTATTCGGCAAAATGACGGAGGGTATCGTCAATGTCGCGATTGGTTGCGCCGATCCGCTGGTCGGAGGTCAAGGGCTCGATGATCTCCAGGAGCTGCTGCGCCCGGTCGAGATACCAGATACCTTCATACGTCAGGATGATGTTCCGGAGCAGCGTGTCGAAGCGCTGGGACTGTTTTTCGCGGGCAGTCTCGTCCAGGCTGATGTTGTAGAGTTCGGCTCGGTGGATGCAGTACTGGCCCGCCTGGGCTATCGTCTTGAGATGGACCTTCATGTACTGGCCGTTGTCCACATACGTCATGGTTTCCGTCTGCCCGCTTTTCCGGGCTCGGTCAGCGAAATGGCGGAATTTCTGGTGCATCGGGAAATCGAGAGAACGCAGGAAGTGGTTGCTATCCGTCATGGTCGAGGTTCCCATGCTCTGGAGCGATTTCAGATAGGCCGCGTTGACCTGCAGGAACTGGAGATTCTTGGCATCGTCCGCCACGATGGCGATCGGGGTAGGCTGGCTCACGTCGATGAGGCCGGCCCGTTCTAGCAGCACGGCTTCCTGGAGTGACTCGAAAGCAAGATCGTGGTCTTGGCAGAACGACAGCACTCCGCAAGCGGCAGCGGCTTGCTGAAGTAGTAGCCTGGAGCTTCTCACAGCCGATGTCCCGGAGGAAATCGGCCTGCTCCTTCGTCTCCACGCCTTCAGCCAGCGTGTGGATGCCCAGTTCCTTGGCCATGCGGATGATGGACGTCAGGATGGTGCGACTCTCCCGGGTGAACGGATGCAGGAATGCCATATCGAGTTTCAGCGTATGGAAATGGTAATCCTTGAGGACATTCAGCGAGGAATAGCCGCTGCCGAAATCGTCGAGCCAGACGTGAAACCCGGCTTCCTGGAACCGGTGCAGGCCTCGATGGATGGAGTCATCCTGGAGGACCAGGGCGTTTTCGGTGGCTTCCGGATAGAAAAGGTTCCGGGGCAGCTGGTACTGCGACAGGGTTTCTTCCAGCAGCTGCACGGGGTCCATGAGCTGGAAATCCAGCCGGGAGAAATTGAGGGAGACCGGCAGGATTGGCCGGCCCTGCTTCATCTGGTCGTGGAGGAAGAGAGCCATGGATTTTGTCATATAGCGGTCCAGCCGGTCGATCAGCCGGAATTTCTCGAGCGTCGGAATGAAGAGGGCCGGGGGGAGCAGGCCGTATTCCGGGGAGTCCCAGCGAGCCAGGGCTTCAAAGCTGCAGACTTTGCCGTTCAAGGAGCGGATGATGGCTGGCAGTAGACTTTGATGTGATGCTGGGAAAGCGCCTCATCGAGATGTTCCCGCACGTAGCTTTGCAGTTCGTGGAGACGCCCCATTTCTTTCGTATAGACGGCGTAATGGCGGGTCGCATCCTTCGTGACGGATTTGCAGGCCAGGGCGGCATCCTTCTCGAATGCCAGGTGCAGGGCATCCTCGTCCGGGAGTTCCTCGAGGTAGCAGATGCCCGCTTTCATCTCGATATCGGGATTGGTGATGACCTCTTCCACCGCATGACAGGCAGATTCGATGCGTTCTTTTACATCCGCGTTGTCTGCCAGTACGACGAAGTGGTCTGCCCCGAGGCGGGTCAGCAGGCAACCGGGAAAGTTTTCCTGGAGGATGGCGGCAATCCGCTGCAGGCAGCGGTCTCCCTGCTCGCTGCCGAACGCGGCATTATAGAGGCGGAAATTCGTGATATTGAAGAAAACGGGGCAGGATCTCAGCATGTGTCCCGCAGACCATTCCTTGGCGAGCCTTTGCCGAACCGCTCGATAGAACACCTGCATGGCAGATATGGATTATTTGTATGTTCCATGATGCATGACCTCCTGTTCCCTTCTTGCCCGGTCGTGTCCCGAAGCGCTGCAGTGATATGCTTTCATTATACACTTTTTGTTCGGGATTTTACATCTATTTTATCACGGCTTGTTGCGGGGCATGACCACCCTGCTCATCCAGAGTACGAAGTCAAGTCGAACCGGGAAACATAACAATACCCCCAGCTGGGACAGTGAAAATAAACTGTCCAAGCTGGGGGTATCTTGTCCTTTGTTTTAGGCTGTTTGCCTGGAGCTGCGCGGCTGCCTCAGAAGAAGAGGACGAGCGTCACGGCGATGTTGACGACCGTGGAAGCCAGGATCGGATGAACGTGCGCTTGGCGAGGTCCATCGGCGAAAGGCTGGCTGCACCGGCGACAACGATGACGACGGCCGCAATCGGCGAGAGCGAACGCGCGAGATTCGATACGAAGTTCATCGGCAGGATCAGGAGGACTGGCGAGATGCCGGAGAGGGCTGCGACTTTCGGGGCCAACGGTACGAAAGCGAAGAACGTCGCATTGCCAGAACCCGTGATGAGGGTGGCGGCGATGATGATGGCGACGAAGACGAACATCATGCCGATGCCGCCGAAGCCGGCATCCTGCGCGCCCTTGATGAGGGTGTCGATGGCACCGAGGGAAATGAGACCTTTCGAGAACGTCTCGGCAGCGACGATCAGCGTGACGACCGTAGCCATCTGCAGGCCCATGCCGTTCCAGAAAGAGGTGATGTCGAGGCAGGTCTTCTTGCCGTCGCGATGCGTGCGAACTCGATGATCATCGTCAGGAAGATCGAGACGAGCGTGGCGAGGCTGATGTCCATCTTGACGCGAGATCGACGAGGCCGAAGAACAGGACGAAGATCAGCGGCAGTGTCGGCAGCAGTGCGTAGAAAGCCGGGACTTTCGGGGATTCCTGCGCGGCGAGCTGGTCGTCCGTCATCTTGGCGGATACGTCCTTGCCGGCCATCTCATCGGGCTCCTTGGCGTCAAACCAGCGCTGCACGAAGAAGTGGGCAATGGCCAGCGTCAGGACCGTGGCGATGCCGACCGGTACCTGGTACTGGACGAAATACGGGACGATCTCCATGCCGCAGAGTTCTGCAGCGAAGATGCTGTCGGCACCTGCAGGGCCCCAGCCCGGTGCGGAAGCCGTGGCGATGACGGCGCAGGCCGCGATGCGGCTGACACCCAGGCGTACGAGTACCGGATACATGGTGACCATGAGCAAGAGGCCGAAGCCGAAGCCGAGCTGATGAACATCGCGAGGACGTTGCTGAGGATGGACGTCAGCGCGAGTACCATGTAGGGATGGCCGAGCTTCTGCAGCGGCTTGATGGCGATGCGTACGAGAGCCGTACTTGCGCCGATCTTGTCCATGTACTTGGAGAAGCCGCCGATCAGCATGATGATCATGCCGAGCTTGGCCGCACGGCTGCTGAACGCCATGCTGATGGACTGGATGATGTCGAGCCAGGGCGACCCCGTGCTGCTCTTGGCAGGCAGGATCTCACCGAGCCCGAAGACGAGCGTCAGCACCATCATGACGATACCGGCCGTGAAGAGGATTGGTTGGGCGGGGTACTTTTTGAGTACGTACCGTGCCACCCAGACTACTACGATGATAGCAATGAGTAAACCTAACATAATAACCTCCTTGGATAAAAGATTTTTTCTTACTGGCTCATAATTTCTATGCATGAAAAGATAAATCCTGTTTACAGGATTACAGAAAACAATAAATATTTTTGATGCGATATGCATGAATGCGGGATGCTTGCGCGTAGGCAAAAGGGGAATCCCATGCTTCTTGCGTATCTTGAGCAATAACGAATAAGCCTTTCTTATTTTCAGATAGATTTGTTACAATGGATGCATAAGAATGAAACAGAAGTGTGAGGAATGTGTATCATGCCAGAAAATAAAGAACAGCAGCAAGAAAAAAGATTTGAAAAAAAAAGAGAAACCAGGAAGGGAACCTGTGCGCATGAGCCGCCGCCGCTTCCTGCAGGGGAGCGTTGGCAGCCGGGGTACTGGCCGCCGGCGGTGCGTTCTTCGGGAGGAAGTTCTGGTGGCCGTTCGGCCATGCACAAGGCCCAGGCCCTGGCCGGCGGGCTCGATGTCCGCGCGCTGCGCCAGCTGATGACCCAAGATCCCGCCGTCAGCCGCCGCATCCTCTGGGAAACGGCAACGGAGCTTCCCGCACCAGCCGTCGAGTACCGTCTGTCGGGAAGCACGCAGAGCCAGCTCCAGCCGGCCGTCGATGAATCATTCACCGATGACGCGGTGACGCATCACCAGTATGCAGCGGCCCTTGAGGGCCTGACGCCCGGCACCGCCTACGAGTACCGCATCACGGACGGGAGGGAGGCCGGCGACTGGCAGATGCTGCGCACGCCAGAGGAGAACGGCTCGTTCCTCGCGCTGCTCTTCCCGGATTCCCAGTCCAACAATTACAGTGACTGGCAGCAGCTCGTCCATGGGGCAGCCGCGCGCAACGAAGCGGCCGATTTCTTCATCAATATGGGCGATCTCGTCGACAACGGCGAAGACCACACGCAGTGGGACGCCTGGTTCGATGCCGTGCAGGAACTCAGCGCGCGCGTGCCGCTCGCCCCGCTCATGGGCAATCACGAGACGTATGACTCAAGTGGAACGTGCGCCTGCCGGAAGCCTACCTGCATTATTTTGACGTGCCGGCCAACGGCAGCGCGCAGTTCGAGAAATACTACTATTCCTTTGATTACGGCCTCGCGCATTTCATGGTCCTCAACACGCAGTGGGACGAGACAGAGGAGTTCCTGCCGGGACTCATGGCTGAGCAGCAGGACTGGCTGCGCCGCGATGCGGCCGCTTCGCAGAAGAAATGGAAGATCGTACTGCTGCATAAGGATGTGCTGCAGTATCGCATCAAGAATCGTCCGGAACGCCAGGAAGGCATCAGCGACGTCGGCGAAGCTTTCATGCCACTTTTCGATGAACTCGGCATCGATGCCGTCTTCACGGCGCACCTGCACACGTACCGGGACCGCGGGCGGCTCTATCACATGCAGCCAGCGGACAAGGGGCCGCTCTACATCCTGACGGGCGTGGCGGGCAACGTGCGTTACCCGGATCTCTGGGTCGACCATGCTTTCGACAAAGTCATCGCGCCGCAGCCGGAAACGGACAACTACCTGACGCTGTCCGTGACACCGGATACGCTCACCGTCTGCTGCTTCCTGCCAGACGGCACGGAGATCGACCGCACCTCCCTGCAGAAAAACTGAACGCCTATCTTGCAAAAGGCATCTCTCCGGCTTCTTCTTGGCGGACGAGATGCCTTTTTCTTCTATATTATCCATCCGTATTCCTCACACCCTGCTCCGCTCCTGGCAGACTGCACAAGACAGTTGAAAGCAGCTCGGTCTTAGTGATATAATATCTATCTATGGACTAGCGGCGGACCAGCGCAGAGGGGAGTGGGAACGATGAAGGACGAGACAAGAGAACGCGTCGAAGCGGACATCAAGGACTGGGCGTATCTCCGGGAACTGCCGGACACCTGGCACGGCTTCACGCTGCAGCGGCTTTGCCGTGTGCAGGGTGACCGCTACGACATCTACCGCTATGAGGACCCGCCCCTCCACAAGAGCGTGACGGCTTATTTCCATGAGGAAACACACGAATACAAGCTGCGCGTGAAGATTGGTCTCATCGAATTCTGCCGCATCGAATTCATCACGGCCAAATTCCCCGTTTTCGAGGAGCAGCTGCGCGCGCACTTCGAGACGGTACTCGCGGGCTTGGCGGCATTCGACCCGGCGAGCATCGGCAGCATCGTCAAGGACAAGCAGATCATGACCTGGGAGGCTGCGAAGGAATTGCCCGCGACGATGGAAGGGTTCACGCTCTACATCCGGCCCGAGGAGCCCGTCAAGATCAACAACGGCTCTTACATCGTCATCGACTACGTCGATTTCGCACTCGAGAGCAGCGTCACGGTCTACTACAATATCTACCGCGATGAATTCTTCAGCGAGGCGCGCATCTGGAATATCCCCGATGTCACGTATGATTTTGACTCCAGCACGCTCTCAGAACTCGAGGAACGCCTGCAGCGGTATCTTTTGCCGCGCCTGCAGGAAGTGCGCAGCCGGGCAGAAGAAGAGGCCAGGGTGCGCCGCGCAAAGGCCGCGCGTCAGCAGCAAGGGGAAACCGAGCAAGCATTGACGGCAGAAGCGGCAGGCTTGCAAGAAGCAGAAGAAACGGAGGGACAGCCATCGTGATCGTGATCGACAAAGCCATTTTGCATATCCTGGATTTCAATTCCAGCATGACGGTGTATTCCGATGTCGAACTAGAACCGACGGACAGCATCCAGACGTTCCTGCTCAAGCACATCGAACGCTCCTGGGGCAGCCAGGATGCCAAGCCGGGGACGTTCTACGAGGACAGCGCCTTCAAGCAGCAGCTCGCGGCGTATATTTCCGGCCAGACTTCGTTTGTCGACTTCTCGAAGCAGATCGGCAAGACGCTCGAAGATGCCTACATCCATGCCGAGGAGATGGTCTCGGCCGATGTCATCGTGGCCGACGTGCGCATCGATGAGGTGCGCCAGCTCGTCGTCTTCAAGAGCAACAGCCATATCGGCTACACGCACCAGGTGACGCAGACGGAGGACGGCATCCGCAACGAGATCATCAACCATTATTCCATCATGCCGAACCTGACGCAGAAGATGGACGAATTTGCTTTCATCCAGCCGGAAACGGGGGCTCTCCTGGTGCAGGCCAAGAAATACACGCTTGACGGCAATGCCATCTTCGTGCTGCCGGAGATCTTGCTCGAATGCTCGCTGACGCCCTCGCCGAAGGAAGCCATGAAGAACCTCAGCAAGACGGCGGCCAAGGTCGCGGAAGCGTACGGGCAGGATGCCGTCGCCGTCGAGGCGGCCGTCAAGAACTATGTGACGGAGAACATGCAGGCAAGCGACGAACTCGACCTTGCGGCTGCGGGCGGCGAGATCTTCCGCGAAAATCCCGCCATGCAGAAGGATTTTGACGATGCCATCCGCGAGGCCGGCTTCACGGAACCCGTCAAGATGGATCAGGAGCGACGCTCAAGAAGGTCTGCCGGCACAAGCTGCGGACGGACACGGGCATCGACCTTGTCATCCCGACGGATTACTTCGACAACACGGAGTACGTGGAGTTCCACAACAACGAGGACGGCACGCTCTCCATCACGCTCAAGCATATCTCAAACATCGTCAACCGCAATTGAAGCTCGGGAAGAACCGTTATTTCCTGAAAGGACAAGAAGGATAAGAAGGATCAAAGAGAAAGGGATGGAGGTGTACAATGACAATCATCCATGGCAATACCGGCAATCTCAAGGCATTCGTCCGCGAGAAACTGCAGCATCTCTACGAGCTGACGGTGCCGATGGGGCAGATTTCCACGCATGAACTCAACGAATCGATGCTCGCGATCACGGACGTCCTCGGCCGCGAAGTGGCCGTCTACCTTTCCCGTCAGGGGCGCGTCGAGAAAGTCTCGGTCGGCGATACGAATACGGTCGACCTGCCGTCCTTTGACGTGCGCTCTGCGCGCAGGCTCGCGGGCATCCGCTGCATCCACACGCATCCGAGCGGGGACACGCGCCTGAGCGACCCCGACCTTTCCTCGCTGCGGCGGCTGCGCTTCGACTGCATGGCAGCCATCGGCCGCTACCGGGGCGAGATCGTCGCCTCCCTGGGCTTCTTCTCCGGCGAGCAGGACGAAGCGGGCGGCGAAGAGATCACGCAGGCTGGCCCCATGAAGGAAAGCCTGCTGCACCGCATCAACCTGACGTATCTCATCACGTCCATCAACAAGAAGCTCGGCGCGGCCAGCACGAAGACGACGGCCGACGAGGAGGAACGCGCGATCCTCGCGGGCGTCGAGCGGCCCGGCAACGTCTTTGACAGCGAGACGTCCATGGCAGAACTCCGGCGCCTCGCGGATACGGCCGGTGCCGTCGTCGTGGGCTCCTTTGTCCAGCGCAAGGAACGGCCGGATGCCGCTTTCTTCCTCGGCAAGGGCAAGGTGGCAGAAATCGGCATGGAGGTGCAGAATCTCGATGCAACGCTGCTCATCCTCGACGATGAGCTGACGCCGTCGCAGCAGCACAATCTCGAGCAGATCCTCGGCATCAAGGTCATCGACCGCACGGCCTGATCCTCGATATCTTTGCCCAGCGCGCCCGCACGAAGGAAGGCAAGCTGCAGGTCGAACTCGCCCAGCTCAAGTACAACCTGCCGCGCCTCGGCGGCCAGGGCCTCGTCCTCTCCC
>ENA-OQBJ01001145-OQBJ01001145.1-human-gut-metagenome-genome-assembly--contig:-NODE-1145-length-11144-cov-2.040937_pt1 | contig 11144 bp, 13 predicted proteins | sample MGYA00242743_ERZ504545 | MGnify/ENA primary metagenome ERZ504545 (study PRJEB26092, sample SAMD00036252) | human gut metagenome | host: Homo sapiens | study: EMG produced TPA metagenomics assembly of...
CACGCAGATGTTCGCTCAGACTTACATTGTAAGGAAGGGCTGAGCGTATTATTATTTGTTTGGCCGGATAATAACGATGCCGAATAAAAAAATTCTTCTCCGTTCAGACTTTCTGAGTAACGGCTGATAGAATATCCACTGCCGTACATCAGGGCATCTTGTACTTCTTTGCGCGAGCTATGATTCTTAAACTGTCTGATATCTTTTTGGGTATTGTCGTAAAGCACTTCACCTTCGGAAGTGATAAGTGTTACCCGCAGGTTAGGAATCATATGCGTAGTAACATAGTGTTGCAAAGTATCTACGCTGAAATTATCGTTTTCGCTGATAAAATCTATAATTGCGCATTATAGTTCTGCAACTGTGTATTCAGCAGTTCACTTTTGTATGACTTTTCGCGCTGATACTGAAACAGCATAAAGCAGACAGCAAAAGCGAGAAACAAAGTGATGACTGAAAGAAAAAGCCGTTTGTTGAATGGTAATAAACGATATGAAAGTTTAGTCATGATAGTTTTATAGAATTATTCACATTCGAAACAGTAACCATATCCTAAACGGGTTACTATGTATTTGCCGTAGCTGCCTATCTTTTTGCGTAAACGGGTGATATTTACGTCTATGGTACGATCGAGTACATACACTTCGTCATTCCATACTTTTGCCAGAATATCTTCGCGTGAAAATACTCGTCCCTGATTTTGTAGCAGCAGCAATAATATTTCAAATTCTTTTTTAGTCAACGAAGTTTCCTCTCCGTCTATCGTGACTTTCTTCTGAGGTATATTTATAACGAGCCCCTTGTATTGAAGCTGTTCTTCTTCTTTTATCTGTACACCTGCCGTGCGGCGTAATACCGCTTTCACACGCATGATTACCTCACGCAATGAGAATGGTTTCGAGATATAGTCATCTGCTCCCAGGTTAAATCCTGTGATTGTATCGTTTTCAGTATCTTTTGCGGTAATGAAAATAATAGGAATTTCGGCTGTATCCTTATTAGCTTTCAACATGCGCGCCATTTTGAAACCAGATATTTCTCCCATCATCACATCTAGCAGCAACAAATTGTATTGTGTGATGTCTAGTTTCAATGCTTCTTCGGCAGAATAAGCTGTATCTACCGTATACCCTTCCATCTCAAGATTGAACTTCAGAATCTCGCAAAGGTCTTCTTCATCGTCTACAACAAGAATACGATAATCGTTCATAGTGCTTTTGTTATAATTAGTTGCTGCAAAAGTGATGCTTTTTTTGTTTCGCCACGATGAAATAGGTATTACAAAAATATTACAATTCAGGACGCGTAAATTCTCCGGCAATGGAACGGTTCATTTCGTTCCGTACTTCTTTTGGGGTCAGGTTATGTCCGAACAGGAACATTAGCTTGGTTAGGACACTTTCTACAGTAGCATCAAATCCACTGATGACACCTGCATCTAAAAGATGAAGCCGGTTTCATAACGTGCCATTCTACCATACCTGCAGGACACTGTGAAATGTTTACGATGACAATGCCTCGTTGGGTAGCTTCTTTCAACAAGCGGATAAACCAAGGTTTTTGCGGAGCATTTCCTGAACCATATGTTTTCAGTACCACTGCTTTTAATCCCGGTATACGGAAAACATTACTTACTACATTTTCTTGGATGCCGGGGAATATGGTGAGAATAAGCACATTTGTATCGAATACATAATGAGGATGCATCGGAAGGTTCAAGTCTGCTTTCCGGATACGGTCGTATTCATACTTGATATGTATACCTGCTGTAGCCAGTGGGGGATAGTTGTACGAACGGAATGCATTGAAGTTTTCTGCATTGATTTTGGTTGTACGATTTCCTCGCAGCAGAAGATTTTCGAAGAAAATACACACTTCAGGAACTATTGCCCGTCCGTCCGGATACTTGGCAGCTGCTATTTCAATGGAAGTGATCAGATTTTCCTTACCGTCAGTACGTAACACTCCGATAGGCAACTGACTTCCGGTCAGAATAACAGGTTTGCTCAAGTTTTCCAGCATGAAGCTTAGTGCCGATGCCGTATAAGCCATGGTATCCGTTCCGTGCAGAATGACAAAGCCGTCGAAATTATCGTAATTGTAATGAATGATTTTTACTAATTTGCTCCACAAAGCCGGTTCCATATCGGAAGAGTCAATAGGAGGGTTTGAACTGATAAGAGGATATACGATAATTAAAACGTTTTAGTTCTGGAACGTTTTCTTGAAGTTGGTCAAAATTGAAGCTTCCAGTGCTCCTGTTTCCGGATTTTCAATCATTCCAATCGTCCTCCGGTATAGATTAGCAAAACGGAAGGATAATCTGGCTTTATCATGTTAGTGTATATTGCTTAATTTGTCACAAAGATAGTAAAAAGAGTTCTAACCATGCAACAGTTGGGGAAAGAAAACAACAAAATGATTGTTTTTATGTGATAAATCAATTAATTATCCCTTTTCATGGTTTCACTTTTATCATTTTAGGGGTTTGATGTCTTATAATTTTATCGTCCTAATAAGTGCATCAAACGTTCGGCTGCTCGGTCTGCATTACCATGTTCTTCGTCGAGAAGAGTAATAAATTTACTTCCTATAATACATCCGGAGGCGTGTGAAGCAGCTGTTTCGTAGGTTTGTTTGTTCGATATGCCGAAACCTACCATGCGTGGATTACGTAGCTGCATATTCTCGATACGGCAGAAATATGCCTGCCTTTCTTCATCGAAGTTGGTTTGAGCTCCGGTTGTAGCAGCGGAAGAAACCATGTAGATGAATCCATCAGTGTGCTGGTCTATTTCTCGCACCCGTGCTTCACTGGTTTCGGGAGTAATGAGCATGATGATGCGCAAGTCGTACTGCTCTGCTATAGGGCGGAATTCTTCTACATAATCTTTAAATGGCAGGTCGGGAATGATTACACCGTCTATGCCGCAGCTTTGGCAACTTTTACAGAAATTTTCGAAACCATATTGCATGATGGGGTTCAGGTAGCCCATGAGAATAAGCGGAATACTTACTTCCTGACGGATTTCTTTCAGTTGGTCGAAGAGTTTTCTTAAAGTCATTCCATTTCGTAAAGCCTGGGTAGCTGCATTCTGAATGACGACTCCGTCTGCCATGGGATCACTGAACGGAATACCTATTTCTATCATGTCAATTCCCTTTTGTTCCAGAGTTTTGATTACTGTTGCTGTTCCTTCCAGTGTAGGACTTCCGGCACAGAAATATAAAGAAAGGATATCGTGGTGTTTTCTGCTGAATAATTCATTAATACGGTTCATAGTGATATGTTTTTATTTGTTGGTTAATAGTCTGAATTGTTCGATAAAAGAAGCTAGTTGCTTTGCGTCTTTTTGTGCCGGAGCAGTTTCAAATCCACTGTTCAGGTCAATGCCGGCCCAGCGTGGATGATGGAAACCGGATAGGGCAGGCAAGCTTTCCGGACGTATGCCTCCGCTTAAGAGGAAAGGAGTGTCACCTTTGTAATTTCCCAATATACTCCAGTCGAAAGATTGTCCTGAACCTCCATATCCATGACAGGGAGTGTCGAAAAGGAAATAATCACAGTAAGGAGCATATGCATAGGTACACTCCAAATCGGATGCTTTTCGAAGGGCGAAAGCCTTGATAAGTCTGAAACCTTCTTCATGCAGCTTTTTACATAGCTCAGGTGTTTCTTTGCCATGCAGTTGCAGATAGTCAAGGCTCAGCTCGTGTGCACGATGTGTAATGCCTGCATAATCTTCATTGACAAAAACTCCTATACGTTTTGAGTGTTGCGGAAGATATGAAGGAACCGATGAAACAAAACGAGGCGAACGGTCGTAACAGATCAATCCTATCCAGTCGGCTCCTGCCTGTTCCACTGCTCTGATGTTTTCAGGCTGCCGCATGCCGCATACTTTTACTATCATAAGGCAGATTGAAGTTGGTTTATAAACTCATTTAAAGCTTTTCCGGGATTTTCGGTTTTCATAAAATTCTCTCCGATAAGGAAACCTCGGAAACCGGCTTCACGTAGCTTGATGACTGTTTCAGGGTTGGAAATGCCACTTTCCGAAACCAGAACTTTATCTTTGGGAAGCTTCTCTGCAAGGCGGAAGGAGTTCTCCGTATCGGTATGAAACGTTCCCAGGTTGCGGTTGTTTACTCCTATCATGTCGACATATTCGTTTATATAGTCTGTTTCTTGTTCGGTATGGATTTCGAGTAACACTTCCAGTTGTAATGCATGTGCTTCTTTTGCCAAGTTCATGCATTCGTCTTTGCTAAGTGCTGCGGCTATTAGCAGCACGGCGTCAGCTTGTGCCACTTTGGCTTGCAGCAACTGGTATCGGCTGATGATAAAGTCCTTGCGCAACACAGGGATATTTACCGTAGGACGGGCATTACGAATGTCTTTCAATGACCCACCGAAAAACAGTTCGTCTGTCAGAATAGACAATGCAGCAGCTCTTGCTAGTTCGTAGCTGTGAGGTACGATCGATGCGTCGGCTTCACGGTTTATCCATCCTTTCGATGCGACCTGCGTTTGAACTCGGCGATGATGCCTGTGGATGAGGCTGTCAGACTTTGTTTCATGCTGCGTGTAACGGTAGTTCCTCCAATATGATTTTCGAGGAACGAAGCCGAAACAGCAGCTTCCTGTATGGCGATTTCTTTTCTTTTATGGGCGATGATGTCGGTCAGTATATCTTGATTCATGGTGATGTTTATTATAAAATATGGTGATGTTTTTATAAAAATGTGCGGATGTTTTCAGCTGTTCATGCTGACGAATTTACAGAATGTGTTCCAAGCCCGTCCGCTTTCCAGTGATTCTCTGGCCATTGATACGCATTCTTCTATTTGCTTTTGTGGCTCGCGGGCTTGTATGGCGAACGAAGCATTTATCAGAACACAGTCTGTCTGGGCTTTTGTAGCACGGTTTTGCAGGACATTGTCGAATATGCTGGCAGCTTCTTCTGGAGTTCTTCCGCCGTATAATTCTTCCTTTCGTGAGATAGTAAATCCTAGGTCTGAGGGACGGTAAATTGTCTCATAACGATTGGTCATGACTTTAAATTCGTCGGTCAGGGAAATTTCATCATATCCGTCGAGATTGTTGACTACGGCAAAACCGATATTCAGACGCTGCAAGGTATTGGTGTATAACCGCATTTGGGGAAGATCGGCCACACCTAGCAGCTGAAAGGCCGGCAGACATGGGTTTACAAGCGGACCTAGCAGATTGAACAATGTTCGTACTTGCAGAGCTTTCCGTACCGGAGCAACCGTTTTCATGGCCGGATTGAAGAGAGGGGCATGCAGGTATGCCATGCCGCATGTTTCGATGGAACGGCGCAGTTTACTTTCATCGTTGGTAAATTTCACCCCGTGCTGTTCCATTACGTTGCTCGCTCCACTTACTGAGGTTGCGCCGTAATTTCCGTGTTTGGCTACGGCATATCCGGCTCCGGCAACGATGAAACAGGCACAAGTAGAGATATTAAACGTATTTTTTCCGTCACCTCCTGTACCGACAATGTCTATTGGCTGGAAATCGGAGAAATCTACCGGAACACGTGTTGTCAGCAATGCCTCACGAAATCCGGTGAGTTCGTTTACTTTTACTCCACGCATCTGGAATACGGTGAGCAGCGAAGCAATCTGCGCTTCATTGTAGTCGCCACGTGTGATGCCTTTCATCAGGTTGCATGCCTCTTCGTGCGAGAGCTCTTCGTGAGCAAAAAGTCGTATGAGTATTTCTTTCATTGTAGTAGCTGTTTTTTAGTGGTTTAACCAGTTTTGTATCATTTGTTTGCCATCGGGAGTAAGTATAGATTCCGGATGAAACTGTATTCCGCAGATGTCATACTGACGGTGGCGCAATGCCATGATATATCCTTCGCGACTTCTGGCTGTAATTTCCAGACAAGTGGGAAAATCTTTTGTGTCTACTACCCACGAGTGATAACGTCCGACGGGTATTTCATGGGGTAATCCGCAGAAGATATAGTCGTCTGCAACGATTTCTACCGGACTCTGTATGCCGTGGAATACAGTGTCGAGGTTAACCAGGCTGCCTCCGAAGACTTCTCCGATGGCTTGTTCACCAAGACAGACTCCTAGAATAGGCTTTCGACCGGCATAATTTTTAATGACATCCAGCAGCAGACCTGCTTCACTGGGGATTCCCGGACCTGGGGAAAGCACTATCTTGTCGAATTTCTCTAAATCTTCTATATGGAAACAGTCGTTTCGTAGTACTGCTACTTCTGCTCCAAGCTCTTTTATCAGGTGACTCAGATTATAGGTAAACGAGTCATAATTGTCTATGATAACTATTTTCATTGTCGGATGATTATAATTGTTCTGCCAGAAGGATCGCTTTTTTCAAAGCTCCCAGCTTGTTGTTTACTTCTTGTAATTCATTCTCTTCATTGCTTAATGCTGTAATGCCGCCTCCCGCCTGAAACCAAAGCTCATTATTGCGGCTTACAAAAGTACGTATGGTAATGGCCTGATTTAGCGCGCCGTTTAGTCCGATAAACCCGATACATCCTCCGTATACGCCACGATTATGTGGTTCTATTTCACTGATGAGTTGCATGGCACGCACCTTAGGAGCGCCACTCAATGTTCCGGCTGGAAAGGTATCGATGAACGTACGTACCGGATTGGTTGTTTTACAGAGTGTTCCGCTTACACGACTTACCAGGTGAATAACATGACTGTAATATTGAGGCTCTTTGAAAAACTCAATATGTGTGTTGTGGCAGTTACGACTCAGGTCATTTCGTGCCAGATCGACCAGCATGACGTGTTCTGCATTCTCTTTCGGGTCGGCAAGCAGTGAAGCTGTCAGTTGGCTATCTGTTTCTTTATCTCCACTGCGTCGGGTAGTTCCGGCTATCGGATCGATAGTAGCCTGTCCGTTTTCTATTTTACAATGTGTTTCTGGAGATGAACCGAAGATGCGGAAGCCTCCGAAGTCAAAATAAAACAGATATGGTGAAGGATTGATGCTTCTCAGTGCACGGTACAGCTTGAAATCGTCTCCCTGAAACTTTTGAATAAATCGCCGTGAGAGAACTACCTGAAAGACATCTCCCCGCATACAGTGTGCTATGCCTTTGCGGATATTGGCTTTATGTTCTTCATCGGTCAGTGTACTGGTAGTTTCACCTGTAGGATGAAAATCATAAGTCGTATAGTTTCGGTTGTTTATAGCTTTCTCTATTTCATCTATGTGACTTTTTTCCTGACTGTCCTGCATCTCGATCAATACCATTTCGCTTTTGAAATCATTGAAGACAATCAGGTATTTGTATAAAATGTAAAGTATTTCCGGAGCATCATTTTTCGGTTCGTGGCTGTCTTTTACCGGTATGTCTTCGAAGTAACGTACGGCATTGAATGTGGTATATCCATATAATCCGCAGTAATGAGAGTATTCTCCTTCTATACTGAAGCACGACAGAAAACCGTTGATGGCATCTTCTACTGTAAAGTTTGTACCAAGTTCTTTTTCCACGCAGGTATCATCAGGAAAATTCATAGTTGCTGTTCCATGATTGATACTGATGCTTGCTATCGGATTGAAGGCAATAAACGAACGGTTATTTTCGCTTCCGTGATAGTCGGAACTCTCCATGAGTGCGCTTTGAGGGAAGAGATCGCGTACCTTGAGATAGGTGCTTACCGGAGTATGTAAATCGCCTAACAATACTTTATGTGCTGTATGATATGTATATGTTTTCATTGTATTGTAACTTATAAAATTGTGACTTAGTCATTATAGGGTTGATTATCTAAATAGGTTTCGATATCCTTGTCACCTCTTCCTGAAACAGTCAGGACAACAATATCGCTGGGCTTGAATTTGATTTTGCTAAGAGCTCCCAGTGCATGTGCCGACTCTAGTGCGGGAATGATTCCTTCGAGTCTGGTCAGTTCGTAGGCTGCGCTAATTGCTTCATCGTCATTGATGGCCAATACGGTGGCGCGATGTTGTGCGGCAAGATTGGCATGCATGGGACCAATGCCCGGATAGTCTAGTCCGGCAGATATGGAATAAGGTTCGATAATCTGTCCGTCTTCGTCCTGCATAAGCAATGTTTTTGAACCATGGATGATACCTAGGCGCCCCAGCTGAATAGTTGCCGCTGACATACCACTGTGTATACCCTTTCCACCGGCTTCTGCCAGAACGATTTTTACACGTTCGTCATCGATGTAGTGATAAATTGTACCGGCAGCGTTGCTACCTCCTCCGACGCATGCTATCAGGTAATCCGGATAATCTCGCATTTCATGCTCCAAAAGTTGTTTTCTTATTTCTTCGCTGATGACAGATTGCAAGCGGGCTACCATGTCGGGATAAGGATGAGGACCTACGGTTGAGCCAATGAGATAGTACGTATCATCCGGATGGCAACACCAGTCGCGGATTGCTTCGTTTGTAGCATCTTTCAATGTCATGTTGCCAGAAGTGACAGGACGTACTGTTGCTCCCAGCATTTTCATTTTTTCTACGTTAATGTGCTGGCGCTCTACATCGGTTTTTCCCATGTATACGATACATTCCATATCCATTAGCGCACAGACAGTAGCAGTGGCTACACCGTGTTGGCCGGCTCCGGTTTCGGCAATGATACGTTTTTTGCCCATGCGGCGTGCCAGAAGTACCTGTCCGATGGCATTGTTGATTTTATGTGCTCCTTGTGTGATTCATGGTCTTCCCGTTTTCAGATAAATTTACATCCGTAATTTATCGGAAAGCCGTTTGCAGATACAAGGTGGATGGACGTCTACATAGTCGCGGAGAAGTTGAGCGAATTCCTGTTTGAACTCTTCTGTTTCCATGACTTTCAGGTATGCGTTTTTCAGATTCTGTACACACTGATGGAGGATTTCGGGAATATATGCTCCGCCGAAGTTTCCGTAAAAACCGTTTTTGTCTACTTGATAAGTTTTCATAAAATTATTCTGTTGGAAAGTGATAAAAACAAAAAGGGCTGTCGTAAGTACGACAGCCCTTTGTTATATTTTTACTATATATTTATTATGGTATATATACACATGACTGATGTTCCCTTACGACTTTTTGAAGCTGCAAGAGGTGCCACCAGAAAAATGTATTTACCATTGTTTGTTTCATAACACGTGAACTATAACTTGATTGTATGTTGCAAAAGTAGAGATAATTTGCGGATTTGCAAGTAAAAAACTACTTTTTTTATGAATTTAACAGAAGAAAACTATAAAACTTCCTGGTTACCTTACTGGCTGATGAGTGTCAAGAGTTCTGTTGATGGGGTATCAGAAGGACGAAAATAGACTTGCTTTAAAAAAGTTGACAGTACTTTTAGGTAAATTTGGTGTTTTTATTTGTTATATAGATAGAATAAGATATATTCGTAATAGATAATAAATTAAAAGTGTATGAAATCATTGAATTATGCTGCGATAAGTAGCTTATGTGCATCGGCAATCGGAATTTTGCTAGTTGTATGGCCTGAAGCCGCTATTATTTATTTAGTAATAACGGTAGGAGTACTTTTCTTGTTACCAGGTTTGTTTGGGTTATTCTCTTACTATGCTGCTTCCCGACATAAGGATGTAGAAATGCGCAGGTCATTTCCTATTGTTGCATTGGGAAGTACTTTATTGGGATTTTGGCTGATGATAATGCCGGAATTTTTTGTAAATATCTTAATGTACTTGCTTGGAGCGCTGCTTGTGTTAGGAGGATTGTCACAGCTGATAAACTTTATATCTGTGCGTCAAGCGGTAAAGGTACCTCTTCTTTTCTATCTGGTTTCTGTGTTGATTCTGGCATCTGGTGTTGTTATTCTGTTCAATCCGTTCCAAGCAGCTACCGTTCCGTTTATTGTTTTGGGAGTAACAGCCATTGTATATGCGGTAAACGATCTGATTCGCTTGTTGTTCTATCACCGCAAACGGAATAAGAATATCACAGATGTAACAATTATAGAGGAATAGTTGGATTTTTCCAACTATTCCATATTCCGATATTGTTTGGGCGACATGCCTGTATATCGCTTAAAGTATTTCCCGAAAAATGAGATATCGGGGAAATTGAGTGAATAGGCTATCTCTTGGATAGTGAGCTCGGTAGAACGGAGTTTTGCCTGAGCATCCCGTATGACAAAAGTCGAAATAATGTCAGTCAACGTTTTTCCCGTAGTTTTCTTTATGGTAGTGCTGAGATGCTGAGGTGAAAGATGCATTTTCTCGGCATAGAAAGATATATTACGTTCCGATCTGTAATTTTCTATCACAACGCGTACCAACTCTTTTACAATCTCCTGATTTCGGTTATAACGCGGACGTTCGTTGCTTTCTCCTTGCTTATAAATATTTCCTAATCCCATAACCAGCTGGCTGCAAATAAGATCTGCCTGTTCGTCCTTGATAAAACTGTTGGGCAGTCTCATCGCCTTTGTCAAGACTTTGAAGTATTCATAAAATATTTCTGCCACTTCAGGTCTTAGCTCTATTACCGGTTCCTCAAAAATGGAGGGGGTGTATTCTATCATTCGAGAGAATAAAGGAGGACTTTGGATTAACTTTTTTGAAAATCCGACAAATATAAAGCGACAGTCATTGCTTTCTTCCATGACTTGAACAAACTGATGCGGGAAAATTATAGCTATGGAATTTTTCTTCAGTTCATATTTGCTTAAATGTATAGTTATAGAACAGTTTCCTCGGATACACAACAAGAACAGGCATCCAGGCATCTGGGCAGGAGTCTTAAAAAGCCTTTTTATGTTGCCTATAAGGTCAATACCCGTCAATATATCTATGTTTTCTGGTAGAGACTCTAATGAGTTTATTCGTTTCATTTATCTTACCTTTATAATAATCCGAAGCAAATATAATTTTTTTGTGTGAGAGTTCCAAATGTTGCTTGTTGGTGCTTAGATTAGTTAAGAAACTATTATCTAATCTAAAGAAATATATCTGACAATGTGAAAAAGACTTAACGGAAGATACGATGAAAGAATAGATTTTGTATTTTCGTAGCCAGTACGAAAACTATAAATTTAATATCGTGAGAAACAGTAATTTGTATTTGGTTAGTTTGGTCTTAGTGGCCATTTTAGGCGGTCTTCTTTTCGGATATGATACCGCTG
>ENA-OQBJ01001146-OQBJ01001146.1-human-gut-metagenome-genome-assembly--contig:-NODE-1146-length-11144-cov-1.882273_pt1 | contig 11144 bp, 13 predicted proteins | sample MGYA00242743_ERZ504545 | MGnify/ENA primary metagenome ERZ504545 (study PRJEB26092, sample SAMD00036252) | human gut metagenome | host: Homo sapiens | study: EMG produced TPA metagenomics assembly of...
AGCTTTGCCATCAGCATCGAATCTTTTCCACCGGAAATACAGACTGCAATCCTGTCCCCCTCCTGCACCAGCTCATATTCGAACTGCCTTGGCAAATCGCGAGAACAGTCTTTTGTGAAATTTTGCGGATACTTTTCTCAATCTCTTCTGCCCGCAAAAGTTCCTCACCTGGTTCTTCCTCTTCCTTCTTCTGCTCAGCTTCCATCCGCTCTAACAGCCACCTCGTATATCCGCCTTCCAGACTGACTGCATCATATCCTTTCTCCCGGAGCACTTCTGCACATTCTTCACTTAATGCCCCTCGCGTACAGTAAAGCACCAGCTTCTTTTCCTTATCCGCCGCATCCAGATTCTGCTCGATTGTTTCTGTCGGAAGCCACTCTGCCCCCGGAATCATTCCGTATGACATGGAAGCTTCATCCCGAATATCGATCAGGCGATAAGACTGCTCCGGCATGGATAAGAGCTCTTTATATTGTATATTCCACTCTTCCATCTTTTTCAAATGTATCCTTTCTATATTCCTACCATAGAAATAAGTTTAATAACCTTTTTTATTATACGGGTATTCAGAAGAATTGACAAGTAGCAGTTTTGTATAATCCTTTTCTGTATTAGCACATTTAAAACATCATATGTGAGAGGAGAATCAAAATGACATTGAGAGAAAAATATGGAGAATGGGGAATTATTTTAGGCGCTACTGAAGGTGTCGGAAAAGCATGAGGCAATGATCAACGTAAACGTTGTTACATTTATGAAATGCTTCTATCACTATATGAAAATCTTTGCTGCACAGGATCGCGGTGCTGTCATCAACGTATCTTCTATGACTGGAATTTCCAGTTCACCATGGAATGGCCAATATGGTGCAGGAAAGGCATTCATTTTAAAAATGACAGAGGCTGTTGCCTGTGAAACGGAAAAGACCAATGTTGATGTGGAAGTCATCACTTTGGGAACTACTCTGACACCAAGTCTTTTAAGCAACCTGCCTGGCGGACCACAGGGGGAAGCTGTTATGAAGACTGCTCAAACACCGGAAGAAGTTGTGGACGAAGCTTTTGAAAAATTAGGAAAAGAACTGTCTGTTATTTCCGGAGAGCGCAATAAAGCCAGCGTCCATGACTGGAAAGCGAATCATACAGAAGATGACTATATCCGCTATATGGGATCTTTCTATCAAGAATAATTATTGAAGTAATTAAATGAAAAATCAGAAAGCCATAAAAGTATTGTTTTTCAGTACTTTTATGGCTTTATCACGCATCTTTATACTAAAAAACCGTAAAGCCACATTTTATGTAACTTTACGGTTCTTTTCCAAAAGTCGGAGTGACGTGATTCGAACACGCGACTCTACGTCCCGAACGTAGCGCTCTACCAAGCTGAGCCACACTCCGATATAAGATAAGAAATTCTTATCTTATAACCTACGGATAGAGGACTCGAACCTCTACTAACAGAGTCAGAGTCTGCTGTGCTGCCATTACACCAATCCGCATCACCTCATGTTTCGTCTCTGTCAGACGACAACATAGTTATTATATCCACATGTATAAAAAAAGTCAATACCTTTTTTATATTTTTTGTTTTTATTTAATAAAGGTGATTGAGTGTGAACAGTAACGAATAGGGCCGACCATCACGCCGGCCCATTCTTTAAGAATTTTTTACATGCCTTAATTGCTCATTGAGCATATTTAACATTTCAGGTGTAATTGCTGGTCCGATCATTTTCGCAAGCTCTACGAATGTCAACGAACGAATTGAATTCTGCACACTCTCAGTCAGTAACGCTTTACCACCTTCTCCAAACGAGATAAACAACCCATTCAGAATTTCATTGCCTTTCTCTGTATCCAGTATTGTCCCTATCTCATCATATACAGACAGAAAGCCCTGTGTTGCTTCAAGCTTCTTTTTTTCTCCATACTCATCCAGGAACCAGTTGACTCCGTCATTTTCGCCGGACTCCAGAATATACTCTGCCTCCAATCCATCTGTATGAGTAAAAGCGGCCTCGTCTTCGCAAACCTTCTCATCTCCGCAATAACCATAAATTGTAATTTGGTGATTTTGAGTTAATTTAATACCTTCAAACAGGAAACAATATGTCCCTTTTTGTTCTTGGATCCGTTTTCCATCCATCCAAAGTTCCGCCTTTTCGATTCCTGTGGCGTATACTTTTATTGTTGTAGTGTCTCCCGGTCTTTTTTGAAAACGCTTTGAACAGATGTGCACAAACGGTTTTTCTGTCCAATATGCTTTATAAAGATAAAATGCATCCTTTTTAATTTTCCGATCATATGTAACCAGACCTTTTGTATTACGCCCTTGTGTGCCACCTTCTTTTCTCTTATCTGCCGCAAAATCGAACATATTCCACACAAAGCTGCACCAGAGATACGGTCGTTCCTGTATTGCCTGAAGCATTTTTTCGTGATAATAAGACTGGTACTCTTCCGTATAATCCTGACGTTTCGGAGCATCCGAATGATATTGAACATTGGTATCTGCGCCATATTCCGAAATTCCCATGCACATATCAGAATTTTCTTTATGGAGAGAGTCCATCCACGCTCCGCAGTCCTCTACTTTTCCTGCATACCATCCCATATAAACATTATAGGCCGATAAATCTGTAATCTTGTTCTGTTCACTTTGGCTCTCCACAGTTGTCAGATTTGCAAGCACTGTTTTTCGGGACGGGTCCAGCTTGTGGCATAATTTCTGCAGAATCCTCTGATTTTCCACAAGTTCATCAGACTCTTCCCCCATCGTGATTTCATTACTGATCCCCCAAAAGCAAATACTTGGATGATTATAATTCTGCATAATCAATTCCCGCATCTGTCGTACAGTATCCTCTTTTGCTTCTTTCGTATTTATAAAACGAGAAATAAATGGAATTTCCGCCCAAACTACCATACCTAACTCATCACAAAAATCATAAAAAACTCTGTGCATGCTGATAATGTGCCAGTCTTACTGCTGTAGCTCCTATTTCATGAATCAACATCGCATCTTCTCTTTGATCTTCCTCGCTGATTGCCCATCCTTTTCCTTGTCGGTCCTGATGTCTGGAAACTCCGCGCAAAGGATAACTCTCCTGATTCAGGAAGAATCCTGTTTCAGCATCCACATAAAATTCCCGAATACCAAATCGGGTACTTACCTCATCACCGGAACCTTCCATGATCATTTTCGCTGTATATAAATAGGGATCTTTTTTCCCATTCCATACTCTTGGATTATCTATGAAAAACACTTTTTCAGGTTTCTCTGTATTTGCTTCCAGGATAATCTCCCCTTCTCCATTCCGTATCTGCACCTTATATGCTTCACTTTGCCCGCCTGATACCTTTCCCTGCACCAGAACTTCTGCTTTTCCATCTTCGTTTAGGTGTGAAGTCACATAAATCCCGGGACCTCCATATTCTTCCAATTCAAAATGCCGTTCAGGTACAACCAGTAAATTTACACCTCGATACAAACCACCGAAAAAGGTAAAGTCCGCAAATTGCGGATATGTATCCTGACTTTCCGAATTATCTACTGCAATTGCAAGAATATTCTCCTTTTCTTCCAATCTTTCCGTCAAACGAATCCGAAACAGCGAAAATCCTCCGATATGATGCCCGATCTCTGCTCCATTGAGATACACATGTGCAGTCTGACTTGCAGCCGGAACCTCCAAATAAATTTCATCGCCCTGAGGACGCTCCAGTTTTCGAACATACCAGCATTCTCTTCTGTCATAATAATCGTCCCCATCTGCCCGTCTTCTGCATTCCACGTATGAGGCAGTGTTATCTCCTGCATTGCCGAAAAATCGGGTGCTGTCAGATTTGGTCTTTCTTTTGTAAAAAACCAATTTTCATTAATTTCTATTTTTCGTCTCATTCTTCGTCTCCTGTTTCACCAATCAATTCCACATTGGAACGTCCCAGTTTCTTTTCCAGCTCTAATGTCTTGTTTTATCCAGCGGATACACAAACCGCAAACAAATGTATTGGGCAGCAACACAAACTGCATATACCAGACCGATCAGAATCAATACATTTCTTGCCACATCTACACTCTGCTGTGCCCCCAGGTTCCCATCCATATCCTGTTAAGATCAACAAGAACGAAACAATCGATACTCCCACTCCCTGAGCCAGTTTTCTTCCCAGAGAATTACGTTGCATATATAGTTCCCTCTTCTCATTTTCCTGTCTGTAATTCTTGATAATCCACACTGTCCGCCACAAGTGCCCACACAACAGTCGAGAAAAAAATACAGGAACTGTTTATGAGTACTGCTAAGATAATATAAATCATCATTCCCGTATTGTCAGGTGTTATCGGAAGAAATACAATTCCTGCTGCCGCCAAAATTCCAATCAGCATTGGGGCTGCTGCAGCTTCACGTTTTCCGAAGCGCTGTACTGTCGGTTTTACCAGTGGTATTACAATTAAAGATGGAATCATTGTTGCAAGCCCCAGAATACCGGATAATTTTGCATTTTTAAAATAACTCTGAAATACAATCTGGTTCGCGCTGGAAAGCCCTATCTGCATGATGATCAGCGCAATGGATGCAATCGTAATCGCTACAACTGCTTTATTTTTCAAAAAAGCGCTTAATGACTCGAAATAATTAAATTTCACTTTTTCCTGAGGTTCATGGGAGACAGCCACTCTCTCCACAGTCCCTTTGATCAGAATCTGAAATGCCGCAAAACCAATGATTCCAAGCACTAACGCCACAATAAACATTCTGCTTCCGATCAGATTGTTATCCTTATCGTAACATAATAACGGTAAAGTAATCAAAACAACAATATTCGCGATCATTGATCCGATTCCGCGGTAAGTTGACAACTGTGCTCTCTCTGTCGGATCTGTAGTAATAGCTGCATTCATTGCTCCATAAGGTACATTGACAACAGTATATGCCATATCCCAGATCAGGTATCCCACAACACATACCAGTACCTTAATCGGATAAGGTGCACTTGGATCGGCAGAAAACATAACGCTCCTGAAAATAACAGTACAAAAGATCCATAATAAATATAAGTTTTAAATTTTCCTCTTTTTCCCGGTTTCAACGCATCCATTAATGCTCCCATGATCGGATCATTAATCGCATCCCAGATTTTCAAAAGCAAAATAATGATTCCCCATGTTCCTAAATCCAGCCCAATATACTGTGTATAAAACAGCATCAAATAGCTGTTCAGCGCAAAACTCATATTGCACCCTAAATCTCCCATTGCATATGACCATTTATCCTTCGCTCCAAACGGTCTTTGTCTGTTGACTTTGTTCATTTTCATCTTCCTCCTAATCGTATTTAAACATTGGTTTTCTTTTTCAGCCTGAAAATTTCTTCTCCTTTCTTATAATTTCTGTATGTCGCTCTCCTGACATTTCATACATCTCCATATTAGTCACAACCATCGGTATCTCACAGTTATAGCCTTGCGCTTCTATCTCTTTTTTATCGAACTCAGCTAAAATCTGGCCTGCTTTCACTTCATCCTTCTCTTTCACATGCACAGTAAAATATTTTCCATTCAGAGCCACCGTATTATTTCCCATATGGATCAAAATCTCGCTTCCGTCTGTGCTTTCTATCCCAATTGCATGTTTCGTCGGAAACACGGTTTGTATAATCCCATCACACGGTGCATAGACTTTTCCATCATCAGAATGTAACAGTACACCATCTCCTAATGCCTTGCTTGCAAACACTGTATCCTCAGCATTCTCCAATTGTTCCACAGACCCATTGACCGGCATCACAATTATTTCTTCACTTTTCCACGGCTTTTTTCTTGTCTGTATAACAGCATCTCTATCAACCATGTAAATCCAAACGGCAATACTGCCATCAGCAATACTCCCACCAGCTTTACATCTCCTGTTTGAAAAAATCCAAAAAGACCCGTTATTCCCATTCCTGCATATGCATGCATTGAAATTCCAAAAAATCCTGCTGTCGCACCCCCAAGCGCGCCTCCGGCACAACACAGTGCAAACCGCTTTTTATCAGGTTTGATCAGTGCATACATCGCCGGTTCTGTTGCTCCCATGATCGCAGAAACTGCACCCGCTTTGGCTGTCTGTTTTTCTCCACTATTTCTGGATCTCATAAATACCGCAAATGCAACTCCGCTGACAGCAAAGGATGCACTATAAGAAAGTGCTAACAATGGACTGCTGTTTCCTGCAAGAACATCGGCAAATGCCAATACGGTAATAATTCCATGTATCCCGACAGATACCAGAACCTGCCACAATCCACCTATCAAAACTCCCATCAAAACAGGCGAGAATCCACACAATGCCATAATTCCTCTGTGAAGCCATTCTGCCATCCAATTTCCAAACGGACCTGCCACCAGAATGCCGAATGGAAATGCCACCAAAAGCGTCAAAAGCGGAATACAAGATTTTTCCTTGTTTCCGACATCCGTTTTTCCAGGAAACGATAAATCAGTGACGCAATTAATACCGAAAATATAATTGGTAAAAAAGTCGATGTATAGTGGACTGTATTGTTCATTCCCAATATACTGATCTCAAGTCCCTGTATTTTGGGATAACACATGGCCGCTGCCAGCCACACACCAACAAAAGGTTCGATTTTACAATATTTTGCCAGATTATACCCCCAACACCAAAGGCAGAAAATATAAAAGGCCATCTCCCAATGCATACATTACCGTATAAACAGTTGTATCTGCTGATAATCCCAGCATAACACATACAGCAAGTATTCCTTTGATCATTCCACTTGCTCCGAGCAGATACAGCGTAGGGCCAATTCCCGCCATCACGGTCAGAAGTGCTGTTTCCAACCCGCTTTTTTTCTCCGGCTTTTCACAAGTATTCTCTTTTGCAGTATCCAGCCCCGCCTGGATGCATACTTCTTTGTATACTTCCCCTACATGCTGCCCGATAACTACCATATATTCACTCAACGCCTGGACTACTGTAATCACACCATCTGTTGCTTCCAGCCCCTTTGTATCTGCCTTTTCAACATCTTTCAATTGAAATCTGAGACGTGTCACACAATGTCTCAAACTGATAATATTTTCCTTTCCTCCTACTTTTTTCACAATTTCCTGTGCCAGTTTTTCATATTTCCGCCTCATTTTCGTTCTTTTTTCCTTTCATTCCTTTTTCTGTTACCCGTTCAATGTGAATTGTCAAATATAACTTTTCTTCCCCGGAAAGACCACAGTGATATTCTTCCTGTATAAACTTTGCAATTCGCTCTACACACTGGTACGATTGATCATATTTATCTCTGACCATGGTAAACAGTTCACTTTCTTCCTCATCATATGTCGTTTTTGTCACCAGCCTCTGTGCCAGAAATTTTAAATGTGTTACAAAGCGGTAATAATATACTGACTCATTTTCAAATTCCATGCGATAATATCTTTTGACAATCGTCTCAATTTCTCCGATAAGCTTTGTAATTTCCAACACTTTTGTCATATCACTTCCATCTGCAGATGCATTGACGATATGAAGCGCTATAAAAGCTGCCTCATCCTGCAACAAAGATACATTCAATTTTTTTCTGAATCATTCCCAATGCTTTTTCACCCAGATGAAATTCTTCCGGGTAAAACCGCTGAATATCCCACATCATGGCATTTCTCACCTGTATCCCTTTTTCGCTCCTCTGGACTGCCATATAAATGTGGTCTATAAGAGAAATATAAAGTGTGTCGCTGATTTTCTTTCCAAGCTCCAGTTTTATCATCCCTACAACATCATCTGCAACCTTAAAATATTCCACCGGAATCTCTTCCCATAATTCCTGAAAATATTCTAATTCTTTTCTCCCGCGAAGAGTAAACACCTTATTGATTGCGGAAACATCTACAAACTCACCAACTTTTTTCTTAAACGCAATTCCTTTTCCACACACGATTTCTTCTTGTCCCTTTTTATTTTTCACAATTACAACATTGTTGTTTAAAATCCTTTGAATTATCACGACTCTCGCCCACTCCTAAAACACCATTACTTACATACAGACAAAAAAAGACCTATTTACCCCGTTGTACAAGAAATCTGCTCTCATAGCAACAATGTAAATAGGTCTAGCTTGTAAAACAATTACCACCCTAAGTTTTAAATCATTATACCATATTTTCACAAAATATCAACATGTAAACAAAATATATATCCGCATTTTCGCCAACACTTCTTTGTTTTTCTATTTTTTACAAGAAATGTTGCACAAATTCATATTTTTCTTCTCCATCTGTCTCCAGAATCATGTAACTGCTCTTTCTTCCTTCCTGCCTCGGAAAAGACAGACTTCCCGGATTTAACACAGTAATCCCGTCTCTTTCTTCAAAATACGGGCGATGGGTGTGACCGAACATAATAATGTCCGCATTTCTTGCAGCCCCTTCCTCCCGAATCTGCTCTGTCTCCATTGAAACATAATAACTGTGTCCATGAGTAATAAACACTTTCTTCTTTCCGATCCAGAACTCTTCTTCCGCCGGAAGATAGGAGAAAAAGTCATTATTTCCTCTTATCATATGTTTTTCACATTCTACAACAGCCTCAATATAATCTTCTCCGCCTTCTACATCTCCCAGATGGATAAACATGTCGATCTCTCCGGCCTCTTTCAGCGCCCTGTCAAGACTTGTATGTCTTCCATGAGTATCACTGACGATCAATACTCTCATAAAATACGCCCTCTATTCTTCTCTCTCTTTTACTTCCATAATCGCACGCATGGCACGAAGTGCACGTCCCCTGTGACTGAGTTCATTTTTCTGTACCGGGTCCATCTCTGCTGTTGTGCAGCCATACTCTGGAACATAGAAAATCGGATCGTATCCGAATCCATGTTCTCCTGCAATCTCATATCCGATCATTCCTTCGATCGTACCACGAACAGTTTCTACTGTACCATCCGGAAATGCCGCCGCAATGGCACAGACAAACCTTGCGGTACGCTTTTCATCCGGCACTCCTTTAAGCCTGTCCAGAAGCATCTGATTCTTGATATCATAGGAAGTATCAACTCCCGCATATCTGGCCGAATAAATTCCCGGCTCCTTATTCAGATAATCAATCTCAAGCCCGGAATCATCTGCCAGAATAATATCATCCGGCAAGTACTTTGCGATTGCCTTTGCCTTAATCTGTGCGTTTTCCTCAAATGTGGTTCCATCCTCTACGATATCAATATCAATTCCAGCTTCTTTCATAGAATAGATCGGCATTCCCAGATCAGCCAGGATCATATGGATCTCTTTCATCTTATTCTGATTTCCAGTTGCAAAAATAATTCTCTTTTCCATCTGTTATTCCTCTATTTCTTTGCTTTTGGCGGTCTCGGTCCCATAAACTGGTAAAAATATGTCTTCAGCATTCCATTGTAGATTTTTCTGTTTTTGTCTGCTTTTCTTCCAAAATAGCGCTCTGCATCTTCATAGCTTGTGATCATATACGCTGACCATGAATCCAGAGTACGGAAACTTTCTCCAAAATCAGAGTATAACTTCGGAAGTTCCTTTTTCTCCTCAAGACGCTCTCCATACGGCGGATTTGTGATGATAAAACCGTATTTCTTCGGATGGCGCAGATCCTGCACGGCTCTCTGCTGAAAATGGATCATATGATCCACGCCTGCATCTTCTGCATTCTTTCTCGCCGCTCTTACCACGTCCGGATCAATATCATATCCCTGGATGTCTACTTCCACGTCGTCCTGTATCAGGTCATTCGCCTCATTGACAGCGTCATACCATTCTTTCTTTGGAATCAGATTGGTCCATTCCTCGGCAGTAAAAGAACGATTCATACCCGGCGCAATGTTTGCTGCATCATCGCCGCTTCAATCGGAAATGTTCCGCTTCCACAGAACGGATCCACCAGGATACGATCTTTCTTCCATGGCGTCAGCATGATCAGTGCCGCCGCCAGTGTCTCTGTGATCGGCGCTTTGCTTGACAGCTGCCGGTATCCTCTCTTATGAAGTGAAACCCCGGATGTATCAATCCCTACCGTGACAATATCTTTCATAAGAAACACTCTCACCGGGTAGGATGCTCCACTTTCCTCAAACCAGGAAATATGGTAGCAGCTCTTCAACCGCTCCACCATCGCTTTCTTCATGATTGACTGAATATCCGATGGACTGAACAGCTTGCTTTTTACCGATGCAGCCTTCGTAACCCAGAACTTTCCATCTCGCGGGATATAATGCTCCCAGGGGATCTGCTTGGTCTTTTCAAACAATTCATCAAATGTAACCGCCTTAAATGATCCTGCCTTGATCAAAATACGCTCTGCTGTCCGCAAAAATACATTCGCTCTGCATACGGCTTCTGCATCTCCATAAAAAGTAACACGTCCGTCTTCCACCTGGGAGATTTCATATCCCAGATCCAGAATTTCTCTTTTGAGCACCGCTCGAGTCCAAAATGACACGGTGCTATCAATTCAAATCTTTCCATATATTCCTCCATATGTATCCGAATACACGCATTGCGTGTGTCAAATATCTCTACTCATATTACTATAATTCACACGTATAGTAAAGAAGAGGATACGATTCTGCTGCTGTCTGCACACTAAAATCGTATCCTCTTTTTTTCACTTACATGAGTCCCGCTCTGATATTATCTGGCGTTATTCATGTTTTCGCTGGAATTCGTGCCGTTTCTATGGCAGTTTTTCGATGTTGTCTTATTTGTATTTCTGCTGTTTTTACTGTTTCTGTTCTGTTCATCTGCATATGATGAATATCCGTTTTCTGATGCATTGTTGTTTGCCATGTTTCTGTTGTTTTCTTTATTGCTGTAGTTCTTAGCCATGAGTATTCCTCCTGAAAAATTTATTTGGTACACTCATAGTATCTCTGCATCTTTCAATTTTATTCGGAATTTTTGTATTTTGCTTGCATTTTCCAATTTCTTATATTATACTTGTGCTTGTAGAAAGTAGTCTTTCTACAACCCCTTATTAATTATTTATACTCCCCTCAAAAGACCGATGGCTCCCCCATCGGTCTTTTACTTTACTCTCTATCAACGTTTTCCCTTGAAAACTGCACGATCAGACACACGATCAGAATTGGAACAAGAACCGGGAGCAGAATG
>ENA-OQBJ01001148-OQBJ01001148.1-human-gut-metagenome-genome-assembly--contig:-NODE-1148-length-11137-cov-2.155949_pt1 | contig 11137 bp, 10 predicted proteins | sample MGYA00242743_ERZ504545 | MGnify/ENA primary metagenome ERZ504545 (study PRJEB26092, sample SAMD00036252) | human gut metagenome | host: Homo sapiens | study: EMG produced TPA metagenomics assembly of...
ACAACATTTATGGCAAACAGCAAGATTGACCGTATCAATAAAGAAATCGCAAAGACCCGCGAGAAAATCGCGGAGTATCAGAACAAACTGAAAGGACTGGAAGCACAGAAAACCGAAGCGGAAAACCTTGAAATCGTGCAGCTTGTACGTTCCATGAAAATGACCCCGCAGGAGCTTAACGCTATGCTGTCTGGCGGCACTATCCCCGGCATGACTGCCCCGGAAGCTGCTGACGATGAAGAACAGGAGGACAATGCAGATGAAGAATAAAATCACAAAGACACTGACCGCACTTTGCGCCGCCCTTATGCTCATGGGCGGCTTTTCTGTTACCGCCTTTGCACAGACCCCGGCAGATACCACCGACGACAGCAACGTGATTGTGGAGCAGCCAAAGGAGGACACGCCGCCCCTTACCCCGGAGGGCAACGCAACATTGGTTGACGACTACGGCGGAAATAAGCAGCTCATTACCGTTACCACCAAAAGCGGCAATTACTTTTATATCCTTGTAGACAGGGCAGCCGAGGGGGAAAACACCGTACATTTCCTCAATCAAGTAGACGAAGCCGACCTTATGGCACTTATGGAGGACGGGGAAGCTGCCACAGCTCCCGCGCCCGCTGTCTGCAACTGTACGGAGAAATGCGAAGCCGGGGCAGTCAATATGACCTGTCCTGTCTGCACTACTACTATGACGAGCTGCACAGGCAAGGAAGCCGCGCCGGAGGAAACCGAACAGCCGAAAGAAAAAAGCAACGCAAGCGGGCTTCTGATTGTGCTTGTCGTGCACTTCTTGGGGGCGGCGGGGCGTTCTATTATCTGAAATTCATTAAGCCGAAGCAGAATGTCAAGGGCGGCACTGACCTTGAAGATTTTGATTTTGAGGACTACGACGAGGACGAGCCGGAAGCAGACGACGGGGACGGAGCTTCTGAAGAACCGGAGGACGAGGAAGTATGACCCTCTTTACCGACAATCCCCTTGAAAGAATGATGATACAAAAGCCGGACAACAGGAAGCGGGACAAATCCCCGCCCGCTTCCTTTCCCCCGCGCTGCGCGGCTGCCCCTACAAAGGGCAAGCCCCTTGTGTGGGGTACTGTATCAGAAAGATAAAAGAACATGAGCTGGAACGCTGAAAGGAGGAATTATTTGACTACACAAACACTTGTAATCGCAGAAAAGCCCAGTGTGGCGCAGACTATCGCCGCCGTACTTGGGGCAAAAGAAAAGAAAGACGGATTTATCACAGGAAATGACTATATCGTTTCTTGGTGTGTGGGACATTTGGTGCAGCTTTCCGAAGCTGCCGCCTATGGGGAGCAGTACAGGAAATGGAGCTATGACAGCTTACCCATTCTGCCGCAGGAATGGCAGTACACCGTAGCCGCCGACAAGGGGAAGCAATTCAAAGTATTAAAGGAGCTTATGCACCGGGGCGACGTTTCCGAAGTCGTCAATGCTTGCGACGCGGGGCGCGAGGGCGAGCTGATTTTCCGCTTTGTCTATGACGTTGCCGGGTGCAAGAAGCCCATGCGCCGCCTTTGGATTTCCTCAATGGAGGACGACGCAATCAGACAGGGCTTTGCAGACCTCAAAGACGGAAAAGAATATGCCCCGCTTTATGCGTCTGCCCTCTGCCGCGCAAAGGCTGACTGGCTTATCGGTATCAACGCAACCCGCCTGTTTTCCGTTCTCTACAATCACACCTTGAACGTGGGACGGGTGCAGACCCCGACCTTAAAAATGCTTGTTGACCGGGACGCGGCAATCCATACATTCAAGAAAGAAAAATACTACATGTGCGCCTTGCCTTATCCGGCGGGGACGCTGCCAGTGAAAGGCTGTCCGACCGAGCCGAAGCCGACAGACTAAAAGCCGCTTGCGAAGCAGCGCGGGCAGTCTGCACGTCCCTTGTGAAAGAAAAGAAAACCGCAGCCCCGCCGAAGCTCTTTGACCTTACCGCTTTACAGAGAGAAGCAAACCGACTGTTTGGCTACACCGCAAAGCAGACCCTTGACCTTGCACAAGCCCTTTATGAAAAGCGGCTTTTGACATATCCGAGAACGGACAGCGCATTTCTGACCGACGACATGGGCGACACCGCAAACAGTATTATCACGCAGCTTTCCGGCAAGCTGCCTTTCCTTGCGGGCGTTTCCTTTACGCCGGAGCTTTCAAAGGTGCTGAACAGCAAAAAGGTATCAGACCACCATGCAATCATTCCCACTATGGAGATTGCAAAGACTGACCTTGCCGCGCTGCCGGAAACCGAAAGAAATATCCTTACCCTTGCTGGGGCGCGTCTTTGCATGGCGACTGCCGAGCCGCATATCTTTGAAGCGGTTACGGCGGTATTCTCCTGCACCGACCATGAATTTACCGCAAAGGGAAAGACCGTACTTTCCGACGGGTGGAAAGACCTTGACCGCCGCTATAAAGCGACGTTGAAAGGCAAGCCGGAGGACGAGGAAGCCGGGGACACGCTGACGCTGCCGACCTTTACCGAGGGGCAGACATTTGACAATCCGGCAGCGACGGTAACGGAGCATGACACTACACCCCCGAAGCCCCACAACGAAGCAAGCCTTTTGTCGGCTATGGAACGTGCCGGAAATGAGGACACCGACCCGGACGCAGAACGCCGGGGACTTGGGACACCTGCCACCCGCGCCGCTGTCATTGAAAAGTTAGTGGGTGGCGGTTTTGTGGAGCGCAAAGGCAAGCAGCTACTTCCCACCAAAGACGGTATCAACCTTGTGTGCGTCCTGCCGGACAGTCTGACTTCCCCGCTTCTGACCGCAGAATGGGAAAACAATCTGACGCAGATAGCAAAGGGAAAAGCAGACCCGGAGGACTTTATGGCGCGTATCGAAGCTATGGCGCGGGAGCTTGTGAAAGCCTATCCTTTTCTTTCCGACGCGGACAAGGGGCGTTTCAAATCTGAAAAGCCGGAAATCGGCAAATGCCCCCGCTGCGGCTCTCCCGTCTATGAGGGCAAGAAAAACTATTATTGCAGCAACAAGGAATGTAGCTTTACCATGTGGAAAAATGACCGTTTCTTTGAGGAACGAAAGACCGCCTTTTCTACGAAGATTGCAGCCGCGCTTCTGAAATCCGGCAAGGTAAAAATCAAGGGCTTATATTCCCCGAAAACAGGCAAGACCTATGACGGAAGCATTGTTTTAGCTGATACGGGCGGGAAATACGTCAACTACCGCGTGGAGCTTCCAAAGAAGAAATAACTTGAATAGCAAGCATAGGAAAAGAGTACCCTTTTCCGTAAAATCCCCCTTTTCTCTGCCGAGATTAGCGGGGATTTTTGCTTGTTGGGAAGTTTCCCAAACCCTCTAAATAATTTCAAAAATCTTTGGCAGATATGGGAACGGGCTGTAATAAGGCAGGAACGAAGAAACAGCAGCCGCCGCGCTGTCACATGGAAAGGAGGATACACATGGCAAGTTTACGGGACATGGTAAAAGAACATCAGGAAGAATTACGGGACGGTATCGCTTGGGTGGCATTTTGGAAAGAGGGACGCTCTTGGAGCGCAGAATATTTCCACCTTGAAATGGGCGACTACCTTTACCCGGAGGACAAAAGCCGTCTTACGGAAATCAAGGAGATTGACCCCGCCGCCGTTATCTTAAACGGCTACTATTGCGGGCAGCTTGGGGAGGACATGAACCTTGACGAGCTGACCGCCGGAGTGCGCCACCACTACGAAAACGGCACAAATGACGTTGCCGGATTTATTGAAGCCCACGACGACAGCCTATCCCCGGAGGAAATCGAAAAAGGACGGGAAATCGCCCACGCTGCGGGGCTTCCCTTTTCCGAAAAGCCCTACCGGGACGGGGAAGAATTTGACCCTTATATCTATGACGGAAGCATGAGCATTGAGGACTATATGCTTATGCACCGCATGATAGAAAAAGAAAGGAGTGAACGAATGGAACAACCGATTTTAAGTGGGTATCTTTCTAATCTTGGGAGATACACCGAGGGCAGACCTGCGGGGGAATGGGTAACATTCCCCACAACTGCCGAACATCTAAAGGAAGTCTTTGACCGTATCGGAATTGACTTCAAACAGTATGGGGAATGGCACTTTACAGAATTTCAGTCTGCTATCCCCGGATTGCCGCAGCATTTGGGAGAATACGCCCACCCGGACGAGCTGAACTATTTAGGGAAGCTCTTAGAAATGCAGCATGACGGGGACAGAGAAGTTTTTGCGGCTGCTCTGACGCATGGCGACCATGCAGGCAGCTTACAGGACATTATCAACCTTGCACAAAACCTTGACTGCTACTGGCTTTACCCCTCTGTCCGAAACGAGGAAGAATACGGGCGTTATCTTGTAAACGAATTGGAAGAACCGGAGCTGCCGGAGGAAGCAAAAAAATATTTCATGTATGAGGAATATGGACGGGACGCTTCTATCAATGACGGCGGCGTATTTACGGAACAGGGTTATATCTACAACAACCGAAATACCTTTACCCAGTGGTACGACGGGCGCGACGTGCCGGAGGAATACCGGGTAACGCCGACAGCCCCAAAGCCGGAACGCACCGAACAGGAAAAAGAGGATTTTGACGCTGCTCCCGCAGAACAGACAACGGCAACCGCCGTCGATGTGCGTCCGGTTATCCCGATTATTCCCACAGCAGACAAGCCGGACGAAAAACTTAAAGAAATAACCGACCGTTTAGAACAAGGTATCACAGAATTATTCGATGATGACCGCTACACCGATTATCTGCGTGTCATGTCGAAATTCCCACAGTACAGTGTAAGGAATACCATTCTCATTGCCATGCAAGCCCCGGACGCGACCCATGTTATGAGTTTCAACGCATGGAAAGACCCGGAGATTGCCCGCCATGTTAAAGCAAATGAAAAAGGCATACGCATTATTGCCCCTGCCCCGATTACCCGTAAAAAAGCAGATAAAAAAACTTGACCCGGAAACAAAGCAGCCGATTATTGGGGCAGACGGGAAGCCTGTTACCGAGGAACAGGAAATAAAAATCCCGAAGTACAAAGTTGTCTGCGTGTATGACGTGGCACAGACGGACGGAAAAGAGCTGCCCGTTCTTGCCACCGAGCTGACCGGGGACGTGGCTCAGTATCAGAATTTTTTTGCCGCCCTTGAAAAGACTTCCCCTTTCCCTATGGAATTTCAGCCATTACAAGGTAATGCAAAGGGACGCTGCGATTATGAGGGCAAACGCATTTATCTCCATGAGGGCATGAGTGAATTACAGAATATCAAGACTGCAATCCATGAAATCGCCCATGCCACCATGCACGACCTTGACCGGGACGCAGCCGACAGACCAGACCGCCGCACCCGCGAGATACAGGCGGAAAGTGTCGCTTATGCTGTCTGCCAACACTACGGGCTTGATACGTCGGACTATTCCTTTGGATATGTTGCCGGGTGGAGCAGCGGGCGGGAGCTTGCGGAATTAAGAAGCTCTCTTGAAACAATCCGCAGCACCGCCGCAAACCTTATTGAAACCATTGACGGGCATTTTACCGCTTTGCAGCAGACACAGGAACACACCGCCGAACAGGAGCAGACCGAAACCACAACGCCGGAACTGACTGAAACGATTGAACAGCCGGAAGAAACAGCACAGACTACACAGGCTGAACAGGAAACACAGAAAGCCGCCGCTCCTTATTACACAATCAATGAAGCTGCCGCACGTCGGGCAAAGGACGCGAACAGCTTTTCCGACTACAAACCGGGCAGCGCGACGGCTGAATACCGCGGCTACATAGACAAAGCCGTAGAGCTTGCCGAGCGTCAAAAAGCGCGGATAGACCTATGTACCATGAGAAAATCGACAGCCTGCTTGATACCTACGCCCGGAAACTGGCGGCGAATATGAACAAAGGCTATGAAATTGACGCCCGCGTTCCCTCTATCCTCATTGCCGGGGGCAGCAATTTCCCTGTCCGTAAGAAAGAAAAACAGAACGCAGCCCGCGACAGCAATTACAGGGAGTGGCAGGACATACAAGGGCTGCTTGATAAAATCCGCAGTACCGGCATGGGCGGTATCAGCGCAGACGACCCACAGGCAGTACAAAAACTGGAAAGCAAACTGGCGGGCTTGGAGAAATCACAGGAAACCATGAAAGCCGTAAACGCTTATTACCGCAAACACAAGACCCTTGACGGCTGCCCCCACTTATCGCCGGAACGTATCGAAAAACTGAAATCGAGCATGGAAAGCGGCTATCACTTGGAGGGCAAGCCTTACCCTACATGGGCGTTATCCAACAACAACGCAGAAATCCGGCGTGTGAAAGACCGTATCAAATCCCTTTCGCAGCAAAAGGAAATCGGTTTTGTCGGGTGGGAATTTGAGGGCGGCAAGGTGGAAGCAAACACCACAGAAAATCGCTTGCAAATCTTCTTTGAAGATAAGCCCGACGAAGCGACGCGGGCAGAACTGAAAAGCAACGGCTTCCGTTGGTCGCCCCGCGCCGAAGCATGGCAGCGGCAGCTTACCGATAATGCTTATTATGCCGCAAACTATATAAAAGCTATTGCGCCCCTTTCCGGGAGAAGCCCACAGATTTACAGCGGGCGCATATCCGGCAGCAAAAGGCAGTGGCACAGACCAAAGCCGCCCCGGAGCCTGTTTATCAGATACATACAAACCCACGCAGCGACAGCCGCGAAAACCTTTCTTTCCTGCAAGCCTATTTCCCACAGGAGGATGGAACAGCAAAGATAGGCGACATTCTCTATATCGGTACGCCGGAGAAATGCCGGGAGCTTATGGGGCAGCTTTCCACCGGGGAGCTGACACAGGAACAGGTTAAGGAACTTTATGCAAAAGCACAGGAGATACCGCAGGAAGCCGCAGCCGACAAGGACACCTTTTCCATTTATCAGTTAAAGAGCGGGGACGAAACGCGGGACTTACGCTTTGAGCCTTACAACCGCTTACAAGCGGCGGGCAATGCAGTTGATCCGGCGAACTATGCCCTTGTTTACACCGCACCCCTTACGCCGGAAACTTCTCTTGAAGATATTTTTACCCGTTTCAATATCGACCACCCCAAAGACTTTAAGGGACACAGCCTTTCCGTTTCCGACGTGGTGGTGCTTCATCAGAACGGGCGGGACGCAGCCCACTATGTAGACAGCTTCGGTTACAAGGAAGTGCCGGAGTTTTTGCAGGAGCAGCCGCAGCTTACCCCAGACAGCTTGACAACGGGCGAGAAAATTCAAACGCCGAGGGGGAGCTTTTCTCTGACCGCTATGAGTGTGGAGCAGATGAAAGCTGCCGGGTATGGGCTTCATCACACTTCCGACGACGGAAAATATCTGATTATGGGGAATGGCACAAGGGCGTTTGCCGTCGCCGCCGAGCCGCCGGAAAACCACCTAAAAGCTGCCGAACAGACCACCGAGCAGAACTACAACATGATTGACGGGCAGATAAACAACACGCCTGCCGCCCGCGAACTGGAAGAAAAGGTAAAAGCCGGAGAACAAATTTCACTGTCTGACCTTGCCGACGCTATCAAAGCCGACAAGGAACAGGGAAAGACGGCAAAGCCGGAAAAGAAGCCCTCTATCCGGGCGCAGCTTAAAGCAGACAAGGAAAAGGCACAGAAGAAACCACCAAAAAACAAGTCGCAGGACTTAGAAAGGAGCTGACCGATTGGGTAAATTAAATAAGTTTGAGAATGTGGACGTTATCGCTTCCCTTGAAGCGATTATGAAACAGAATACCGCTTTTTATCAGAGTGATTTTGAGATAGACGAAAGGATTTTGCGGGAAGCAGTGTCAAGACCCGGTGCTGAAGAAAAACGGCTGTTATGGTTTTCCCGCCCGTCGGGAACGTGCTGCTTCCGGGAGCGCGACGTTTTCCTAAAGGACACAAGGCAGCATAACACATGGCGGTTTTACGGGGAACAGACCCGCGATAAAATCCTTGCCTATGCGGTGGAGCTGACCGGGAAAGAAAATGGAACAATCAAGGGCAATCTCTATGAGCTTGACTATCCGCAGCACTTCCGGGAAGTAGTCGAAAAATCTTTGCCCGCAGATAATTACACACTTCTCTATGAGTATGGGGAACGGGTGCAGCCCGCCGGAGCGTATGTTGACGGCAACCCCGACCCGCAGCTTGGGAAGTTTGAACGCTTTGAAGCGCAGCCCAACGACCCGGAAGCCTTGAAAGACCTGTTGCGGAAGCAGCGTCACAGCTACGAACAGCAGAAACCGGGGGACTTTAAGGCACATATCGACGCGCTGCATGACAGCCGGATTGAAGCCGAAGCGCGGCGCATTGCGGAAGCCATGAAAAGCCTTGCAGCCCCAAACAGCCCCGGCAAGACACATTTCATGGTGGAGCTGTCGCCCTACTTTGTAAAGACAGCTTCCACAAAGGACACTGACCGTCTGTTTGCCATGCTGCCCTATCAAACCCTTGCTTTCTCTGCAATCAAGGACAGGCATGGTACTTATGCACTGGTAGACAAAGCCGAGGACAGAAGCCGGAATATTCGCAAAGCGCGTCCCTCTGTCCGAGCGCAGCTTACCGCAGACAAGAAAACAGCCGCACCCAAAAAGGCAGCGGCAAAGTCAAAACATCACGATATGGAGGTATGAGCATGAATAGATTTACTGTTGAGGAAACAAACCTTTTGAGCATTTACCATGAGGGAAGCAAGGCACAGCTTGTAGCGAACATGACCGCCGCGCTGCCCTACATGGACGGAGATATGCGGGAGCTTGCAAAGCGCACCCTTTCCAAAGTAACCCCACTGACCGAAGCGGAGTATGCGGAGCTTGCCGTTTACGCCGCTGATGAAGCATGATTGCGGTTAAGCGGCTCACGCCGCCCCAAAGCCGGAAAGTCAATTCCCTTGTACGCCGGGAGTGCTGCAACTGCGATAGCGGACACTGTATTTTACTGGACGACGGGGAGGAATGTGTCTGCCCGCAGCTCATTTCCTATTCGCTGCTTTGCAAGTGGTTTCGGATTGCCGTACTTCCCCTTGATAAGCTGCTTTATGCGGAGCTTAATCAGACAGAGGATAGAAAAAAATGTACCGAGTGCGGCGCGTCCTTTGCGTCAAGCTCTAACAGCGTCAAATACTGCCCGGACTGCCGCAAGCGCATTACCCGCAGACAGGCAGCCGAGCGCATGAGGAAACGACGCGCTCTTGTTACGCGATAGGGGCAGAAAAAGCCTTGTTTTAAGCGGCTCTGACAGCCGCTTTCTAAAGCGGTAAGGACTTAATACCTTTTCCCTCAAAATCGCAGTTCTACTGCGTAACAAAACAACGAATTGCACCCATAAAGAAAACCGGGCGCGGTAGCCGAATTGTTGGCTATCGCGTCCGGTTTTTTCTGTTCGACAAGCTGGGATTTTGGTTAATAAACTCACAACTGCATTTCCTTAAAAGTATCAGTCATTCCCGCAACGAAACTCCATTGACGCTTCATGTAGTTATGTAGAACAGATGTACTTTCCTTGTAACTGGCATAAATCAAATCCATTTCATCATAGTGCTGAATGATTGCCGTTGCTGCATGGTAGCCGCTTTCCATTCCGGCAGAAATGCCCTCACCCATAGGATTTAGAAATCCTGCAATTTCTCCCGCAAACAGCACCCGTCCTACACCGTAATCAATGGCGCAACCGGGACGAATATGGGGCATGAGCCACTTATCAGTCCGTAACTGTTTATCAATCCGCAGATTATGTTTTTCTTTCATGTAAGAGATAAAACGAGAGTAGTAATATTCCGCATTGCGGCTGTCTTTGACAGACACGCCCAACACTAACAAATTATCTTTTACATTAAACCATGCGTCATATTCGGACAATTCTGGTTGCAAATAAGCATGGAAAAAGCGGTAATCTAAATCAATACTGCCTTGATTGTATGTCTGATAGGTAGTGATGTACGGCAAATCACACCCCAGCAGTTTTCGTTTTAATGTTCCGACCACACCCTCACAGTCGATAACATATTTTGCCTGTTCGATATATGTATTTTCGCCTTTTAGCGTGACAGTCACAATTCCGTCCTGTTCCTCACAAGATAGTGCGGTTGTGTTATCTCTGACTTCTACACCGGATTGCTCCGCTTTGTCTGCAAGCCATTTATCAAAGGAACTGCGCCACACATTCAGCCCATCTTGTTCAAAGCGGAAAGACTTGCCTTTATCGTTGGTAAAAATCATTCCTTTGTTTTCTATTGGAACACACATAGTATCAGCCGGGACAGCTTCACCAAAATAAGCCTGTACCAAATCTATTGTTTTCTTAATAAGTTGCCCAGAACAGGATTTGTAGCGTGGAATTTTGAATTTTTCCACTAACAGCACTTTATATCCTTTTTCAGCCAGTACTTTGGCTGCGGTGCTTCCCGTAGGTCCCGCACCTATTACAATTATATTATACATTGTCTTACCTCTTACAAAGTCTAATTTGTTGTTTTCATATTTCGTGTCACTTGGCACTATTATATCACTCCTTTATAAATAAATCTATCCGCGTTCTGTTTCCTTTGCCCGTCCCGACTCTTTCTCCAGTCTTAAAATGCTGTCAATGTTCTGCCGGATAACGTCGTATTCCTTGACCTGTTTTTTCAGCTTGCCATAATCAGCGGACAGGACTTCTTTCTGCGCTTGGAGCTTTCCGTATTCCTCTTGAAGCTCTGCGAGATTAGGCAGCTTGGAAATACCCGCCGCCTTTAATGCCTTTGCCGCTGCTTCGTGTAAAATCAGCTTATCTTCCTGTCCGGCGCGGAACTGCTCTTTTTTCTTTGCTCTGCGGTATGCGTCATAAAACAGGCTTTGTCTTTTGATAGGTGCAACGTGCTTCATCAGCACCGCCATGTCTGCAAGCCGCTTTTCCACCGCCTTTAAGCTATTCGCTACCTGTTCACTGGCGGCTGCCACTTCCTCAATCCGGCTGACTAAATCCGCGTACTGCTCAATCTTGTGTTCTGTCAAGAAATTCATGGTTTTCGCTGCCTGTTTCAGATTGTGGATTTTCGCCATTGCTCATAGCCCCGGCTCTGCGCTGCTTGATACTGTTTTCAATGTCAATGAGTAGGGAAACACCGCCGCGATTTGCGCT
>ENA-OQBJ01001149-OQBJ01001149.1-human-gut-metagenome-genome-assembly--contig:-NODE-1149-length-11134-cov-1.963387_pt1 | contig 11134 bp, 9 predicted proteins | sample MGYA00242743_ERZ504545 | MGnify/ENA primary metagenome ERZ504545 (study PRJEB26092, sample SAMD00036252) | human gut metagenome | host: Homo sapiens | study: EMG produced TPA metagenomics assembly of...
AAACCAGATTGTTGGGACTTTTCTTGGATTTTATCCTTAATAGGTTTGGTGGCCTTTATTTCTTCTTTTTGGCATATAGCACGTGTAGATTTATGGTTTATGCTAAGTTATAGTGTTGGTCCTTTTTTGATGGGATTTGGTTTCTCTTGGGATCTAAGTAAGAACGCCGTAGGCAGTTATTATTATTAGGGGCATTTTTCCTTGTCTTTTTTGTGATTCTGTACTATCTTATTGTGCGAATCCTGAATACAGCTGTTGTCTAAAGGAGGGCTGTTGTGATGTTGCTAGATTTAGAAGAGAAGACACGTGTGCTTGTAGAAGATATTGTTGAACGTTCCGCTATTGGGCGAGGAGCTATCTTTGTTTTGGGGTTGTCTTCCAGTGAGGTTGCTGGTGGGACTATCGGCAAAGCCTCTAGCCGCGAAATTGGTCAACGAATTGTGAAAACTATTCTTGAGGTTTTGGAACCTAAAGGGATTTCCTTGGCTGTTCAGGGCTGTGAACATTTGAATCGTGCTTTGGTTGTTGAGCGTGAGCTTGCTATGGCTAAAGATTTGGAAATTGTGAATGTTCTTCCGACCTTGCACGCTGGGGGAAGTGGTCAGCTGGCTGCTTTCGACTATATGAAGGATCCTGTTGAGGTGGAGGAAATTGTCGCTCAGGCTGGTATTGATATTGGGGATACCTCTATTGGTATGCATGTGAAGAGGGTCCAAGTTCCTCTTCGCCCTATTACTCCAGAATTAGGTGGTGCCCATGTGACTGCTTTGGCTAGTCGTCCTAAGTTAATTGGTGGAGCTCGTGCAGAGTATCTAGCAGATCCTATCCGTAAAAACTAAAAAGTATCGGACATTCTTGTCCGATACTTTTTCTGTTAGCTGGGTCTTTCGTTTCAATGATGACGCTTGGCATAATCAACAAATTTGAATTTTTCAAGTTTGTGGCGACTTTCCGTAAATTGGAACTGTTTTCCATTGTTTAAATAAACTTTTGAACGGACACAGACAACGTGCTGGTCCTTACCTAGGTCGATAAGAATCTTATCTTGATCGGTAGCGTTATCGATAGTGATTTCTTTAAAGGCGTGGGAAATGCTAAGGTTGAGTTGATTCTCAATGTAGTCGTAAATAGAGTATTCAGCAATGCTACGGTTTAGTTGCGGAACAAGGCTGGCGTCTAGGTAATCAATATCTATAACAGAGGCACAGCTATCAACGACTCTTTGACGAACAACACGCCAAACCTGTCGGCTATTAGAAAAACCAGTTCTTTCTGAGAGTTTGGAATCAACGATGATTTTATCCAGAGAAATAACGTTGGTTTGCGAGTCAATGCCTTGTTGTTCTATTAGTTCTTGGTAACTAGTAAGGTCAGACACAGGAAAGTTGATTTGTTCCTGGTTAATAACCTGAGAGCCAGAGCCATGAATTTTTTTTGACCAAGCCTTCTTCAACGAGTAAGGTTAATGCCTTTCGTATAGTATCTCTACTAACCTGGTAAGATTGAACCAGTTCTTGCTCGGTGGGGAGAAAGTCTCCCACTTGATACTTTTGCTCATGGATAGCTTTTTCTAAATCCTTATAAATAATCTGATATTTTTTCATCTTTCTCCTCATTTGTAGGTAAAAAAACATACAACCGATGCTTTTTTTTACAAAAATATGTTAAAAAAACACCGGAACACTTGCAGACAAATTTGCAATCGTTTACAATCAGTTTATCAAGTCAATCAGATATTGTCAAAAAAGAAAAGGAGATTCAAATGGGTAAATTTGAACAATAAGCCAAAGATCTGCTTGCTGCAATCGGTGGTAAAGAAAATGTGACTGCTGTTACTCACTGTGCGACGCGTATGCGTTTTGTTCTTGGTGATGACAAGAAGGCAAATGTGAAAACAATCGAAGCCATTCCTGCTGTTAAGGGGACTTTCACCAATGCAGGTCAATTCCAAGTTATCATTGGTAATGATGTACCAATCTTTTATAACGATTTCACTGCTGTATCAGGGATTGAAGGTGTTTCTAAAGAAGCTGCTAAATCAGCTGCCAAGAGCAACCAAAACCCAGTTCAGCGTGTTATGACAACCTTGGCGGAGATCTTTACGCCTATTATTCCAGCCCTTATCGTTGGGGGATTAATCCTTGGTTTCCGTAATGTTCTCGAGGGTGTGCATTGGTCAATGCTTGACGGTAAGACAATTACCGAGGTTTCTCAGTTCTGGTCAGGAGTGAATCACTTCTTGTGGTTGCCTGGTGAAGCTATTTTCCAATTCTTGCCTGTAGGTATTACTTGGTCTGTTTCTCGTAAAATGGGAACTAGCCAAATTCTTGGAATTGTTTTGGGTATTTGTCTGGTGTCACCACAATTGCTTAATGCTTATTCAGTAGCATCGACACCAGCGTCTGAAATTGCTAAGGATTGGGTTTGGGATTTCGGATTCTTTACTGTTAATCGTATAGGTTATCAAGCGCAAGTTATTCCTGCCCTTCTTGCTGGTTTGTCACTTTCTTATCTTGAAATTTTCTGGCGTAAACATGTACCAGAAGTAGTATCAATGATTTTTGTACCGTTCTTGTCATTGATTCCAGCCCTTATTTTGGCTCATACGGTTTTAGGTCCTATTGGTTGGACTATTGGACAAGCTCTTTCAACAGTGGTTCTTGCTGGTTTGACAGGTCCTGTAAAATGGCTATTCGGTGCTGTTTTTGGTGCTCTCTATGCACCGTTCGTTATCACTGGTCTTCACCACATGACCAATGCAATTGATACTCAGTTGATTGCGGATGCTGGTGGAACAGCTCTTTGGCCTATGATTGCTCTATCAAACATTGCTCAAGGTTCAGCAGTTTTTGCTTACTATATTATGCATCGTCATGATGAACGTGAGGCTCAAATTTCACTTCCAGCTACTATTTCAGCTTATCTTGGTGTTACAGAACCAGCTCTCTTCGGGGTTAACGTCAAATATATTTACCCATTTGTTGCGGGTATGATTGGTTCATCTATTGCAGGTCTTCTATCCGTAACTTTTAACGTTACAGCGGCCTCTATTGGTATTGGTGGGTTGCCTGGTATTCTATCAATTCAACCTAAGTATATGATTCCATTTGCAGGAATTATGCTTGTTGCTATCATTGTACCTATGGTCTTGACTTTCTTCTTCCGTAAAGCGGGTCTCTTTACTAAGACAGAAGATGATACAGAACTTAAGGAAGAATTCGCAGCTCAAGAAGAAGCTGAATTTGCATCACATACTGCTACTCCAACGGCTCTTGCTGAATCAGCAGAGGTTGTTAGCCCACTTGCTGGCCAAGTTAAACCACTTAGCCAAGCCACAGACCCAGTCTTTTCATCAGGTGTAATGGGACAAGGCGTCGTCATCGAACCAAGTCAAGGGGAATTGGTTTCACCAGTGAATGGTACAGTGACAGTACTCTTCCCAACTAAGCACGCCGTAGGTATCGTTTCTGAAGAAGGTGTTGAAATGCTAATGCACATTGGTATGGATACTGTTAGCCTTGACGGAAAAGGTTTTGAGGCTCATGTTGAACAAGGTGATAAAGTTGTTGTTGGTCAACAATTGATTAGCTTTGATATGGATGTTATCAAAAAAGCTGGTTTGGTCACTGAGACTCCAGTTATCATTACAAATCAAGATGATTTCCAAGCAGATGTTGAAGGGGATCTTCCACGTGATATCAAACGTGGTGATGTTCTCATGATTGCTCATCGAACAAAATAAGCTAAGGGGTGAAAACGTTACGGTCCACCCTTTGATAAAAAAGAGGTTAAATAAATGGCATTAGATAAAACAAAGGTTGTATACCAAATTTATCCAAAATCATATAAGGACACGACAGGAAATGGAATCGGTGATTTCAGAGGGATCATTGAAAAGATTCCTTATCTAGCAGAGTTGGGCGTGGATATGGTTTGGCTCAATCCTTCTATCCAAGTCCACAACGTGACAATGGTTACGATATTTCAGACTACACAGCCGTCAACCCTGTCTTTGGAGACATGGCTGATTTTGAAGAGATGGTCCGTGTCGCTAAAGAGCATAATATTGACTTCATGCTAGACATGGTGCTCAATCATTGCTCAACGGAGCATGAGTGGTTCCAAAAGGCATTGGCTGGGGATAAGTATTACCAAGCTTTCTTCTTCATTCAGGACAAACCAACCGATTGGTTATCTAAATTTGGTGGTTCTGCCTGGGCTCCTTTTGGAGATACAGGGAAATACTATCTTCACCTCTTTGATGAAACACAGGCAGACCTCAATTGGCGAAATCCCAATGTCCGCAAGGAGTTGTTCAAGGTGGTCAACTTCTGGCGTGACAAGGGAGTCAAAGGTTTCCGTTTCGATGTGATCAATTTGATTGGGAAAGATGAGGTCTTGGTGGATTGCCCTGAAAATGAAGGGAAACCAGCTTATACGGATAAACCAATTGTCCATGACTATCTTCGTATGATGAATGAAGCGACCTTTGGTTCTGATGATAGCTTTATGACAGTTGGAGAGATGTCATCGACAACCATTGACAACTGTGTTTTGTATTCAGCACCGGAGCGCCACGAGTTGTCTATGGCCTTTAACTTCCATCATCTTAAAGTAGACTATGAAGATGGTCAAAAATGGACCATTACTCCCTTTGATTTTGAAGAGCTCAAGCGTCTCTATCATACTTGGGGCAAGGAAATGAGTGAACGTGGTGGTTGGAGTGCCCTTTTCTGGAATAACCATGACCAACCTCGTGCCTTGAATCGTTTTGTAGATATCAAGAACTTCCGCAATGAAGGAGCGACTATGCTAGCAGCTAGCATTCACTTGTCACGTGGAACCCCTTATATCTACATGGGCGAAGAGATTGGCATGATTGATCCAGATTATGATTCTATGGCAGATTATGTGGATGTCGAGTCCATCAATGCTTACCAAATGCTCTTGGATCAAGGTAAGTCACCTGAGCAAGCCTTTAAGATTATTCAAGCCAAATCACGTGATAATTCTCGTACGCCAATGCAATGGGATGCTTCTGAAAATGCAGGTTTTTCAACAGGCACTCCATGGTTGAAAGCTGGTAAATCTTACAAAGACATCAACGTTGAAAATGAAATCGACGGACCAATCTTTAAATTCTATAAAGAATTGATTCGCTTGCGTAAAGAAATGCCTATCATTCAGAAGGCAGCTATCAGCCAGCACTTGAAGATAGTCAACAAGTCTACGCCTTTGAACGTCATTTAGATGGTCAAAAACTCTTGGTACTCAATAATTTCTATGGAAGTGAAGCTGAAGTGGAGATTCCAGCAGAATACCAGTCAGGGGGCGTGCTCTTATCAAACTATGACGATGCAGAGCTTGCTGAAAAGGTAAGTCTTAAGCCTTATCAAACCCTAGCAATCTTAGTAAAATAAGCCAAACTTCCCTCAGTAAATGCTTTTGCTGGGGAATTTTGTTATAATGAAAGCACTTTTAATGTTGATGGAGGAAGTGTAATGACACGCTTACAAGATGATTTTTATGATTACGTCAATGGAAAATGGGCGGAGACCGCTGTAATTCCTGATGATAAGCCTTCAACCGGTGGTTTTATGGATTTGGACCAAGATATCGAAAACTTGATGTTGGATATCACTGGAAAATGGCAACGAGGTGAAGAATTGCCCGAAGACAGTATTCTCCAAAACTTTGTCAAATACCATAAGATGGTGGCAGATTTTGATGCAAGAGAAGCAGCTGGTGTAGCACCAGTCATGCCCTTGATCAATGAAATCAAGGCCTTGTCTTCTTTTGAAGACTATACCAGCAAGTTAGGCACCTATGAACTAGCTGGCAAACCAAATCTCTTGCCATTTAGCGTGTCACCAGACTTTATGAATGCCCAAATGAATGTCTTGTGGGGAGAAGCACCGGCTCTCATCTTGCCAGATACGACCTACTATGAAGAAGGTAACGAAAAAGGTCCAGAATTACTAGCTATCTGGCGCCAAATGATGGAAAAACTCTTGGCAAAATTTGATTTCTCAGAGGAAGAAATCAAAGATATCCTGGATAAGGTCATTGCAGGGGATGCAGAATTGGCCAAATATGTCTTGTCGAACGAAGAAAAATCAGAGTAATAACAAACTCTACCATCCCTATGAGTGGGCGGATTTCAAGGCCTTGGTCCCAGAATTGCCACTCGATGCCTTCTTTACAGAAGTGATCGGACAAACTCCAGATAAAATCATCGTGCCAGAAGAGCGTTACTGGAAGGAATTCGCACCAACATTCTACTCAGCAGCCAACTGGGAGACCCTTCATGCTGCATTGAAACTCGGCGCAGCTCTTTCTTGGACTCTATTTTTGACTGAAGAAATCCGTGTCTTGGCTGGTGAATATAGTCGTACGATTGCAGGTGTTCCAGAACCTCGTTCCAAAGAAAAAGCAGCCTTGTCATTAGCAGAAGTACCATATAGCCAAGCGCTTGGACTCTGGTATGCGGGTGAAAAATTCTCACCAGAAGCGAAAGCAGACGTAGAGCATAAAGTAGCGACCATGATTGAAGTCTACAAGGATCGTCTGGAAAAAGCAGACTGGCTCGCTCCTGAGACTCGTGAAAAAGCCATTGTCAAACTTAATGTCATCACACCTCATATCGGTTACCCTGAAAAGTTACCAGAAACTTATGCCAAGAAGATTATCGACGAGAGCAAAACCTTGGTTGAAAATGCTCAAGCTCTCTACGAAATTTCAATTGCTCATAGCTGGAGTAAGTGGAACCAACCAGTTGATCGAAGTGAATGGCATATGCCAGCAAATATGGTCAATGCCTACTATGATCCGCAACAAAACCAAATTGTATTCCCAGCAGCAATTTTGCAGTCACCTTTCTATGATCTTCACCAATCGTCATCAGCTAACTACGGCGGAATCGGTGCAGTCATTGCCCATGAAATTTCACACGCCTTTGACACCAATGGAGCTTCCTTTGATGAGAATGGTAGCTTGAAGGACTGGTGGAAACCAGAAGATTACGAAGCCTTTACCGCTCGCACGCAAAAAGTCATCGATCAGTTTGAAGGCCAAGACTCTTATGGTGCTAAGATTAACGGGAAATTGACCGTCTCTGAAAACGTAGCGGATCTTGGAGGCATCGCTGCAGCCCTTGAAGCCGCTAAGAAAGAGGCAGATTTCTCCGCAGAAGAATTCTTCACCAACTTTGCTCGCATCTGGCGCATGAAAGCCCGGACAGAGTACATGCAACTCCTTGCAAGTGTCGATGTCCACGCACCAGGAAAACTCCGTACTAATGTTCAACTACCAAACTTCGACGAATTCCACAAGGAATTTGACGTTAAAGAAGGCGACGGCATGTGGCGTGCCCCAGAAGATCGTGTGATTATTTGGTAATAATGATGAAATCTGTCCTAAAATGGATGGATTTCTTTATTTTTGTCGTTGTAAGGGTTTACAAAAATTGAATAAAGAGCTATAATAATATTGTTCAAAAGCTTGTGATTTTTTTAACAAGTGCTTAAAAGGAGTTTTATATGACTAAAGAAATTAAACAAACTAAAGATATTCAAACAGTAATTGATGAATTGGCAATAAAGGGGGTTGAAGCCCTCAATGAAATGGCTGACTTTACACAGGAGCAAGTGGATCACATTGTTCACCATGCAGCAATCGCAGCGCTTGATAAACACATGTATCTTGCAAAATTGGCTGTTGACGAAACAGGTCGTGGTATTTATGAAGACAAAGCTATAAAAAATATGTATGCTTCTGAATATATTTGGAATAGCATCAAAAATGACAAGACAGTCGGTGTTATTGCTGAAGATAAAGAGCAAGGTTTGGTCTCTATCGCTGAGCCGGTAGGTGTTATCTGTGGGGTAACTCCAACAACTAATCCAACATCTACTACTATTTTCAAAGCTTTGATTGCGTTGAAAACACGTAACTCAATTGTATTTGCCTTCCACCCATCAGCTCAAAAATCATCAGCAGAAGCTGCGCGCATTGTTCGTGATGCTGCTATTGAAGCTGGTGCACCTAAGAACTGTATTCAGTGGATTGAAGAGCCATCTATCGAAGCGACTGGTCTCTTGATGAACCATCCTAAGATTGCCACAGTACTTGCGACTGGTGGACCTGGTATGGTTAAAGCAGCTTACTCAACTGGTAAACCAGCACTTGGTGTAGGAGCTGGGAATGTACCTGCCTATATTGCGGCAGATGCTAAAGTTAAACGTGCTGTCAACGATATCATTCTTTCAAAGAGTTTTGACAATGGTATGATTTGTGCTTCTGAACAAGCAGCTATCGTTGATGCAGCTATTTATGACGAAGTTAAGGCTGAATTTGAAGCACATCAATGTGTCATCATTTCTAAAAAAGCCGACATTGCTAAATTGGAAAAAGTCGTTCTTAATGAAGCGCGTACAGCTGTAAATGGTGCCATTGTAGGTCACTCAGCTATTGAAATCGCTGAAAAAGCTGGCCTTAAAGTTCCTGCAGGTACAAAATTGCTTTTGGCAGAAATTCCAGATGCAACAATGGAACACCCACTTGCCTTGGAAAAATTGTCTCCAGTACTTGCCCTTATCAAATCTGATGGCGTTGAAGATGGATTCAAAAAAGCAGAAGGTATGCTCAATTTGGGTGGTCTCGGACACACAGCTGTTATCCACACTGAAAATGAAGAGCTCCAACTCCAATATGGTATTCGCATGAAAGCCTGCCGTGTCTTGGTAAATAGCCCATCAGCTGAAGGTGGTATCGGTAATATCTACAATAACATGATCCCATCATTGACTCTTGGTTGTGGCTCATACGGACACAACTCAATCTCTCACAATGTTAGTTCATTTGACCTTCTTAACGTAAAAACATTGTCAAAGCGTCGCAATAATATGCAATGGTTTCGCGTCCCACCAAAAATCTTCTTTGAAAAAGACTCAATAACATATCTGCGTCATATCAAAGCTAAGCGTGTAATGTTGGTCTGTGATCCAGGTATGGTTCAGTTTGGCTACGCTGCCTTGGTTAAACGCCAACTGGAACTCAACCGTCACGATCCAATGATTGAAGTTTTCTCAGATGTTGAGCCTAACCCATCTACGAATACGGTTTATAAAGGCTTGGAACGCTTTGTAGACTTCCAACCAGATGTCATTATTGCCCTTGGTGGTGGTTCTGCAATGGATGCGGCTAAGGCTATGTGGATGTTCTTTGAACACCCAGATGTAAGCTTTTTCGGTGCTAAACAAAAATTCTTAGATATTCGTAAACGTACCTATAAGATTCCATATGCTGAAAAGACCACATTTATCTGTATCCCTACAACTTCAGGTACGGGTTCAGAAGTAACGTCATTTGCGGTTATCACTGATAGTGAAACTCATATCAAGTATCCATTGGCAGATTACGCTTTGACTCCGGATATTGCTATCGTCGACCCTGCTTTGGTTATGAGTGTACCTGCCAGCGTTACGGCAGATACAGGTATGGACGTTTTGACTCACGCTATTGAATCTTATGTATCAGTCATGGCTAGCGACTATACACGCGGACTTTCACTTCAAGCGATTAAACTTGTTTTTGAAAATCTTGAACATTCTTACCGTTTTGGTGATGAAGAATCACGTGAAAAAATGCATAATGCGTCAACAATGGCTGGTATGGCCTTTGCCAATGCCTTCCTTGGTATTAGTCACTCATTAGCACATAAGATTGGTCCAATGTACAATATTCCACACGGACGTACCAATGCAATTCTTCTACCTCACGTTATCCGCTACAATGGTCGTGATCCTCAAAAACACGCCATGTTCCCTAAATATGACTACTTCCGTGCAGACAAGGATTATGCTGATATTGCTCGTTTCATGGGATGGGGTACTGACAAACAATCAGATGCTGAATTGGTTGAACTTTTGGCACAAAAAGTATACGAATTAGGTATTGCCGTTGGTATTGACATGAACTGGAAGGGACAAGGTGTCACTAAGAAACTTCTTCAAGACACTGCCTATACTTTGGCCGAACATGCTTATGAAGACCAATGTACAACAGCTAATCCGAAAGAACCGCTTATTTCAGAATTGAAAGAAATTATCGAAATTGCCTTTGATTATAAAGGGTAAGTGATAGACTAAAGTAGCTCTATAAGGGCTACTTTTTTGCCAGGAATCTTCTATATTAGAGTGTTTATCCAAATTAAAAATAAAGGAACTTTCTTGAATAAGATAGAAAAACGCTTTAAGAATTGTTATAATAACCTTACAGCAAGATAAGGAGAATTCCTATGACAAAAGAAGAAGGGCTTAGCTTGGGTGAAACAGCACACCCTCTTAAGGCTTCATAAAATGGGACCATCGGGGGCTCTCATGGAAGGGAATAGAGCGACTAATAAGTTTAAAGAGTTTAATGCTGATAGGATGGTGAGTGTTCAATTCAATCCTAGTCAACAAGTAAAAGAATCAAAGGAGCCAGTAACCTCAAAGAATATTGTGGGGATGGTATCAGGTGTGATTGCAGCGATACTCACCATACTTTTGATCGTTTGTCTCGTGATGGGATACCGTTATCGAGCCGCAAGCATTGAGGGCGATTGGACAAGCCCAACCTTTAGTGAGAAAATGTTAGCGACTCTAAAAGATACTGCTACTACTAAGAATAAAGTTAGTAATGCTTTACCACAAGGTCAAAATCTTATCACCGATATCAATACAGCAATGAGTATTACTGACAATAAGGCTCACTTAAAAGTGAGCTTTGTTTACAATCGTAAAGGTCTTTATCAGGCTTACCAGAGTAGAGTTACTGAATTGAAAGGTCAGTACGGTGAGGAGTTCTCGGAGGTTTTTGATAGTTATTCATTGTCAGAAAAAGACTACTATAAACAGTTTGATGAGACAGTGAAGAAAGAACTTCCAAAGAGCTATACCTACGATGCCAAAACCGGTCGTGTCACAACAACTGCTTTTACGGGAGATATTAACCGTTGGGAGCAAACAATCACTGTGGATAAGGCTGGAGATTCAGATGCTTTTAAAAAAGGTGATGTCTTAGATTATACGCCTAACAATGAAGGTTTTACTATCAAGCACACAGTGAATTTGTGACATTAGCTTTACAAAAA
>ENA-OQBJ01001150-OQBJ01001150.1-human-gut-metagenome-genome-assembly--contig:-NODE-1150-length-11132-cov-1.601363_pt1 | contig 11132 bp, 16 predicted proteins | sample MGYA00242743_ERZ504545 | MGnify/ENA primary metagenome ERZ504545 (study PRJEB26092, sample SAMD00036252) | human gut metagenome | host: Homo sapiens | study: EMG produced TPA metagenomics assembly of...
CAGTTTACTTGGTCCCATATTGTCTCCAGCCAAAATGAAAGATGTCTTTTTCGATATACTGCCTACATTTTTTCCTCCATGTTTTTCGATTAGGGCTTTATACTCATCGCGTGAATGACGGGCAAAGACTCCGCTTATTACGATAGACATTCCTTTCAGTTTGTCAGAATATCCCGATAAGTCTTCTTCGTCAGCTTCCAGTTTAAGCCCCGACTGACGAAGTCTTTCCACCAATATGCGATTTTTCTCATTAGCAAAATATTGGATGATACTTCCTGCTATTTTTTCACCGATTTCATCTACGTGGATTAAATCATCGAGATTGGCCGAAGCAAGTGCCTCTATCGAACGAAAGGCTTTTGCTACCTTTTTAGCAACAGTTTCACCTACGAATCGTATACCTAAAGCAAATAGTACACGTTCATATGGGACCTCTTTAGAACGCTCTATTCCTTGAATAATATTTTCGGCAGATTTCTCTCCCATGCGTTCCAGACGGCAGATATCAGCTGTCTGTAAGGTATAAAGGTCGGCTATATCGTGAATTAATCCTTCTTGATAAAACAGATCAACAGTTTCAGGACCTAGACCTTCTATGTTCATGGCACGACGACTGATAAAATGTTCAATCTTACCTTTAATCTGTGGCGGACATGCCGTTTCGTTCGTACAGTAATAGGCGGCTTCATCTTCGTAGCGAACCAATTTACTTCCGCATTCGGGACAATGTGTGATAAAAGTTACTTTTTCACTTCCAGCTGGACGGGCAGAAACTTCCACTCCTGTTATTTTAGGTATAATCTCTCCTCCTTTTTCTACATACACCATATCGCCGATATGAAGGTCGAGAGAAGCAATGATATCAGCGTTATGTAATGAAGCGCGACGTACAATAGTTCCCGAAAGCTGTACCGGATCTAGGTTGGCAACAGGTGTTACGGCTCCTGTTCTTCCTACCTGGTAAGTAACTTTTTCGAGTTTTGTAAGCGCACGCTCAGCCTGAAATTTATAAGCTATTGCCCAACGGGAGATTTTGCTGTATATCCCAAATTACGTTGCTGACGAAGAGAATTTACTTTCAAAACGATACCGTCGGTTGCAACAGGAAGATTTTTGCGTTCTACATCCCAATAGTTGATAAAATCGAACACTTCCTGCAAAGTACGTGCTTTACGTGATATATGCGAAATCTTGAATCCCCATTTGGCTGCTTCCTGAAGGTTTTCATAATGTCCGTCGTGAGGAAGATTATCTCCCAATAGGTAATACAGATAAGCATCAAGCTTACGGTTTGCCACTACAGCAGAGTTCTGCGATTTCAGCGTTCCCGAAGCTGCATTACGAGGGTTTGCAAACAAAGGCTCTTCGCGAAGTTCACGTTCGCGATTCAGCTCTTCGAATACATTCCACGGCATCAAAATCTCACCTCGTATTTCAAAATTCTTTGGATATCCTTCTCCATGCAGAACTAAAGGTATAGAACGGATTGTTTTTACATTATCGGTTACGTCATCTCCTCTTACTCCGTCACCTCGAGTTACGCACGTACTAACTTTCCGTCTTCATACGTCAGTGAGATGGACGTACCATCATATTTCATTTCGCAGCAGAGCTCGAATTCTTCGTTCAATGATTTACTTACACGTTCGTAAAATTCGGTTACTTCTGCCTGAGAATATGTATTGCCCAACGAGAGCATTGGATACTTATGTTCTACTTGCGTGAAGTTCTTATTCAAATCACTTCCTACACGAACACTAGGTGAATTAGGATCGTAGTATTCAGGGTGTAGTGTTTCCAGATCTTGCAGTTCACGCATCAGCTTATCGAATTCCAGGTCGGAAATAACGGGTGCATTCAGTACATAATAGTTGTAGTTATGAACATGCAGTTCTTCACGTAACTGGTCTATTCTTTCAATGTCAGTCATGTTATATGATAAAATGATGTTTCTTGCAAAATTAGTAAAAATGTCATAGTGGGCTATGTGGGTACGGCGGAAACTTTGTACTTTTTGCAAAAAAATAACAAAGACTTATGAGAATAGATATTATAACTGTTTTGCCAGAAATGATAGAAGGTTTTTTTAATTGTTCTATCATGAGCCGTGCACAAAAGAAAGGTATTGCAGAGATACACATACATAACCTGCGTGATTATGCTTACGACCGCTACCGTAAGGTGGATGATTATCCTTTTGGAGGATGTGCGGGAATGGTTATGAAAATTGAACCTATAGACCGTTGTATCTCGGCTTTAAAAGCTGAGCGTCATTACGATGAAGTTATTTTTACAACTCCCGATGGCGAGCAGTTTAACCAGAAAATGGCGAACACACTTTCCATGAGCGAGAATCTGATTATTCTTTGCGGACACTTTAAAGGCATAGACTATCGTATTCGCGAACATTTCATTACGAAGGAAATCAGTATCGGAGATACGTGCTGACTGGAGGTGAACTGGCAGCAGCCGTAATATCGGATGCTATCGTGCGAATTATTCCTGGCGTCATTTCCGACGAACAATCGGCCTTATCAGATTCGTTTCAAGATAATTTACTGGCTCCTCCAGTGTATACCCGTCCGGCTGAATACAATGGTTGGAAAGTTCCTGATGTCCTTTTGTCTGGGCATGAGGCTAAGATTCGTGAATGGGAATTTCAGCAGTCACTGGAGCGTACACAGCGTCTGAGACCAGATTTGCTGGAAGATAAATAAGAATCCTCTTATATAGGATAACATGAATAGTTGTATGTCGTGATATTGCATAATATTCGGATGTTGTTTTATAGTAAATAAAAAAAGATAATAATAAAGGAAGAGTTTTTGGGTGTTGAATAAGCCAGACTCTTCCTTTATTATATTCAGAAATCCCAATTCCTCATCTACTAATTTGTTCTTTAGTATTAAGATCCAGTTTCCTTCTTAAAATAATAGCTCTATAATCTGCGCAAATACCACAGTTTTCACTCCTGCATTAGGGAAATCATAGTACAGACATTTCAATATTCTTTTCCTTTAATAATTCAATCAGTCTTTTGTATTCTCAGTATATAAGTAGACTTTCTTTCCTTTCTGATCAGTCAGAGATACATTATACCACCCACGAAGAAGATGAAACTTCGCAGATGCATGACAATCTGCTTTTATGATATTTTGTAAAATCAGGGTTTTCACTATGACATGTGGAGTCCGTATCTGTAAGATACCATTCATTTAAAGAATAATAGGTACGGCTGTGCATCCAACTTATAACTATTCCTATTACAATGTAGGATGAATAATGGCATAGAAGGCTGGAGTCTTCTTCAGGAGATTGGGTAATTATATTCAGTATATAATAGAATGCCAATCCTCCAAGAAGCCACAGTAAGGCTATGTAACCTCCATAAACCAATTCTGTTTTTAACCTTGAAGTTTCCATACTGTGTCAATTTATAAATATAATATTAATTCATATCCGTTGGGATGTCGATATATTTATCTTCGCCGTTGATGCAGAATTTCAGACGAGAATTTTCCAACTTGGATAGCTTTTTGAATTTTACGATAACTGTTGTTGTATCTCCAAATTGGGCATCCACGTGTTTGGCTTTATAAGTTTTACTATTGTCACATTCGAGCATGATATTTTCTATGCCGAGCCCGTTATTACTATCTTTATCGTCTGAAGTAAGTGTAAAGATAACTGTGGTTTTTCCTCCTTTATTTGAAAGGCTGACGAAATGAGGCTCAGCAAATGCAATAATTGCCATCAGAAGAAGCGAAAGAAAAGATATTGCTTTTTTCATTGGTAATGTAATTTAAGGGTTATTACTTTTATCTTCTCTATACTCACAAATATAAAAGTTTTTTGTCGGATTAGCCAAATGAATTAAATGGTTATGTATGACGTATAAATATCTTTACTTTCAATATCTGACAAGTGACTTAAACTCCATCCCGATATAAGCAGGATTCTTTGCTTTTACTTGTATCGGAATATTCTACTGTATTGAGAAATGGTGCCCGATTGGTAGTGTTCGGTTGAATACAAATCTGACATTAGAAAAAAAGTTCTGTGTATTGTTGGTTCGATGTAGAACAGAAACCGGCAGGCAGAGTGAAAAGCCATAAGAATTCCCAATTCACCTTTCAGCTTGTTGTTGAATTTTCTATGTTGAATGGCAAATATAGAGAGTGCCAAAGGAATTCCGAAGCGTTGTACATTGAGCGGGGAATAAACTTAATTTAAATATTTTTTATTATAAGTGGATATGAGAAAAGTATGGGCTCTGTTGTATTTCTTAAAAGAACATATGAAATAAGGGTATGTATCTATCAGGCAGCTTACGAGAATACGCTTGTTCGTTTTATTCAAGGAGTACTACTTGTACACGACGTCTGTTTCCGGATTTGCTGAAAGAGAAATAATTTTACATTTTATATCGAAAGGAAGAAAAGAAGAATAATTCATTTTCCCATATATACGAAGAAGAACTATATACATTCTCTTTTCAATGTACATAGTTCTTCTTGTTTGTTAAAGAGCTTTATAGGATATCTGATGTAAAAATATTTTAAACTTCTAAAGCTCCGATAATTTCGCGTACGGATGAGTATCCATGACGTTCCAGATAGTTGTTGATGCCATCGGCCACTTTAACTGTAATAGCAGGGTCGATAAAGTTTGCAGTTCCTATCTGAATAGCAGTAGCACCTGCCAGCAAGAACTCAACAGCATCTTTCCAGTTCATGATACCACCTAGTCCCACTACTGGAATCTTTACAGCTTTAGCTACCTGCCAAACCATTCTCAAGGCAATTGGTTTTACGGCAGCACCGCTCATACCACCTGTTACTGTTGATAAGATAGGTTTACGCTTTTCAGCATCGATAGCCATTCCCAGTAAAGTATTGATGAGTGATACACTGTCAGCTCCGGCTCCTTCTGCAGCTCGTGCTATTTCTGTAATGTCGGTTACGTTTGGAGAGAGTTTTACGATCAGTGTTTTGTGATATACCTTACGTACTGCACTGACTACTTCGCTGCGCCATGCGCTGTAACGCCGAATGCCATACCACCTTGTTTTACGTTCGGGCAGGAAATATTCAGCTCGATGGCCGGGATATTGTCCAGTTCATTAATTATGCTTGCTGTTTCAGCGTAGTCTTCCACTTGTGAACCTGAAACGTTTACAATCATATTTGTGTGGATATCCTTAATCTGCGGATAGATGTGGTCTACAAAGTAATGTACACCTTTGTTTTGCAATCCTACGGCGTTCAGCATACCCATAGGAGTTTCTGCCATACGCGGATACGGATTACCTTCGCGATGATGTAGTGTTGTACCTTTTACAATGATACCGCCAATCTTTTCCAGGTCTACAAAGTCCTGAAATTCTAGTCCATATCCAAATGTACCCGATGCTGTCATCACCGGATTCGACATTTCTAATTTACCGATGTTTACACTTAAATCTGCCATAATAGTTTCTTTATATTAAATACAGGACCTTCTTTACAAACACATACATGACCTTCATCGGTCTTTTCTACGCAGCACAGACAGGCTCCGACGCCGCATGCCATGGTATTTTCCAAAGATACTTCACATTCAATATTGTTAGCTTTGGCATATTTGGCTACAGCTACCATCATTGGTTTGGGACCACAAGTGTAAATCATATTAAACTTATTGTCTTTCAGAACACTGTGCATTGTCACATAACCTTTTTCTCCCATACTTCCGTCTTCAGTAGTGGTATATACATCGCCGAACTGCTCGAATTGTTCCAGTTGCAGCAGATCGTTCTTAGAACGTGCACCCAATAGGAAAGTCGGTTTGTAGCCCATCTTCAGCAATGCTTCACCCAGATAAAGCATCGGAGCAGTACCCACGCCACCACCTACTAAAAGAACTTTTCTGTCAGGAGTTTCCGGCATAGAGAACCGTTTCCTAATGGCAATACTACATTTACTATATCACCTTCTTTTACAGTAGCCAGTTTACGTGTGCCATCACCTACGAGTTGTACAAGAAACCACACCTCATTGGTCTTTCTGTCTACATAATTAATAGAAATGGGACGCCGAAGGAAGGTTGTATTTGAACCGTCAATACGAATTTCGGCGAACTGCCCCGGAAGCATATCCGGTAGCGGAGCGGACTGAGTCAGCTTAATCAGAACATAGTTTGCATGTAAACGTATGTTCTCTGTTACTGTCAAATCTAATATGTATTTTTCATAAAAACTAGGGTAAATTCGTTTTGTTTTGCAAAGATAACGAATACCTAGTATCTTTCTTTTGGTTATGGGAAAGTCCCTGATTCTACCTAAATAAATTATCCGATAATAAGCTGTACTTTTATCCGGATATAAAGATTTTATTAGTTTTTTTCAGGTTTGAATACCTGATACGTACCATTATCGAAGAAAATTCTTATTTCAGTGATTTTTGGGTGAGGCTTTTCTATGTATCTAATTTCTTCACGTACAGATTCTTTAGGTGTATAAGCAGGCGTTTCTGATACATTTTCCTTGCGAAAATCAAAAAGAATCGGGCTCTCGGTCGATTTTTCGGGATTCTCAAAGCCTTGTGTGTACTGAGGTGTTGCAGTGTCTGGCGTATTTTCACCTTCCATTTCACCTTCTCCGTATAGTAACCATTCAATGTTAACATATGGACAAGCTTTATGGATACGCATAACAACATCAAGGCTTGGTTTATTTCTGCCATTGAATATATGCGATAGTGAAGATGTGGAAATCCCAATCTTTTCGGCAAACTCGGCATTACTCAAGCTTCTTTCTGCATGATTTGTATAATACGGTCCTTCATTAACAAATGGAATAGATTATTTATCTGTTTACAAAGGTAATGTTTTATGTTTTCTTTTGCAAATTTACATATATAAAAGTTGGAAACAAAAGTAAATCTATAAATGTAAATACTGGATGTACTTTTTAGTATTTACGAATGTAAATTTACTTGATATAATGTAAAGTTAATCACTTTAATATAATTGGTGTATTTTCTGATTAATAAATGATTATTATAAGTAAAATACATTTGTTTTACCAGAATACTGCTCTTTTATTAAAACAAATGTAAATTTGTTAAAGCTTTTCTTGGAAAGTAAATAGTAAAATACTGGTTTTTACTATATTTCATAGTAAAATTATTTAATGAATAATCACTCGTTTACATATAGAATTGTATACAAAACAAATGGCTCTCCCCTCTCCTATTCAGGCATTTATCTCTAATATATCTATACTTATGTACTTTTGTGCGGTGGTTTACAAATGTATTCATTACATTTGTTTACAAAAATACTCAAACAATTGTAAATAGAGATTATTTATTATATACTAGCTTCCTTTAATGACCAAGTTTACACCTATACATTCGTAAAGGAAAAATTTAGAGATTGATTTGTATATTGGGAGAAGTTTATTTCTTGATTCCGTGTTATTGCTGTATTACCCTTTTACGTGTTATACCATATTGATTAGATTTCTTCCTGTTTTATCCAAAATCCTTATGCTCTCAGATTTTAAAAATTGCGGCCAATGATTCGTTCGTTCCTGAATTTTAAAATCTCGTGCGGGTATAAAAAAGACTCTGTCCTGTACATTTAATGATAAAACGTACAGAACAGAGTCTTTCCTTTCGTTTTTTCCTTGGTCAGAAATTAGATGTCAATGAAGAATCATGAAGATAAGTTCCTTTAATAATTCACCATCCGATATTGACGCGTTACCTATTCCTTTCGACTTAGCATCACACATACGGATAGCTCCGATGATCTGCATTACTTTTACTCCCGTGTATCTTCTCATAGCAAGCATATAGTCTTTGGCTTGCCAGGGAGAACGCAGCCCTAATTGTGCAGCGATTCCCTGTTCTGTTTTTTCGGGAGCATAGTATGCCAGCATCAGATTTGCATAGAAATTAAAGAGGACTGCCAGAGTCACCTGAAGTGGATTGTTTTTAGGATTTTCTTCAAAATAATTTACTATCTGATTTGCTTTTAAAATATCTTTGGCGATAAGTGCATTGCGTAATTCGAAGTTATTATAGTCTTTGCTTATTCCGATATTTCGCTCTATTTGTTCCGGAGTGATACGCTTCTGACCGCTAGGCAGGGTGATAATTAATTTTTTCCAATTCGCCTGCCATTCGGTTTAAATCGGTACCAACAAATTCGGCCATCATCTCGGCAGCTTTAGGTTCTATTTCTACTTGTTTACGTTTTAAATATGAAGCGATGAATCCCGGAAGCTGTGCATCTTTCAGCTTTTTTGATTCGAACAGAACTCCGGTCTTTTCGATTTCTGCTGTAAGTTTTTTTCTTCGGTCTAATGATCCATGTTTGTAGCAGATAACCAAAATAGTAGATGGCATAGGCTTTTGCAGGTAGTAAACCAGCTCATCCAGATTCTTTAAATTTTGGGCTTCTTTTACAACCAGGACCTGATATTTCGACATCATCGGATAGCGTTTAGCACCGTTGATAATGGTGGCAATATCTGTATCTGCACCATATAGAACAGTCTGGTTGAACTCCTTTTCGGTTTCATTCAGCACACTGTCCATGATGTAATCAGCTATGCGATCGATATAATAGTCTTCTTCTCCCATAAGAAAATAAATGGGAGAATAGACTTATTTTTTATGTTTCTGACTATCTCTTCGTATGTTGTTTCTTTTGCCATGGATAGTAAAATTACCAGTCAAATTTCAGATGCTTCACTGTCTTCTTTTCATCGATAATCATACGTAGCGCATCGATTCCGATCTCTACATGTTCGTTGACAAACTGCTGTGTGACGAGTGAGTCACTCTTTTCAGTTTTTACTCCTTCCGGTATCATTGGCTGGTCGGATACTAACAGTAATGCGCCTGTCGGGATATGATTTGCAAATCCTGTTGTGAAAAGGGTTGCGGTTTCCATATCTACTGCCATGGCACGTGTCTTCAAAAGATACTTTTTAAAGTCGTCATCGTGTTCCCATATGCGGCGGTTAGTTGTGTAGACTGTGCCGGTCCAATAGTCGCGTGAATGGTCGCGGATAGCAGATGAAACAGCACGCTGTAGCATAAACGCAGGCAAGGCAGGGACTTCTGGCGGGTAATAATCGTTTGAAGTACCTTCGCCTCGTATGGCAGCAATAGGCAGGATCAAATCGCCTATCTGGTTTTTCTTATCTATACCTCCACATTTACCCAGGAAAAGGCAAGCTTTGGGGTGGATGGCACTCAGCAGGTCCATGATGATGGCTGCATTCGGGCTTCCCATTCCGAAGTTGATAATAGTAATTCCTTCTGCGTGTGCAGAAATCATATTAGCATCATGACCTAAAATAGGGACGTTAAAGCGGTCTGCAAATATCTCTACATACTTGTTGAAGTTGGTCAGCAAGATGTATTCTCCGAAGTCTTCTAGTTTTCTTTTTGTGTATCGTGGTAACCAGTTTGCCACGATTTCTGCCTTAGTTTTCATGATATTTTCGTATTTTTGTATGAAAAACGATTTTGTCTATTATTGCAAATTTACGAAATGTTGGCATTAAATTTACCACCTTACTCGTTTAAAATCTCTAATAAAGAGGGGAAAAAATACATTTTCGACGTATTGCGCAAGAAATACGTTGCCCTGACTCCTGAGGAATGGGTGCGACAGCACTTTACCAATTACTTGTTAATGCATAAGGGATATCCTTCAGGATTGCTGGCAAATGAGATACAGATTAACTTAAACGGTACGAAGAAGCGCTGTGATACGGTATTGTACAACCGTGATCTGACGGCCAAAATGATAGTAGAATATAAGGCTCCGGATGTAGTGATTACCCAAGCTGTGTTCGATCAGATAACGCGTTACAACATGGTGCTTCGGTAGAATATCTGATTGTGACCAATGGTATCAATCATTATTGCTGTCGTATCGATTATGCAACTAACTCATATGTGTTCCTTCCAGAGATTCCGGACTATGCATCTTTGTAGTTTATTTGTTTCTCTTCCGATATGGATCAGCTTCATTCCGGTTGCTATACTGAACGGAGGTTTTCGCGATTATGTGCTGGTAAAATTTCTACCCGATAAGTGTGCTCTGGCTGTCAGTGGAATTATATTAAGCATATTGATATTACTCGTTGCCAAAATATTATTATCTCGCGTCAAGAAGCTCTCCCGTACGGATTGTCTGGTTATATCCTTTGCATGGATATTGCTGACAGTCTTTTTTGAATTCGGTATGGGACTTGCTACGGGAAGCTCTGTCTGTGAACTGTTGAAGGCTTACAATCCCTCAAGTGGAAATTTATGGTTGCTGGTGATTATAGCAACTGGAGCAGCTCCATTTCTCGCTTTGAAATCGAGAAATAAATGAGCCTTGTGAATAAGGCTTTGTCTTAATTTTATCTGTATAATATTATTATCTTTATATTCAGTTTAATATACATATCTATATATTGATATATAATGTATTAACTATGTAGTTGTTTGATTTGAATTATACAGATTATTTATTATAAGTACAGGAAAATTATTATATTATTTCTTCGCTTAGTAAATAAAAAGCTCCGGTATATCCGGCGATGTAAGCCAGAATATACCGGAGCAGTCTATCTTTATGTCCGTAGAACCGGAATATTATTTAATCTTTGTTTCTAAGTGCTTTTCAGCAACAACACCAGCCAGTTCTGGGTCTATCATGATACGTCCGCAATATTCGCACACGATGATTTTCTTACGCATACGGATATCCAACTGTTTCTGAGGCGGGATTTTGTTGAAGCAACCACCACATGCATCACGCTGAACGTAAGTAATACCCAATCCGTTACGAGAGTTCTTACGGATACGTTTGAAAGCCTGAAGCAAACGAGGTTCGATAGTTGTTTCCAGATTCTTAGCTTTTTCTCTCAGCTTTTCTTCTTCCTGCTTGGTTTCAGAAACAATTTCTTCCAATTCGGATTTCTTCGCTTCCAAGTCCTTCTTTCTTTCATCCAGTCTTGATTACTGTGCTCTATCTCCTCGCTCTTTGCTTTTTCTGCTGCAATATATTCCTTTATGCGTTTCTCGCAAAGTTCGATTTCCAATGACTGGAATTCAATCTCCTTTGTCAACACATCATAT
>ENA-OQBJ01001151-OQBJ01001151.1-human-gut-metagenome-genome-assembly--contig:-NODE-1151-length-11118-cov-1.765172_pt1 | contig 11118 bp, 15 predicted proteins | sample MGYA00242743_ERZ504545 | MGnify/ENA primary metagenome ERZ504545 (study PRJEB26092, sample SAMD00036252) | human gut metagenome | host: Homo sapiens | study: EMG produced TPA metagenomics assembly of...
TGATGTTCGGATATGCTTCCGATGAGACGCCGGAACTGATGCCATATCCGATTTCACTGGCACACAAGCTTGCAAGAAAACTGACAGAAGTCAGAAAAGACGGTACATTAAAATATTTAAGACCAGACGGAAAAACTCAGGTTACTGTAGAATATGATGAGAATGGTACGCCGAAGCGTCTGGATGCAGTTGTACTTTCTACACAGCACGATCCGGATGTGACACAGGAGCAGATTCACGAAGATATTAAGAAATATGTTTTTGACCCGATCATTCCGGAAGGAATGGTAGATGAGAATACAAAATTTTTCATCAACCGACAGGTCGCTTTGTAATCGGTGGACCACACGGTGACAGCGGACTGACTGGAAGAAAGATTATTGTAGATACTTACGGTGGAATGGCTCGTCACGGTGGTGGAGCATTTTCCGGAAAGGATTGTACAAAGGTAGACAGATCTGCAGCTTACGCAGCACGTTATGTTGCTAAGAATATTGTGGCAGCCGGAATTGCTAAGAAATGTGAAATCCAGTTATCTTACGCGATCGGTGTTGCACACCCGACATCTATCATGGTAGATACATTTGGAACAGGTAAGCTTTCAGATGAGAAGCTTGTTGAAATCATCCGTGAGAATTTCGATCTTCGTCCGGCTGGAATTATCCAGATGTTGAACTTAAGAAGACCGATTTATAAACAGACAGCAGCTTACGGTCACTTTGGACGTACAGATGTAGAGCTTCCATGGGAGAAGACAGACAAAGCAGAGTTACTGAAAAGTTATCTGTAAGATTGATTTATAAAATTTTTAGAAATGTTTATGGACGCTTTCGTGTGAAGCGTCCTTTTTCATGCTATACTTGGTTTTAGATGCAAAATGCATTTTGAGTGAGACCTGAACTTAAAAGGAGATTTATTTTATGAAATTTAAGACCAGGCTGGTAGTAGCGTTTTTTACAATTATATTAATTCCACTTGCATTATCTTCGGCGCTGGTGTGTATGGTTGGAAAATATCAACTTAGTTCTATTGAGAAAAATTATGGAATCAAGAATACGACGGTCGAGAGTCTGGCTAGTTCAGTAACCGTTCTTACACGGCTGACAGAACAGCCATATCGTGAGCTGGAGGTATTGATACGGGAAGATCCGGAAGAAATGGAAGATGCAGCACAACTGGAAAGCCTGAATGGTGAACTACAAGATAAAAAATCTTATCTTCTTGTGAGAAAGAATGATACGATTTCCTATATTGGTACGGAGGCTTCTAAAGCTGAGAAAGTCATCAGCAGCTTCCAGAGTATGGAGCGGCCGAGACGACATCGGAAAATGGCATGTATCTTGGAGGGAAAGCACAAGTCCTTCTAAAACAGATTGATTTTCAGTATTCGGATGGAAGTGAAGGCAGTGCATTTATTGTGACAAATGTAGGAAGCCTGATTCCGGAAGTGAAAAATCTGTTCGTGGAGATTATCGTATGCATTTTCCTGGTACTTGTATTTACGCATGTGTGCTGATCATCTGGATTTACCGAAGTGTCATGGGACCGGTCGGGAAGATGCGGGAGGCAACAAAGAGTATAAAAGAAGGAAATCTTGACTTTGAACTGCCGGTTGAGACAGATGACGAGCTCGGACAGCTCTGTGGGGATCTGGAAGACATGCGCAAACGTCTGAAGAATACGGCGGAAGAGAAACTGAAATTTGACAAAGAAAATAAAGAATTGATCAGTAACATTTCCCATGATCTAAAGACACCTGTGACGACCATCAAAGGTTATGCAGAAGGAATCATGATGGTGTGGCAGATACTCCGGACAAAGTGGCAAAATATGTACGGACCATTTACAATAAAGCAAGCGAGATGGACGTACTGATCAACGAGCTGACTCTTTATTCAAAAATTGACACGAACCGTATTCCGTACAATTTCACAATTTTATCTGTGAATGATTATTTTAATGATTGCTCAGAGGATTTGTCTTTGGATCTTGAGGCAAAAAATGTGGAATTTGGTTATTTTAATTATGTAGAACCTGAGGTCAAGGTTATTGCAGACCCAGAACAAATTAAGAGAGTGGTGCATAACATTGTGAATAACTCTGTAAAATATATGGATAAAGACAAGCCAAAGATTAATTTGCGCGTCAAAGATGTAGGGGATTTTGTTCAGGTCGAAATCGAAGATAACGGAAAAGGAATTGCGTCAAAAGATCTGCCAAATGTGTTCGAGAGATTTTACCGGACGGACGCATCAAGAAATTCCTCAAAAGGAGGAAGCGGCATTGGTCTTTCTATTGTAAAGAAGATTATAGAAGAACACGGTGGGAAAATCTGGGCAACGAGCCGGGAACATACCGGGACGACCATGTATTTTGTGCTTAGAAAGTATCAGGAGGTACCAGTAAATGAGTAAAATATTAATCGTAGAAGATGAAGAGACAATTGCAGATCTGGAAAAAGATTATCTGGAACTGAGTGGATTTGAGGTGGAAGTTGCAAATGACGGAGAGACAGGACTTGAAAAAGCCCTGAAAGATGAATACAGCCTGTTCATACTAGATCTCATGCTTCCGGGTGTGGATGGATTTGAAATCTGTAAGAAAATCCGAGAAGAAAAAAATACACCAATCATCATGGTATCCGCAAAGAAAGACGATATTGACAAGATCCGTGGCTGGGACTCGGCGCAGACGATATATGACAAAACCATTCAGTCCGAGCGAGCTGGTAGCAAGAGTAAAAGCACACCTCGCAAGATATGACCGCCTGACAGGAAGCGCAGTGGAAAAGAATAAAATTATTGAGATCCGCGGACTTCGTATCGACACAACTGCAAGACGCGTATGGGTCAACGATGTAGAGAAGACATTTACAACAAAAGAATTTGATTTGCTCACATTCCTTGCAAGCCACCCGAATCACGTATATACAAAAGAAGAACTATTCCGGGAAATCTGGGATATGGAATCTATCGGAGATATTGCGACTGTGACTGTTCATATCAAAAAGATCCGCGAAAAAGTAGAAGTAGATACATCAAACCCACAGTACATTGAGACAATCTGGGGCGTGGGATACAGATTTAAAGTATAAAAATTAAATTGGGACCGTAGCATTTTAACAAAATACTACGGTCCCATCGCTGATTAAGGGTATCCCTTTTGATGATTGTGCTGAATTAATAAACTCCAAGTGCTTTTAGTGCAAGCAGGAATAATACGAATACAATACTTGGTCTGGCAATTTTAGAACCGTTTTTCATCACAAGTCCGGCACCGATGTATCCGCCAAGCATATTGCAGGCTGCAGATGCAAGTCCGAGACTTAAAACGCCTTGTCCATTGTAAAGAAAGATTGCAAGTGCGGTCAGGTTCGTAGTCAAGTTGATGACTTTTGCCTGTGCATTTGCGGTCTGGATGTTCAGATGAGCAAATACAGTGAACGCGATAATTAAAAATGTTCCGGTTCCCGGTCCATAGAATCCGTCGTAACATCCGACGATAAATGCAGCTATCGTTGCAGTTAAGTAAGTTCTTCGATTCAGAGTGATCTCTTCACTCCCTTCATCGTTAAATAATTTCTTGTTTAATACGAGAAATGCAGATACCGGAAGGATTACCATTAATACATAGGAAAGAATGTGTTCCGGGACGCGAAGGGAGATCTGTGCACCGATGAAAGAACCGCAGATCGCAGCGACTACCGCAGGCGCTGCCAGCTTTAAATTAATGAGTTTTGCTTTCGCAAAACGGTAAGTGGCAAGTGCAGTTCCGAATGGACTGGATATTTTATTCGTGGCAATTGCTGCATGAGGCGGAAGTCCGGCAATTAAAAAAGCTGGAAGTGAAATCAGACCGCCGCCACCACCGATGGCGTCGACGAGCCCGGCGAGAAAAACAAGCGGGCATACGACTAAAAATGTATGAAGTGTGATATTCATATCAAAGTGTTCTCCTGTCTTTTGTAAAATACTTTGATTCCAAAAAAGAAATCTTTTTTATTATAGAGAAAGATAATTTAAATGACAAGGGGAAAATCCATGAAAAACGTTATGTAAATCCGTAGAAAAACTCTGTAAAAATCTTGCAAAACCCCTTGACAATTAAGCGGTTTCATAATACTATAATCTAGCGTGCATAAAAAGGCATTAGTTTTTAGTGCGCATATTTCGTGTAAACGAGGCAACTTATTACTATCATAGGAGGTGAAAGAGAATGCAACATTTAACCAGTTAGTAAAAAAAGGACGTCAGACATCTGTAAAGAAGTCTACAGCTCCTGCACTTCAGAAAGGGTACAATTCTCTTAAGAAAAGAGCAACTAATGAGTCTGCTCCACAGAAGAGAGGCGTATGTACAGCTGTTAAGACAGCTACACCTAAGAAGCCTAACTCAGCTCTTAGAAAGATCGCCAGAGTTCGTCTTTCTAACGGTATCGAAGTAACAAGCTATATCCCAGGAGAAGGACATAACCTTCAGGAGCATAGTGTTGTACTTATTCGTGGAGGAAGAGTAAAAGACCTTCCAGGAACAAGATACCACATCATCAGAGGAACACTTGATACAGCAGGTGTTGCTAAGAGAAGACAGGCTCGTTCTAAATACGGCGCTAAAGAGACCAAAAGACGCTAAATAAATCCTGAGCACTTAATGAGCATGACCGCAAGGGAAATGTGAATTTAGTACGAAGATTGTTCTTCGGAACTTAGCGAGGTAGTTCACGAGCTTAGTAAGAAGAACTGCCATATGAATTTATATTCACAAACAGAACTATGATTGAGTAAGTTGCGAGACATATAGATGTTGAGTTATGTCTTTGCACTACACTGTATCATCAGAACGACACATGTGAGTACCTATGAATTAATCAAAATGTTTAAGGAGGGAAGGACCGTGCCACGTAAAGGACATACTCAGAAAAGAGACGTATTAGCAGATCCAATGTACAATAGTAAAGTGGTAACAAAGCTTATCAATAACATCATGTTAGACGGTAAGAAGGGTGTTGCACAGAAGATTGTATATGGAGCATTCGAAAGAATCGCAGACAAATCCGAGAAGCCAGCAATCGAAGTATTCGAAGAGGCTATGAACAACATCATGCCAGTACTTGAGGTAAAGGCTAGACGTATCGGAGGAGCAAACTATCAGGTGCCAATCGAGGTAAGAGCAGACAGAAGACAGACTTTAGCGCTTCGCTGGCTTACAACATATTCCCGTCAGAGAGGCGAGAAGACAATGGAAGAAAGACTGGCAAATGAGATTCTTGATGCAGCAAACAACACTGGTGCATCTGTAAAGAAGAAAGAAGACATGCACAAGATGGCTGAGGCAAATAAAGCATTTGCTCACTATCGTTTCTAATATTTTAGGAGGCAATAATGGCTGAGAGACAATATCCATTAGAGAGAACCAGAAACATCGGTATCATGGCTCATATTGATGCTGGTAAGACTACACTGACAGAGCGTATTCTTTACTATACCGGTGTAAACTATAAGATTGGTGATACTCATGAAGGTACTGCTACTATGGACTGGATGGAGCAGGAGCAGGAAAGAGGTATCACAATTACTTCTGCAGCTACAACATGTCACTGGACATTGGAAGAGAACTGTAAGCCGAAGCCGGGTGCTCTTGAGCATCGTATCAATATCATTGATACTCCGGGACACGTTGACTTTACTGTTGAGGTAGAGCGTTCACTTCGTGTACTGGACGGAGCGGTAGGTGTATTTTGTGCTAAGGGTGGTGTAGAGCCACAGTCAGAGAACGTATGGCGTCAGGCTGACACATACAACGTTCCAAGAATGGCATTCATCAACAAGATGGATATTCTTGGTGCTGATTTCTACAATGCTGTAGATCAGATCAGAACAAGACTTGGTAAAAATGCAATCGTTCTTCAGCTGCCAATCGGTAAAGAAGATGATTTCAAGGGAATCATTGATTTGATGGAGATGAAAGCTTACATCTACAACGATGATAAGGGAAATGACATCACAATCACTGACATTCCGGAAGATATGAAAGATGATGCTGAGCTTTATCACACAGAGATGGTTGAGAAGATCTGTGAGTTAGATGACGAGCTTATGATGATGTACCTTGAGGATGAGATCCCTTCAGTAGATCAGTTAAAAGCAGCTCTGAGAAAAGCAACATGTGAGTGTACAGCAGTACCTGTAACATGTGGATCAGCATACAGAAATAAAGGTGTTCAGAAGATGCTTGATGCAGTAATCGAGTACATGCCTGCACCGACAGATATCCCACCTATCGAAGGTGTGGATGAGGATGGAAACAATGTCGTAAGACATTCTTCAGATGAGGAGCCATTCTCAGCACTTGCATTCAAGATTATGACAGACCCATTCGTTGGTAAGCTGGCATACTTCAGAGTTTACTCTGGTACAATGAACTCCGGTTCTTATGTACTGAATGCTACAAAGAACAAAAAAGAGCGTGTTGGACGTATCCTTCAGATGCATGCCAACAAGCGTGAAGAGCTGGATAAGGTTTATTCCGGAGATATCGCTGCAGCTATCGGATTTAAGTTCACTACAACAGGTGATACAATCTGTGACGAGCAGCACCCAGTAATTCTGGAGTCCATGGAATTCCCAGAGCCAGTTATCGAGCTCGCTATCGAGCCTAAGACAAAGGCTTCCCAGGGTAAACTTGGTGAGTCCCTTGCAAAACTTGCAGAAGAGGATCCTACATTCCGTGCTCATACTGATCAGGAGACTGGACAGACAATCATCGCCGGAATGGGTGAGCTTCACCTGGAGATCATCGTTGACCGTCTTCTTCGTGAGTTTAAAGTAGAAGCTAATGTTGGTGCACCACAGGTTGCATACAAAGAAGCATTTACTAAGGCTGTTGATGTTGATAGCAAATATGCAAAACAGTCCGGTGGACGTGGACAGTACGGACACTGTAAAGTTAAATTTGAGCCAATGGATGTTAACGGTGAGGAGACATTCCAGTTCGAGTCTACTGTAGTTGGTGGAGCTATTCCGAAAGAGTACATTCCGAAGATCGGAGAAGGTATTGAGGAAGCTATGCAGTCAGGTCTTCTTGGAGGATTCCCGGTTGTTGGTATTCACGCTAACGTATATGACGGATCTTACCATGAGGTCGATTCCAGTGAGATGGCTTTCCATATTGCAGGATCACTTGCATTTAAAGATGCTATGAAGAAGGCAGATCCGGTACTTCTTGAGCCTATCATGAAGGTTGAGGTAACAATGCCAGAAGAGTACATGGGAGATGTTATCGGTGATATCAACTCACGTCGTGGACGTATCGAGGGTATGGAGGACATTGGCGGCGGTAAGATGGTTAAGGCTTACGTTCCGCTGTCTGAGATGTTCGGCTACTCTACAGACCTTCGTTCCAGAACACAGGGACGCGGCAACTACTCCATGTTCTTCGAGAAGTATGAGCCAGTTCCAAAGAACGTTCAGGAGAAGGTTCTTGCTGACCACAAAAAGTAAAAAAGGCTTGTAAATCAAAGTAAAATAGAATATAATGATTGATAGCCTGACTAACTATATCAGCCCTAAAAGGGGCGCAAATTAAGGAGGACGTTATAAAATGGCTAAAGCTAAGTTTGACAGAACTAAACCACATTGTAACATCGGTACCATTGGACACGTTGACCACGGCAAAACTACTCTGACCGCAGCTATCACAAAGGTTCTTTCAGAGAGAGTTGCAGGCAACGCAAAGGTAGATTTCGAGAACATCGATAAAGCTCCAGAAGAGAGAGAGCGTGGTATCACAATCTCTACTGCACACGTTGAGTATCAGACCGAGAAGAGACACTATGCACACGTTGACTGCCCAGGACATGCTGACTACGTTAAGAACATGATCACTGGTGCTGCTCAGATGGACGGCGCTATCCTGGTTGTAGCTGCAACTGATGGTGTTATGGCTCAGACAAGAGAGCACATCCTTCTGTCCCGTCAGGTAGGCGTTCCTTATATCGTAGTATTCATGAACAAGTGCGATATGGTAGACGACGCTGAGCTGCTTGAGCTGGTTGACATGGAGATCCGTGAGCTGTTAAATGAGTACGAGTTCCCAGGCGATGATACACCTATCATCCAGGGTTCTGCTCTGAAGGCTCTTGAGGATCCGATGGGTCCATGGGGCGACAAGGTTATGGAGCTGATGGAGGCTGTTGACAGCTACATTCCAGATCCTGTACGTGAGACAGAGAAGCCATTCCTTATGCCTGTAGAGGACGTATTCACCATTACTGGCCGTGGTACTGTTGCTACTGGTAGAGTAGAGCGTGGTACTCTGAACCTGAACGACGAAGTTGAGATCATCGGTATCCATGAGGACGTTCGTAAGACCGTTGTAACTGGTATCGAGATGTTCCGTAAGCTTCTTGACAGCGCTGAGGCTGGTGATAACATCGGTGCTCTGCTTCGTGGTGTTCAGAGAACAGAGATCGAGCGTGGACAGTGTCTGTGCAAGCCAGGTTCTGTAAAGTGCCACAACAAGTTTACCGCTCAGGTTTACGTTCTGACCAAGGACGAGGGTGGCCGTCATACTCCATTCTTCAACAACTATCGTCCACAGTTCTACTTCAGAACAACTGACGTAACTGGCGTTTGCGAGTTACCAGCTGGTACTGAAATGTGTATGCCTGGCGATAACGTAGAAATGACTGTTGAACTGATCCATCCAGTAGCTATGGAGCAGGGACTTCGTTTCGCTATCCGTGAAGGCGGACGTACTGTAGGTTCTGGTAGAGTTGTATCTATCATCGAATAATTTTACAGATTTTATATATAAGTAATACAACATGTCTGAATGGACATTATGCTCAAACGATTCAGCTCCCGGAATTACTTTCCGGGAGCTTTTTTGCATGTTGCATATGGAAGATGCGCTGGTGTAGTTTGTTTCCTACCTTCGGATGGGAAAAATATATGAATGATTGGGGATAATGGGAAAGGTGGAAGGGATCGTATGTACGAAAAATATGTATGAAAAGATGATAGCAGTGACCAACCGGCATCTGGTGTTGGAAAATGATACAGATGGGGCATATTTAAAACAGCTTACCTATGTTGCCTCTCTTCATCCAAAAGCCATGGTACTGCGGGAAAAGGATCTGACAGAAGAAAAGTACGAAGAACTGGCAAAGGTGGTTATTAAGCTGTGTGAGAAGGCGGGAACTACCCTTATTTTGCACCGTTTTCCAGAGGTGGTACATCATTTGGGATATGATAAGCTGCATCTGCCTTTGGAAATGCTTAAAACTATAGGACGGCCGGAAGGACTTACACTTCTTGGTACTTCGATCCATTCTGTAGAAGATGCGAAAGAAGCAGAACGTTTAGGTGCAGACTATGTATTTGCAGGAAATATCTTTGAGACAGACTGCAAGAAAAGGACTTCCGGGAAGAGGTCTGGAATTTCTTGAAAATGTATGTAAAGAAGTGGATATTCCGGTATATGCCATCGGCGGGATCACAGCAGAAAAAATGCCCCAGATCCTTGGGACCGGGGCAGCAGGTGGTTGTATGATGTCTGGATTTATGCAGTTGAAGGAAAAATAAAACGTTGTTTTTGCAACGAAATTAAGAGCTGCCTGATTTATAGTAATCGCTGTATGTTGGATAACTGTGTGATCTGATCTTCGGTCATGACGGACAGCTGGTTGATCAGTTCTATATGATAAGTACCAAGACCTTTTGCAGCATTGGCACATTCACCGGCACAGTCTAATGTGATCGCAGAGAGGATGCAGGCAGTGAGAGCATCTGTCACAGCCAGATAAGTACCTGTGATGCAGGTGAGCATGCAGCCGGTGCCGGTGACTTTTGCCATATTGGGAGAACCATTGTAGATGCCGTATGTGGTATCTTTATTTGGGGAAGCAATGATATCTACTTCACCGGTAACAAGGATCACAGCGCCTGTCTCTTCTGCCAGCTTTCTGGCAATATGGGCCATAGAATGTACGGTATCCGGATCTTTGGCAGTTACAGCGTCAGCTGCACTTACATCTACGCCAGTGCCATGAAAGGCTGCGCCTGCGATTGCACGTATCTCAGAGCCATTGCCTTTGATCACAGCTGGCTTACATTCTTTAATAAAACGTTTTGCAAGTTCCATGCGGAAAGGGCTGCATGTGATCCCTACCAGGTCGATCACAGAGGCTCTTTTTGCATTTTCAGCATCTTTCATTCTTTTGATGGCTTTTCCTGCCAGAAGCATGGACTCAGCCTTGCATCTGTAATATTTCCAAGGCTGACGGTAAGGGCAGCTGCGCTGGCAGAAATGTCCGCCACTTCTGCAGGATGTTCTGCCATAATAGGGCGTCCTCCAAGGGCCAGAACTGCGTTGGCACAGTTCGTTGACCACAATGGGATGTGTGATGCAGTTGGATCAGCGGTGCCTGGTCATGAAGTTGGTCACGAACCTGTTTTAAGCAGGAAAGGAGCTGAGCTTTATTTATATTACCATTCCGATTGTCCATGAGATGATCTCCTTATAATAAAAACGCTGCAGCAGAACCATGCAGGCCTGTTACAGCGTTTATTTTGCAATGGATATTTTTTGCACATGTATGCACATCAGGCATGTTTCTTGTTTGTATTCCAGTATACCACTGCCATTGCAACAAAGGCAAGGAGAACAATATATTTGATGCTTCCTGCAACCGGTCCAGGTTCAGCAACGAACTGTTTTACGGCAACTGTGGAAGCAAGATAACCGATAAAGCCTAAAAATGCAATTCCCAGAGAGTCATTCACAACCGTATCTGTATTATTGTAGACCTGAGAGCCTAAAGCAGTCTGGAATGTGGATAACATATGGGCTTTCTGTAAATGCTTTAAGAAAATGAAAGCAAGGCTGCCTCCGATCAGTGTACCTGCAATAAAGGATGGCACATAGAAGAACCAGGTAAGACCTGTACGTCCCCAGATCAGTGTCATAACAGGATAAGAAACAATAGCGCCGATGATGCCGGTTCCAATGACTTCACCGATGAACGCACATACCAGTTTGCCTTTGGAAAGGCGGTAGAGCATACCGGAAAGAAAAGCGCCAAATACTGCACCGGTCAGAGCCAGAGGCGGGATACCCA
>ENA-OQBJ01001152-OQBJ01001152.1-human-gut-metagenome-genome-assembly--contig:-NODE-1152-length-11079-cov-1.972973_pt1 | contig 11079 bp, 15 predicted proteins | sample MGYA00242743_ERZ504545 | MGnify/ENA primary metagenome ERZ504545 (study PRJEB26092, sample SAMD00036252) | human gut metagenome | host: Homo sapiens | study: EMG produced TPA metagenomics assembly of...
TATCGATTTGTCACCATCACCGTTCCGTGCGTGCATTCACTTGCTATAATTATTTTTTTCCAGAATTTCTTCTACTTTTTTTCGGGTTTCCGGATTTACATTTCCCTTATGATTCATAACCCGCGAAACGGTTGAAATCGAAACCCCTGCTTCTTTTGCAATATCATATATATTCATAACTTCCCTCTTTCCAACATTCCATACCTTCATGAAAGGGCTTTTACAAAAGCATACGTGATAAAGCCAAGATTTGTCAAGAAAATTTCCAACAAAAATTCGGAGTTTACATCAAGATTTTTAATACTTTTTTCTACATACTATTGACTTTTCTTCCAACTGTTCATATACTGTTTATACAAACATATACAGTTGATAAACAGTCAACTGATACAAGGAGGGATACTATGGAATACCTGTTGGAAGTACAACATCTCAACAAAAATCTTAACACCTTTGCTCTGCATGATATCAGCTTTACACTAAAACCTGGATTTATCACAGGTCTGATCGGACAAAATGGCTGCGGAAAGACCTCTCTGATCAAAACTATTCTGAATTTGTATGAAAAAGATTCCGGAGCAGTCTTTGTAACTGGTCATTCCATGGAAAACGAAGAAATTGCTGCAAAAGATCAGCTTGGCGTTGTTCTGGATGAATGTCTCTTTGATGCAGACACCCGGGTCGAGACGAACGCCCGCTGCTTCGGTGCTCTCTACAGTCGATATGACCACAGCTTATTTCTGGAATTTTGCAGACGTTTTGATGTGGATCCAAAGAAAAAAATCGGCAAACTCTCCAAAGGACAAAAAGCACGCTTTCAGCTTGCCTTTGCATTTTCCCATGACGCAAAAGTGTTTCTTATGGATGAACCTGCGGTCGGACTGGATCCTCTGTTTCGCAAAGAACTGATGGGATATATGCAGGAAATCGTGGAGGACGGCACGAGAAGCATTCTTTTTTCCACCCATATCACCGAAGATCTGGATCAGATCGGAGATTACATTCTTCTGATGGATTACGGACGTCTGATACTGGATTTAACGCGGGAAGAACTTGCAGATCGCTATCTCCTTTTACATGGTACAAAAGAACAACTGGAGCAGTTAGATTCTCAAATGGTCGTTTGTCAAAATTTCGGTGAATATCGGAATTCCACACTGATCGACTCTGCCAAAGCAGAATCACTCCATCTTGGCGCTCTGACCGTCACCAGGCCTTCTCTGGAAGATCTGATGTACTGTTTTCACAAAGGAGGTGTAATCCAATGACAAAATTGATTATCCAACACCTGTGGTCTGATTTTAAAAAACACTGGCTCGGGATTCTTGTGACATTGGTATTGTGTTATATTGCTACCATTTTTGTGTTTACCTTTGGATTCTGGTTTTTCATGGTGGATTCAGAAGCTTACTTGCTTTCAGAGGCTGAACTGAGGAAAATGATACTGAACGGATCGGAGACCTATACACTTTTATACTTTATTGGCACTGCCGGCATTTTGTTGTCTGTCATCCTGATTTCCAGAAAATTTCCCGTCCGGCTGTTGAAACCAATCTATTTTTGTCCGGCAGATATGAGATTAAAAAGAAAATCTTTACGCTCTTATTTAGGGAGCAAGGTTTCTTTTTGTCTGATTTTATTTGTATTACTCTGTCTGAGCTTTACCGGAAATCTGCTGATATTTTTCCAGACTCCCGAGCTTACATTGCTACTTTTTTTGTCCTGCTTTATCCTGATTGATTTTTCCATGAAAGCAGATCCCGGCAACCGGATTCCAAATCGTAAGCTTGATGAAGCACTGGAAGGAAAAAGGAATGAGCATCGTCAATGTCTACTGGTTCTGTCTGCTTGCTTTGGAATATGTTGCTTTATTTTGCCAGAGCTATCTGCAGACCTCATGGAATAGCTGGATCATTGCACTTTGGATCATTGCTATGATCGGAAATGTTTTTGCAGCAGTTTACTGCATCCGTACTTTTTTAAACAATATGATTTCTTATGAAAACTTATATTTCCCAAAACAGGAGGTAACTGTATGTTGACGCTGATCTTACAAAGTCTGTGGTCTGATTTTAAAAAACACTGGCTGAACTTCTCCATTTTATTTGCATTGTGGACCATTTGCTATTTCACATTTGGATTTTCTACTCCTTCTGCCTCCATAGGCTTAGGACTTGCTTTTGTACTTCTTCTTTCAGTAAAATTGCCGATACGCTCTTTGAAAGCACTCTCTTTTTGTCCTGCTGACACAAAGATAAAGCGTCGGTTGCTTTTGATGTACCTGTTGGTTAAAATTTTGATCTGTCTGCTGATATTCTCATTGTTTCAAATTCTGGGCGGAGGTTTCCATTATTGGATAATAACTGTCACACCTCGTGAAACAATAACCTACTTGCTGCTCCTTCTCCTCCTGATCATCGCAGCTTGCTTAAATCATGCCATGCCTTCTCCAATTCAGTTAACCGAAGAGGGGCATCAGCAGAAAATTTTCAATAGGATTCTCAATTTTGACTTTCTGAATTTTATCTGGATCCTGCTGCTTGTGGCCGAATTTGCACTTTTTAAATATGCTTCCCCAAAAAATATTCTCTGGTTTCTGATCATGAGCATAAATATACTTGTAACCGCTTACTGCATTCACAGTTTTCTAAACAGCATCCTTTCTTATGAAACTTGCTTCGAACTGCAGGACTTGACAGAAAGGAGGCCTGGTACACATTGAACATTCTTTTAAAACCGGATTCCTCACTGCCGATTTACGAACAGCTTGTACAGGCATTTAAGGAATCCATGTTAAACGGGGAGCTTTCTCCAGGTGATATGCTTCCTTCCATCCGAAGTCTGGCAAAAGATCTGGAAATCAGCGTGATCACCACAAAGCGCGCTTACGAAGAACTGGAATCCGAAAACCTCATCTACTCTCATCCGGGAAAAGGATTTTTTGTAAAGCAGGTAGATTTTCGTACTCTGCAGGAAGAACAGCTTGTTCAACTGGAACATGCGCTCTCTTCCTGTATCGAAGATGCAAAAAAACTGTCTCTTTCTTTAGATGAGGTACAGGACTTGATACAACTTTTATGGAAAGGCAGGGATTAGGATATGTCTGAACTAATTTGTAATGAACTCGCAAAATCTTACAGTCACTTTCAGTTATATCCGACTTCTTTTCAACTGGAAAGCGGATATCTGACAGTACTTGCCGGGAAAAACGGCTCCGGAAAATCAACTCTTTTACGCTGCCTTGCCGGGATTGATCCGGCCTGCACCGGTGATGTGACGCTGGATGGAATTTCTTTAAAAAAAGAGCCTGACAGCTACAAAGATCAAATTGGTTATGTATCAGAGGAACTCACTTATTTTATGGAAAAATCCGCTCTGGAAAACGGAGAGCTTCTGGGCCCTTATTTTTCCAACTGGTCCATGGAACGCTATTATACGCTGATGGACCGGATGAATTTTTCTCCCTCCAAACAGCTCTGGCAGCTCTCCAAAGGCGAATACATGAAAATGCAGACCTGTTTTGCACTGGCACATCATCCACGTTTTCTGATCTTGGATGAACCGTTGGAAGGCTTTGATCCTGTCTTTCGCAAAAACTTTCTATCGATTATGCAGGATATTTTAAATGAAGATGTAGGAATTTTTATTTCCTCCCACATTACAGAAACATTGAAAAAACTTGCCGATTACCTGCTGTTTGCCGATAATGGAATTATTACGTTCCACTGTCCGGAACAAATGGATGCCTTTCTTGCCGACAAATTAAAACGCTCTCATACACATATACGAGACCTGCTGTCCCGTAATTCTTAGGAGGTGACTTATATGAACCACAATGTTTACCACATAGAGAAGCAAACCTTTCATTTTGGAGGATACTGGCTGTTAACAGGAACCTTGTTTTTCCTTTATCTTCCGACCTCCCAGTTTGAGATGCAGAACGCCTATCATGCTCTTTCAAAAGGATTGATCCCGGATCCTGCCACCTTTCTCCCTGTCTGGTTTATTTTCGGTATTTTCGGACTCTGCTGCTATCTCTGTTATGAGCTTTTTCTCATCGCAGAAAACGGAGTGATTTCATCCCGTGTTACCAGATATCTGACACTTCCGCTCAGGCGACAGGATTATTATAAGATCAAAGCACGGATCTTTTTTTGAAAAATTCGGAGTGCTGCTTCTGACACTGGTCGCAATGTTTCATATTTCCTTTCTTGGATACAGGCTGCCTCTTTCCCTGTGGAAGCGCTCACTTCCGGACTGATTCTCACCTGCTGCTTTTTGTTTTTTGCAGCGATTCTGATTTTTGCCGGATATCTGTTCCACGATCTTTACTGCCTGAAACATCATCATTAAAAATACGGATGGGCGTGTTTATGCGTCCCATCCGTATCGATCTACTTTTTCCGGTTTCTCCACCTCATATTTAGTTTATACAAAATAACGACCAGAATAATATATCCTAATGGCAAAATTACTGCCAAGTGCAAGCACAACTGTCAGTTTTGACAGCTTTTTCTGCTCTTGTTTGCTCTGTATTTTTCAGTCCTTCTTTTCCTGTTTTACCGACTCGATCTTTATTTTTTTATCAGATCCTGTCAATGCGGAAAACGCTTCTTCTGTCAATGTTGCTTTCGCACTCCCCACTGGCTGTCCGTGATAAAAATACTCTACCGCAGCCTGTCTTACTCCTTCCTTTTCATTTGGAACATACTCTTTTTCCAATTCTGAAAACGAAACGCCCTTTGGAACCACAACATAGGCATCTTCCTTGTCAAAACTTTCAATATCTGATGAAGTTTCACATTCCCTCAGATTCAGCCTTTCAAAATTTGTAAATGCATAATCATACATAAACCTCGTATCCGTATAAGCATCTACTCCATATGTATGAAGCACCACCGCTGCCAGCTGCATATCATTTCCTTCCGCCATCGTCACAAGCGTTGTCTTTGACTGATCTGTATATCCGGTCTTTCCCGCTTTCGCATTCGCATAGTAATAATAGTTTTCCGGCCAGAGCATTTTATGATTCTGATCCAGAACCCTTTCTTCCGCAGTCAGATTCGTCGGTGGAACTTTGTATTCCAGCGTCGTCTCCAGTCTTCGAAACTCTTCATTCTGATAAGCTGCCGCTGCAATTCTCGCCATATCATGCGCTGTTGTATAGTGGTTGTCATCATGAAGCCCATTTGCATTGACCCAGTTTGACTGTACATCCCAATTCCTGAGATATCCGGTTCATCTCTTCTATAAACTCCGCATATCCGCCATTTAAGTACTGCTTTCCTACATTTTCCGCCACCGCATAGGAGACTTCATTTGCCGAAGCCAGAAGCATCCCATAAAGTGCTGACTCCATGCTGATTTCTTCCCCGGGCTTCATCCCGATCTGCGCATCATCCCACTGCAAAAAAGAAATACTGTCCTCTGAAAACACAACGGTATCGGACATTTTCGCATACTGTAATGCAGTCAAAACACTCAACACTTTCGTAATACTCGCAGGATATCTTTTTTCTTCGGCTTTTTTTGCATAAAGCACTGCCCCGCTGTTCATGTCCATCACAATGCCGGAAGCCGCATAGATCGCGGGTCCCTGTGGCCAGTTCGAAATCTCGTTTGTATCTATTTTCTCCGCATAAGATGCTGCTTTTTCCTGGTTTTCCTGCTCCTGTGCAGACAGTACTTGTGTATTTTCCGTCTGCTCCTGCCCGGCCATCTCCTCTGCACACACAGCCACACCCGGTGTAAGAGTCAAAAGAATCGCTGCCAATGCGCCTGAGAGAACTTTCTTTGCTTTCATAATCTGCCTCCATTTTGTTTCAATTGGTTTTATTATACGCAAAATGGAGGTTAGCGTCAACGCATCAGAAATTTTTAAAACTTTCTAAATTTTCCCCGTCTTCTCTTGAGGATTTTTCAAAAACAGGATAGAATAGGAACATTCGGAAGGAGGATTTCCATGAGTTCCAAGAACAACAACGAACATTTTTTTAATCAGGATTTTGAAGTCACTTATGAAGACGATCCGATCTTTCATTATGAAGAAGAACCACTGACAAAGCGTGAATTTCAAACCGTAGATTTAAAATCACAGCCAAAGCCCCGGGCTTCCGGTAAAAAGAAAAAGAATATTCAAATGCCGCTGCAGGGAGACGAGACCATTTTAATGGATCCGATCACAAATGGATCCGTTTCTCCACAGTCCGGCCGAAAAAACCATCAATGGGAAGAAGAACCTGACAGAAGAAAAAATCCATCACGTTCAAAACGCCCGACCTCTGATTCTGATGATTACGAGGATGAACGCCCCCGCAGAGAAAAGTCTTCTTCCAAAAGGAAAAGTGACCTGCTTTCTCCTGTAAAAACCACTGCAAAATATGGGGGAAAAGCCATTTATAAAACAGCCAGCATTATCATCCGTTTCGTTTCTCTTTTGCTGATCGCAGGAACAGCCGCTTTCCTGGCTTATAATTTCTGGCGCGGCAGTGCTCCTTACGGAGATCCTGTAACTGCAGTAGAAGAAAAGAATTATTGTCTGGCCGCTTATGCCGGAGTCGCCGGATTTTTTCTTTTATTTGAATGCATCTCCTTTTTATGGGCTATGACACGGGTTCGTGTCCGTGACGGCAGAAAGACTTATAAAGAAGATACCGGACGTGGACTTTTCTCATTTATTTTTATCTATGTGTGCTCTTATGCATCCTTTTGGATCAACCAGATCATTCCACAGTCTCCGGATGTGTTAAAAGGAATCCGCGGTGCTCTGGATGTATTCGGTTCCATGCACAATGCCCTGCTTGGGCTCTGTCTGGCGGGAGTCATTTCCTGTCTGGTCCGTAAGTATGCAAAATAGATTGAGAACGACAAAACGCCGCCGGGGGTACAACGTTTATCTTTGGCAGCGTTTTTTGTTTACTATTTACCATTATTTTACCAGCACTCCGGACTGCAGTATATCCCTAAGCAACTGATTTGCCTCTCTTTTGATCTCTTCAATCGATGTTTTCTCACCATGTGCCTCATTGATAAATCCAAGCATCCCAAAACACAAGAAACCTGCAATTTTCTTCGGGGAATATTTCACTTCTACATTCTGTCGGATTTTATTGGTATGATTTTCAATTGTTTCCAGTACAATAGTGTAAAATGCAGATGCAAGATACGGGTTTTTCTGCGGCTGGTATACTGAAAAAATGCAAAACAGTCATAATACACTTCCAGAATACTGTTTAACATATTGCAATATCCCATTACAAGATCATTTCCCGGATTTTCTTTTTCCTGTTTTGTACGATAGATATCCGTTCCGATCTGAAGCATATCACTGAAAATATCATCTGCCAGTGCGTATTTATCACTGTAGTGTGCGTAAAAAGTAATTCTGCTGATTTCTGCCCGCTTGCACAATTCTGTAATAGAAATCTGCTCAAATGAGATCTCTCCCATCATTTCGATCAAGGTTGCCTTCAAATTTTTCTTGGTTTTGATCACTCTTCTGTCTTCCATGATTTACATTTTCCTCTTTCTGTATAATTAACTAACATTTTACAAATATTGTTCATTGTCTTTAGATTTCGGATTTGCTATAATCTTAACACTTGTTAAAATAACGGTCAATATGTAAGCTATTTTCGCCTTTCACCATAGAAACGGCGGGTTACGGATTAAGGGAGGATTTTATGCCAAAGATAGCAATTATGACAGACAGTAATTGTGGAATCACGCCTGATGATGCGCAGAAGTATCACATTCACATACTTCCAATGCCTGTCCTTGTTGGGGAAGACACTTTTTTATGAAGGATGCAATATCACATCAGAAGAGTTTTACCGGAAACTTTCTTCCGGAGAACCTGTTACAACTTCTCAGCCATCGCCTGCGGATGTCATGAAGATGTGGGATCAGCTGCTGAAAGAACATGATGAAGTCGTTCATGTTCCAATGTCCAGCGGACTGAGCAATTCCTGCCAGACTGCCCTGCTCCTTGCGCAGGAAGAATATTTCAAAGGGCGGGTGCATGTTGTGGACAATCACCGGATTTCTGTTACACAGGCACAATCCGTTCTGGATGCAGTCGAACTTACCCGCCAGGGATTCACCGGGGCGCAGATCAAAGAAATTCTGGAAACGGAAGCCATGGATGCCACCATCTACATTGCGGTAGACACTTTGGAATATTTAAAAAAAAGGCGGTCGTATCACAACAGCTGCTGCTGCCATCGGAACCGTATTGAATTTAAAGCCGGTTCTTACCATTCAGGGAGACAAGCTGGACGCCTATACCAAAACCCGGGGAATGAAGTCTGCTTTTAAAGCCATGTGTAAAGCACTTGACAAGGATCTCTCCGGAAGACTCTCCGGACTCCATGACCAAGGGCTGCTCAAAGCCGGCATTGCTTATACACAAATGGATCCTGATACATTGGGATTTTTTGAAGAAGAAATGAAAAAACGATACCCGGATCTGGAATTATTTCAACTCCCGCTCACTATGAGCATCGGGTCTCACACCGGTCCGGGCGCACTCGGAATTCGGACTGGTACGGTTTCATAAATAAACACAGGCGGGAAAAGCTTGAATTTCTTTTCCCGCCCCATTTTTTATCTCGGCTTCGCATTCGGATAGATTCGATCCATTCTTTCATCATCAAAATGCTCATCAATCACTTTTTCCCATCCGCTCTCTGCCGGCTTTCCATTGGCACGCATATCATAGCGCACCAGCGCCGCCATAGATACCAGAATATTCACTGCCATAAACACAACCAAAATCCAGGTCAGCACATATCCCCAGAACATCGGAATCTTTTCAATCCATCCTGCAAATTTCGGATACAATACCTTGATCCAAATCACAGCTGCGATCCCCCAGAAAAAGCAGTACAACAGATTGATACGCCCACCCAGGTTAAACGGAATCTTACTGTAGTCCCAGAATACTTTTCCAAACACAATCTCTGTAAATACACTGCAGACATATTCATATGCTCCGCCTAAAAATGTACCTACAATAAAAATATGCCGGTCCGGCTTTTCTCTGTCCTTGTATAAAAGTGCCGTTGCAATGGCAATCGCCAGCCCCCATACAATACTGAACGGTCCCCATACAAGGCTGCTCCTGCTCATCCATACTCCGGCTGTCAGACGACAGAAGATCGTCTCTGTAAAGTCTCCAAGCACTGCTCCGATCAAAAACAGCCAGAATAGTTTATAAAACCCGCACCCTTCTGCAAAGTTCCCTTCTTTTTCTATCTGCTCTGTCTTTTCCATGATCACAGGATATGCCTTCGCCATTCGTTTTTCTACATGACCCACGATCATTAATGCAAATTTCTGCGTCCATACTGCTACTTTCTTATTCCACCGGATTGCAGTCGGCATCTCTTTCCGGATATGAAATACTGCTGCCAGCGATGCAGAAATATCCAGAGCCATTCCTGCTAGCAAAATCCAGAGCAGAATCTCCCGGATCAGCGTCGGAATCATGTGATATACTATCAGAAAAAAAGCATCTCCATACCGTACAGCCACAAATCCGAGCACTGCCCATAATACAGAATACTGCAGGCAGATGTATCCGTCAAAATTCCATTTCTTGTTCGAATAGTCCCACCATTTGTGCTGATTTAAGCGCTCCAGGATTTTTCCTGCCATCCACTCTATGATCGTTGCAAGCACTCCACAGCCGATCAGCTGAAAGACAGGCTCTGCCATCAGTCTTCCATCGTGACTGCCATAAATACTGCTGCGATTCCATACACCAGACAGAACGGACCTGTCGAAAATCCACGGTTTACAAACTTTTTCTTTTTCACTGTGCCGACAATCGTTTCGACCACCCATCCCAGAAAAGAGTAGATCAAAAGCAGCCATACCAACTCCATCATTGAATAGTTCATCTATGTTTCTCCACTTATCTTTCATATTTTATTACTACATTTACTCTTCGATTTTTTTCAAAATCTCACCAATATCTCCGAATTCTTCCGGCAGATCTGATTTTTGATAATAATCAATTGACACGATCTTACCGGGAAGCTCCTGTTTGTACGGTCCCGCCTGAACCAACACTTTATCCCCCACTTCCAGATCTTCATCCTCTGTCCGGTACGGATGCCGCTCTCCTTTTCATGAAAGATCACACTGCAGATAATCTGTTCTCCCTGACGTCTTCCACGACGGTAAATATACGGATTCAGAATATCTTCATAACTCTCATAAAACCGGATATATCCTGCAATCTCCCGAATAAATGCATCCCATCCCTCCGGAAGCCCTCTCCGGTTGTACGTCCCTGTCACCACCCGGCTGGCGCTTGCCCCGCACTCCAGACAAAGTTTAAACTCTGCACTCTCTGATTCTTTTGGACCGGATGCGCTTTCCAGTTTCCCAAGATATTCCATACACTTATCCATCAGCTCCGGAATCTCATCCCGCATATGATATTCTTTGGTCAACTCCCGCCCCGGAGCAATCACCTGACGGATCGTCAGGGTTTCCTCATACCGATCCAGGATCATTTCTTCTTTATAATCCAGTTGACAGTCTCATTTTCTGTTCCTTCTTCATTTTTCTGGATAAAACGGACATTCCTCTGATATTCCAGAGTAATCTTATTGATCTGTCCGGGAATGGAAGTTGGCACGATCTCATCCATGATCTTCAAAAATTTGTTCCAGTTATCCGGATAAGCGCCGCGTCCCACAGATTTTTTCTCTTTCTCGTCCTGTTCACAATATGCCACTTCCCAGTTCTCAGCATCTGCATCAGGCATCGTATCTGACGGCATATAGACCTCTTTCCAGTTTTCCATATGTAAATCTGCAATCCGCAGAAGCCACTCTTCTCCATGCTCTGCGGTCAGTGAATACGCGCATTCAAAAAATGGATAGGACACACTCTCTATCACTGCATCCAGCCTGCAGTCTTTCGCAGTACGAATCTCTATCAATGTCTTGTTTTCGCCTTTTCTGGTCGAAAAACGAATATAATTCAACATCTCACCAATGTTCTCCTTTGTTGTCATTTCCGGCTTGTGACCATACCGGATTTCATCATTATATCACAAAAATACCA
>ENA-OQBJ01001153-OQBJ01001153.1-human-gut-metagenome-genome-assembly--contig:-NODE-1153-length-11075-cov-2.372762_pt1 | contig 11075 bp, 22 predicted proteins | sample MGYA00242743_ERZ504545 | MGnify/ENA primary metagenome ERZ504545 (study PRJEB26092, sample SAMD00036252) | human gut metagenome | host: Homo sapiens | study: EMG produced TPA metagenomics assembly of...
TGGAAATACCTCTTACGCCGGTTATGTTCGGACAATGGCTTTAAATGATGATGTAGTATTATGATCTGGCAATTATCTGTTATGGTCAGAATGATAGAACAGATGGCTTCTCCACGAACTACGAATCTATCATCCGAACTATCAGAACTAAGTACCCAGATTGCTCTATCATCTCTATTCTGGAATCCTCTCAGCGTGAGTATACGGAGAAAATGACTACTATTCAGAGCATCTGTGAGCATTATGGAATTCCAGTGGCAGATACAATCGATGCCTTTAACAATTCTGGCAAAGCTTATGATGACTTGTCCAGTGATGGTGTTCATCCGAACGATGCCGGACAGGAATCTACTTTGAAACTGTCAAGGCAGTTATTGACGATAATGTAGCTGCTTCCACCGGAAAGATGAAAGACACTGATGTGATCAATGCTGATGTGCATAAGTTCGACAACTTTGTCTGGTACGATGCAAGTTCGGATTTTGAGCAGGTAGATGATACTACCTTTACCATCAGCACAAGTGCGTCTGGCATACTGGGTATCGACTATACCTACGAATCCGGAGATAACAAAGCAGATATTTATGTAGATGGAGAACTGTTTGAATCCCCAACGGTAACATTTGATTATGACTTCTCTCAGAGACATATCCTAGTAGTCAGCGATGACTGCACCGTGAAGAACGAAATTAAGGTAGTGTTTACCAGTAAAGAGCAGGCCGATGGCTTCAAAGGAATGTGCTTTAGCTGGGAGTAAAGGGATAAGACAATAGGAAACAAGGCCGTGTGATTTCTCACACGGTAGCTGCTCGAAAAATGCACACCGCTACGAGGTGAGCAGCAGGCAACACAGCGGAAGCTGTGGCGAAGATGCGATTATTAGAATTGAAGATAAAAAATTGTTGCCAAGAGTAATAGAAGCTTGAGACAGGCGATAGCTGTTTGAGTTAACAAAAAAAAGAAATTGTATTCAACTTTTTGTTAAGCAAACTTTTCTCGGAGGAAGACAGGCGAGATGAGTAGAGTAATTATAATATATTCTGTAATAATTTTTGCAGGGGTAATATCTTTTTTTGTAGGGAGTAGATATGCTTTTCAGAAAGCCTGTAAGCGGAGGACTTCGCATCCGGTGAATTTAGAAACGGCAGATGATGAACAGAATAGTTTGTCTACAAAAAATGAAAAAATAATAATTACGGCATCAGATGGAGTGAGATTAGTAGGCTATTTTTATGAAAGAAAGAAAAATGCACCGATTGTGATTTTCTTTAACGGGCTTTGGAGCACTGGATTTGTAAATGGAAAACCAATTTACAGGATTACTGAGAAACATAATTGGAATTTGCTTTTAGCTACTTTAAGAGCGCATGGTGAGAGTGGGGGAGAATATTCTACATTTGGTGCGTTAGAGAAATATGATTGTCGTGATTGGGTGAGTTGGGCAAGAAAGAGATTTGGAACTGAATCTTTGATATTTCTAATGGGAATTTCTATGGGTGGAGCCATAGCTATGCTGAGTAGTAATTTAGAAGGTATGGAATGTGTGCGTGGCATCATCGATGAAGGTGGATATACCTCGCCGTTAGAAATGATAGAAATCAATAGTAGAGATAAGCTGCAAAGCAAATTTTGGTGAGAATATTCTCAGAACTCGTTAATGTTGGGGCAAGAATATGGGGGAGATGTAATTTGAGAGGTGTTGATGCGTGTAAAGCACTGATGAACACGAAAATTCCAGTTTTAATTATTCATGGCGATAAAGATACGCAAGCACCGGTAGCAATGGCATATAGACTTAACAATAGTTGTAAAAGCGAAAAGCAAATGCTCATTATACGAGGTGCTGGACATACAGATTGTTATAAAATAGATCCGTTAAGATACGAAAATGCGGTGTATGAATTTATAAAGAACCATATTACGTAAATTAAACGTTTACAAATTTGAAAATAGAAGAAAAGTAAGGCGTAGTAGGAAAGGGGAGCAACTTATGGATCAAGAACTATTTAATCCACAATCTTCTTCCGTAAGCTCCTCCCGAATCATTTACACCCCATCAACCTTTGCTAGAACGTCCCTTTTGCATCTGCAGGAGGTCGGCTCTTTGCAGGCTGTTCACCCACATGTATCCCAGAGAGAGGATTTGGTGTCGTTTCTTTGCTTTATTGTTTTGTCTGGCGAGGGAGAACTTTCCTACGAGGAGCAAACTTATCAGCTAGGCCAGGGAGACTGTGTGTTCATCGACTGCCGGAAAGCGTACAGCCATTCGACTTCTGACAATCTCTGGTCGCTTCAGTGGTGTCACTTCTATGCACCGTCCCTTCCGGCTGTGTATGAGAAATACAAGGAGCGTGGTGGTCGGCCTGTGTTCCATCCAGGTGATCTAACGCCCTTTACATCACTCTTGACAGACCTCTATAACTTAGCTTCCTCATCCGATTACATCCGGGATATGCGGATCAATGAGAAGCTAGGGACTTTACTCACCTTACTGATGGAACAGTCTTGGCATCCAGAGAGCGTGACGGTGAGCCGGAAGAGAATGGAACTGGCAGCGTGAAGGAGTATCTGGACGAACATTATGCGGAGAAAATCATGCTGGAAGAGTTGGCAGAAAAGTTCTTTATTAACAAGTTCTATCTGTCCAAAATCTTCAAAGAGACTTACGGAACAACAGTCAATAACTATCTGATCTCAAAGCGGATCACCAGAGCCAAGCAGCTACTTCGCTTCACAGATAGTAAGCGCCAAGTATTCCTGCGGATTTTCAAATCCTTAGATTTCCCCTATAATTGCAGCTGATAGATACTTAGATTATTTCACTACAATTATGAGGATAGGTTATGGCAGGTACTCGCAAGACCCGCGTTCCGATGGTGGAACAGATCAGACTTATCAATGAATGCCGTCAGAGCGGCATGACAGATGCTGACTGGTGTCGTGAAAACGACATTGCAGTAAGCACCTTTTACAACTGGGTCAGCCGTTGTCGGAAAACAGCAGCGGATCAGATCCCAGCGGCGAATTATGGTCATCTTGAGGTTCCACGCCCGAAACAGGACGTGGTTCCCATTGACATTGTTCCGGATCACATTCCGGAACAGCATACCGCATCGCAGATGCTAAATTCGAACCTTGACAATCCACATACGATTGAAGTTTCTATGAAGGATATCACAGTCCGCATCAGCAATGATGCGGATCCTGTTCTGCTCACCAGGACTTTTCGCATGCTTCAGGAGTTTTCATGTTAGGCGATGTTTCCGGACTTGAGAAGATCTACATTGTCTGTGGCTACACGGATATGAGGAAATCTATTGACGGACTCTGCACCGTTATCGAAGACCAGCTTAAGATGGATCCGTCGTCCAGTGCTCTCTTCCTTTTCTGTGGAAGAAGACGGGACAGGATGAAAGCCTTGTTCCGCGAACCGGATGGCTTCGTTCTGATCTATAAGCGATTGTCTGTCCGCGGCGGTTATCAATGGCCCAGAAAGCAGTCAGAGGTCCGGAATCTTTCCTGGCGGGAGTTGACTGGCTGATGTCCGGGATTGATATTGACCAGCCAAAAGCCCTCAAAGCAGAATAAAAAGCTCGTGGATCCTGGCAGAAATCCTGCATAGAAAAATCCGGAAATCCCTTGTAAATCCGGCATTTTTCAGGCGTTTGTTTTCCTTTAGTAAAAGCCCCCTTTCTGGTATAATAAAGGAATCAAATCCGAGGAGAGAAACGATGGCTTTCAGTGCAAAAGATATCCAGCTTCGAGAGCTGAAAGATACCGTATCACAACTGAAAACAATGATAGCGGAGCAGACGGAACTGATCAAAGCTCTCCGTCTTATTATTGACGAAAAAACCAGTCATGAGAAAGCTCTTCAGGAACAGGTAGATTATCTGACAAAAAAACTCTTTGGTCCCTCCAGCGAGGTAAGTGCAAAATAATTCGACGGATTGTGTTGCCCTAAAAAATATCCCATAATAATCAATAGAGAATGCAAGCATTTTACTTCATCTTTTCTTGCTAGAATGATAGATGCGAGCATTTTACTCTATTCAAGTTATGGAGGTGTGCTCATGAGAAGCAAAAGAATACCTGCCGAAGAACAATACCGTCTCATCATGGAATGCCGTCAAAGTGGATTGACAGATCATCAATGGTGTGTGGAACATGATATCAAGCCAGGAACTTTTTACAACTGGGTAAAAAGACTGCGTCAGAAAGGTTGTGTGGATTTGCCGGCGTCAACTGGACGCACCTATCGCGCACCAGAAAGCCAGGAAGTTGTCAGAGTGGAGTTTCATGATACTGACCCGATTCCTTATGAACAGCCATTAAATGTAATTCCGGCAGCTACGGAAAGGAATAACTTTTCCGTAGCAGAGTCAATGAAGCTGTCTGTAGGCAGCTTTCATCTAACAATACCAAATGGAACAGATCCTCAGCTTCTGGCTCAAACGCTTCGAATTGTGAAGGAGCTGGAATGTTAGGGGATATCACAGCCGCCGATGAAATCTATATCGTAACAGGCAGAACGGATATGCGGAAATCCATTGACGGGCTGTGTGCTATTGTAGAGGATCAACTCCATATGGATCCAAGGCGAAGTGCCCTGTATCTTTTCTGTGGAAACGTTGTGACAGGATCAAAGCTTTGCTCTGGGAATCTGACGGATTTGTGCTGCTGTATAAACGTATGGAAGTTCAGGGCAGGTTTCGCTGGCCCAGAAATCAGCTGGAAGTAAAACAATTGACCTGGCAGCAATTCGACTGGCTCATGTCCGGGCTTGAAATCGAACAACCCAAGGCATTCAAACCTACGGAATGATCGCGTAAAACATCTATGCCAACCAACAGAAACGGAGGGGCTTCTCACCCTGTATCATGTCTGAAATCCCTTGTAAATGCTGGGTTTTCTGCTTCTTTTTCATTGCTTTTTATGGTATAATAAGAGCAGTGAAAAAGGAGCAGAAAACATATGGCTGGCAATTCAAAAGATTCAAAAATCCTTGCGTACAAGGACATGATCAACCAACTGAATAAGACGATTTCCACACAGACAGAACTGATCCAGTCTTTACAAAAAACATTGGAAGCAGACCGGCTGGAAAAAGAAAACCTTCGTCAGCAGATTGAATATCTCACGAAGAAACTTTTTGGTACTTCCAGTGAAAAACGGAAAGATATCGATGGCCAGTTGAATCTTTTTGATGAAGCCGAGCAGGAAGCAGATCCGACATGGGAACAGGAACTTCCTGATGACATCACTGTTCCGGAACATAAGAGAAAAGCAAGACGGACACATGCTGATCTCTTTAAAAATGTTCCTTCCTGCGACGAGATCATTTCTCTTCCGGAAGAGGAGCGAAACTGTCCAACCTGCGGAACGCAGATGGAATGTATTGGGAAAGAATTCGTCCGCCATGAATTTCGTTTTACCCCTGCCAAGGGAAAAGTAGTAAATATCTATCGTGAAACCTATAAATGCCGGAGTGTGCCATATCAGAGGAACATCCGGATGATCAGACATTTGTCAAAGCCCCTGTTCAGGAACCATTGATCCCGGAAAGTTATGCATCGGAATCCGTTGTCGGATGGGCAATGCACCAGAAGTACCAGAATGGTCTGCCGTTAAACAGGCAGGAAGAGGACTGGAAGCAACTGGGTGTCCCATTAAGCCGGGCTACGCTTGCTAACTGGATCATTTACTGTGCCGAGAATTATCTCCGTCATGTTTATGATTATTTTCACCGTCAGTTACGGATGCGTAAATATCTGATGGCAGATGAAACCCGGGTTCAGGTACTGAATGAGCCGGAGCGTAATCCTGAAACGGATTCCTGGATGTGGCTCTTCCGCAGTGGAGAAGATGGACTTCCGCCGATCCTGCTCTACCATTACACAGAGACAAGGGCAAAGTTCCATGCAGCATCTTCCTACAGGGGTTCAGCGGATATCTGGAGACGGATGGATACCAGGGTTATAATAATCTGCCGGACATCAAACGCTGCTCTTGCTGGGCACATGTGAGACGTTACTTCACAGATGCCATACCGAAAGGGAAAGAGTATGATTACAGCCTTCCGGCAGTGCAGGGAGTACAGTTCTGTTCCAAGCTGTTTGATTGTGAGCGGTACTCAAAAGCAAAAAATCACACTGCGGAGCAGAGAAAACAATTTCGTCTTGAAAAGGAGAAGCCGATACTGGAGGCATTCTGGAATTGGCTGGATCAACAGCGCCCAAACAAAGGAACCCGTTTGGCGAAAGCGGTAAACTATGCCCAAAATCGGAAAGACACCCTGATGACTTATCTGGAAGACGGTCATTGCAGTTTGTCCAATAATCTTAGCGAGAATGCAATCAGGCCATTCACTGTCGGCCGGAAGAACTGGCTGTTCAGTGCCAGTCCGAAAGGAGCTGCCTCCAGTGCTATTGTGTATACAATGGTCGAGATGGCAAAAGCGAATGATCTGAATACCTATAAATATCTGACATATCTCTTATCACAGCGGCCAGACGATAAAATGTCAGATGAACAGTTGGAACAGCTTGCCCCATGGAGCGAGACTGCGAAAACGAACTGTCAAAACTAAAATAGAGTAAAACGCTTGCATCTATCATTTTGGTGCAAGCGTAATTCATGAGTAACGTAGCAATATTTTGCGCTTACGTTGCTAAGGAAGATAGTGTTAAAAAATAACCGTTAGAAAGTTATTTGGAAGTATGGTATGCTTGAAACAACAAAGAATTTGGGAAGTGGGAATTATGCAAGTAATTGAAACACGATTATTATATTATTTTCTTACGGTTGCCAGAGAACGCAATATTACAAGTGCTGCAAAGACACTTCATATCACGCAGCCAACATTAAGCCGTCAGATGGCACTTCTGGAAGAGGAAGTTGGTGCAAAATTATTTATCAGAGACAGCCGTCCGCTTTCGCTGACTGATGAAGGGCTTTTGTTTCGTCGCAGAGCAGAAGAAATTCTGGAATTACTGGAAAAAGCACAGGCAGAGATTCGTATTCATGAAGAACAGATAGAAGGAATAATATCGGTTGGATGTGGGGAAATTGCATCTGTAAAACTGTTGACAGAGATGATGGCAGAATTTTCAAGAAAGTATCCTAGGGTGAAATTTGATGTCTATACAGCAACTGCAGATCAAATCAAGCACCGGATGGATAATGGTTTAACGGATATCGGTTTATTGTTAGAGCCGGTGGATATGGAACGCTATGAATATATTCGTCTGCCGATAAAAGAACGCTGGGCGGCAGTCATGCCTTCCGGAGTACCACTTGCAAGACATGAGTATGTAACGGCAAAGGAGCTGGCTGATATTCCGGTTATCATGCCCAGCAGACAAAAGGTTCATGATGAGGTGGCAAGCTGGTTTGGAAACTATTATGAAAAACTGAGCATTATAGGTGCAACAAATTTCAGTACGAATTCGGCACTTATGGTTCAGGCAGGTATGGGATATGCATTGATTATCGAAGGAGGTCTTCCATTTTTGGAAGACAGTAATGTTTGCATGAGGCCACTGTATCCTGAACTTACAGCAACATCTGTATTAGCCTGGAAACGGGAACAGCCTTTTGGAGCAGCAGTCAGACGTTTCTTAGAATATACAAAATGCTTTTTAGGCATGTAAAAAGAATAGAAAGCAAGTATTGGACATGATTATATAGCGAACATATAATAAGCGTATCGGTAGAACACTTCCGGTATGCTTATTTTTTTGTACAGGCAATGAGCTAAAGTCCATGTATACGAGAAGTTGGTGACTACCGTAATAGGCATAAGAAACATGTAAAGTGTATTTCTTATGGATGGAAAGTGAGAATAATGATTTGAAGCGTATATTTAGTGGAAAGGATCTTGCAAAATTGATTTTTCCGTTGGTTATTGAATTGATGCTGACTTTGCTGGTCGGAATGATTGATTCTGTTATGGTATCAAGCGCAGGAGAAGCGGCTGTTTCGGGAGTATCTCTCGTAGATACGGTTTTCCAGCTGTTGATTTATATCTTTTCAGCATTTGGTACCGGAGGTGCAGTGGTGGCCGGACAATATCTTGGAGCCGGACAGAAAAATAATGCGAAAGAGACTGCACAACAGCTTGTATGGTTTTCTGCCTTTAGTTCTATTGTGATCATGGTTCTGATTTATCTGATAAGAGGATTTCTTCTGGGGCATGTGTATGGTGCAATTACGCAGGAGGTACACTGGAATGCAAACAGATATTTGATGATCGTAGGGTTATCCATTCCAGCACTTCCTGTTTATGAATCCGGTGCAGCAATTTTCAGAACAATGGGAAATTCAAAGATTACGATGATGCTATCTGCGATTATGAACATTGTAAATATTTGTGGAAATGCGCTCTTGATTATGTATTCAAAATGGGAACTGCAGGTGCAGCAACAGCAACAGTAGTGGCACGTTATACAGCGGCTGTGATCATGATTTTATTGCTGCTTGGAACGAATCATCCTCTTTACCTGCAAAGGACATTAAAGTATATTCCGGACGGTAATAAGATTAAGCGGATTTTGCAGATTGGAGTCCCCAACGGCATAGAAAACGGTTTGTTCCAGGTAGGAAAGATTATTCTTGCAGGATTATTTACGCACTTTGGAACTTCTGCAATTACTGCAAATGCAGTATGCCTGACAATATCAGGAATACAGGTGATTCCGGGGTCTGCTATTTCTCTTGCGGCAACAACAGTCATTGCACGTTGCGTTGGCGCAGGGGACGAAAAACAGGTTCGATTTTATAATCGGTTATTATTGAGAATCAGTTATGTTTCTATGCTTGTATTTTGCGGAGTATTCTGGTTTGGATTTCCGGCTATCCTGCCTTTGTATCATTGTCCGAACAAACGGCTGTCCTTGCGACAAAAATGATTTTGGTTCATACACTTGGAGCAATTGGTATTTGGCCGCTGACTTTTGTACTGCCTTCTTCCATGAGGCGGCGGGGGATGTAAGGTTTGCTATGATAACTTCGGTTGCCTCAATGTTTGTTTTTCGACTGGGAGCTGCATATTTGTTTGCATTAACCTTTGGTATGGGAGCTCTGGGAATTTGGTATGCCATGTTATGTGACTGGGGATTCCGTGCGATTGTATTCAGCCTTCACTGGATTAGCGGAGGATGGAAAAATAAAAGTATTATTTAACAATTTGGCGAAAAGAAAGGAAATGAAAATGAAGATTTTTGAAGAATGTTATACGTTATCCAATGGAGCAAAAATTCCAAAGATGGGACTTGGTACATGGTTTATTCCAGATGAAACGGTTTCACAGGCAGTGAAGGATGCGGTAAAGATTGGTTATCGCCACTTTGATACAGCCCAGGCATATGGAAATGAGAGAGGTGTAGGTGAAGGAATCCGCACCTGCGGTGTGCAAAGAGAGGAGCTTTTTGTCGTATCAAAAGTTGCCGCTGAACACAAAACTTATTGAGGCAGCAAAGGCTGGCATTGATGAGACATTAAAGAAGATGGGACTGAATTATCTGGATATGATGATCATTCACTCTCCTCAGCCATGGTAGAAGTAAACCAGAGCGAAAACAGATACAAAGAGGGCAACCGTCAGGCATGGAGAGCACTGGAGGAGGCATACGACGAGGGCAAGCTTAAAGCAATCGGTGTTTCAAATTTCCAGATCGAAGATCTTGAGAGTCTTATGGAGACAGCAAAAGTAAAGCCAATGGTCAATCAGGTGCTTTGCCATATCAGCAATACACCTCTTGAGCCGATTGAATCTGTCAGAAGAGTAATATATTGGTAGAGGCATATTCACCAATCGCACACGGCGAGATTTTAAATCAGCCGGAGGTTAAAGCAATCGCTGATAAGTATGGTGTAACAGTTCCGCAGCTTTGCATCTGTTATACACTCCAGCTTGGTGCACTTCCACTTCCAAAGACAGAAAATCCAGAGCATATGCGAGATAATGCAAAAGTTGATTTTATGATTTCGGATAAGCGATATGGAAAAATTAAAAGCGGATTGAACGTAGTTAAAAACTATGGTGAATTCAGTGGATTTCCGGTGTATGGTGGAAAGATGTAAAGGAGAAAAAGGCAATGAACAGACCATATATTTTTTGTCATATGATGACTTCTATTGATGGGAAAATTATGGGAAACTACATGGAAACACCGGAAGGTGCAGCAGCAGGGGATGTGTTTTACAATCTCTCTTTTGGAAAGAACCCATATTATAAGCATCAGGGATGGCTTTCCGGCCGGATCACAACGGATGACAATTTTACCTTTTATGAGAAACCGGACTTAGATGAAAATGCTGCAAAAGTCCCGGAAGGTGATTATATAGCAAAGAAAACAGATATGTATTAATGTGTCGATATGATCCATCCGGCAGACAGGATGGAAAGCAGTACATTGACCTATATTGATACGACCGCTCATGTGATTGAGGTTTTAACAGAAAAGGCAACCAATGCGTATAAAGCTTTCCTGCGCAGGCTCAGTATTTCCTACATTATTGCAGGAAGCGATTCCCTGGATTACGAACAGACACTTTCAAAACTGAAAGAACAGTTTGGCATTGAAAATTTAATGCTCGGCGGCGGCGCAGCACTGAACTGGTCATTTATTCAGGCTGGCATGTGTGATGAGGTTAGCGTGGTGATAGCAGCAGTGGCTGAAGGTTCTGCGAACACCCAGACATTATTCATGACCAGAGAGGGAATGAGTGACGATACACCTGTTGCATTCAAATTGCAGGAAGCAAAAGTGATGGATGGAGACAGTATATGCTGCGTTATCTCGTGAAAAAATGCAAAGGAGAATTAAGATGGATGAATTTAAGGATGTATTCCAAGAGGGGAAGGAAAATAACGGCATATTCAAAATATTTTTGTCGGACAAAGTTATTTGAATGTGCTTTCAGTAGAACAGGTAGTGATTGGAAATGTTACATTTGAACCGGGGTGCCGGAATAATTGGCATATTCATCATGCGAAATCCGGTGGTGGACAGATTCTGCTTTGCACAGCTGGTCGAGGATATTATTCAGGAAAGGGGGGAAAGAACCCAAGA
>ENA-OQBJ01001156-OQBJ01001156.1-human-gut-metagenome-genome-assembly--contig:-NODE-1156-length-11054-cov-2.924682_pt1 | contig 11054 bp, 16 predicted proteins | sample MGYA00242743_ERZ504545 | MGnify/ENA primary metagenome ERZ504545 (study PRJEB26092, sample SAMD00036252) | human gut metagenome | host: Homo sapiens | study: EMG produced TPA metagenomics assembly of...
CTTCTGGGTATGAGCAGTCCGGCGATCAGGCGTAGGAGCGTCGTCTTGCCGCAGCCGCTTGGCCGCATAGCACCGTCAATCTGCCGGCTGCCACATGCAGCTGGAGGTCTTCAAATAATGGCAGAGGCTGCCTGGATAGCGGAAAGAGAGCCCCTGCACAGCGAGCGCAATCCCTGAAGGACAGCTCGTCTCTACGGTCTCAGCGGTTGCTGCGGGCGGCAGGCAGTGCGGACGCAGGGCCTGTTCTGCCGTGAAGGCCGTCATGCCACTGTGGAAGGCCGTGCCAGAGAGCCTGAGCGGCTGGTAGAATTCCGGCGTGAGCAGCAGCACGAAGAATGCCGACGTGAACACGAGCTGGCCGTAGAGCAGGCGCAGGCCGATGCTCACGGCAATGATGGCGATGGCGAGTGTCGTGATGAGTTCGAGGGCGAAAGCGGAAACAAAGGAGAGCTGCAGGACGCGCAGAGCTGACCGGGCGAAATCCCGGCTCAGTTTCTTTACGCGCTGGCGTTCTTCCTGTTCCCGTGCGAATAATTTGAGTGTGGGCAGGGCGCGCAGGATCTCGGCGAGCCCTGTGGAAAAGCGGTTCATCTGTTGCCATTGCTGCTGGCTGGCCTCTTTGGTCACACGTCCGATGAGATAGAGCAGGAATGGAGCGATGGGGACTGTCACCAGCATCAAAAGCCCTGTCATCGGATCGATGAAGAAAGCGGCGATGAGCAGGCAGGGCATGGTGATGAGGATGCCGAGCATGACCGGCAGGACTTTGGTGAACCAGGCATCAAGGGCATCTGTACTCTCGAGTGCGAGTGGCAGCAGTTGCTGCTGGAAGGTGCGGTTCGTTTGGCCTTCCGGTGACAAAAGGCGTCGATGGAGATGATTTCGCACCGACTGGCGCAATGTTCCTGAGAGGCTTTGCAGCAGCCGTTGCTGACGCAGACCCAGGATGTGGAGAAGCCCGAGCATAAGAAACAGCACCAGGAGGACTGGTGCTGTCTGGCTGAGGCTTTCCTTTCGGAGAAATACCTGATCCATGACCAGGCTGGCAGCCCCGCAGGCACCGAGAATCGCAAAGGCACGCAAAAACTCGGTAACGAGCAACTGGTACCTCGTATGTTTCTGTTGATGCAGGGTTGCAAAAAGAAAGGTTTGCTTCATATTCATAATCGTTGTTTTACTGGCAGGGCTGATTGCTCAATAGTGTTCTTCTGCATCTTTTGGCGTAACGCGCTTGCGGAAGATATAGTACGACCAGACCTGATAGAGGAGGACAATCGGCACAAAGATGCCGGCGGCCACCGTCATGACGGAAAGTGTATACGGCGTCGAAGCGGCATTCGTGATCGTCAGGCTCCAGGCGGGATTCAGGCTCGAGACCATGAGGCGCGGGAAGAGTCCTGCGAAGAAAGCAACCGTCGTGGCGACGATAGCCAGCGAACTCAGGATAAAGCTGGCCTTGCCTTTGCCGATATTCATGCTCAAGAGCGCGATGACAAAGAACAGGGCTGCGCCGAACAGGGCGACAGCAGCCAGCGGGCTCTGGAAGAGATCCGTATGCTCAAAAGTCAGCAGCATGCAGAGTACGAAGAAGATGGCAGCGGCAACGCCAATCTTGACGGCAAGTTCCTGGCAGCGCAGGATGAGGCCCGTATCCTTGAGCCGCAGGGTCAGGAAAGCGGCTCCGTGGAACAGGAAGACGAAGAGGAAAGCCAGGCCGCCGACAATCGTGTAGAGCGACAGCAGATCAAAGAAGCCACCCATGTAGTTCATCTGCGCATTGATCGGCAAGCCGGCGATGAGATTCGTGACGGCGACACCCCAGAGGAAAGCCGGTACGACACTGCCAAAGCAGATGGCACCATCCCAGAAACGGCGCCAGCACAGCGATTCCTGGCGACCGCGCAGATCGAAGGCCACACCGCGCAGGATGAGAGCGACGAGCATCAGGAAAAGAGCCAGGTAGAATGCTGAGAACATCGTGGCATAGACATGCGGGAAAGCTGCGAAAAGGGCGCCGCCCGCCGTGATCATCCAGACTTCATTGCCATCCCAGACCGGGTGATAGTGCGCAGGATAACGCCGCGGTCTTCCTCGCGGGATGAGAGGAAAGGCAGCAGCCCGCCTACACCGTAATCAAAGCCTTCGAGAAAAAAGAAACCGGTGAACAGTACGACGATGAGGATGAACCAGAGAATGTTGAGATCCATCATGCGTCCCTCCCTTCCATTGCGATGCGGGTCTTCCGGACAAAGCGGATGGCAATCCAGAAGGCAGCGATGGCCAGCAGCAGGTAGAGGACCGTGAAGCCGATCATCGTGATCCAGACATCGGTACCTGTGAGATTCGGCGAGACGGCGTCTGCTGTTTTCTGCAGGCCAACGACAATCCAGGGCTGGCGTCCGCCTTCTGCGACATACCAGCCGAAGGAATTCGCAAGATATGGCAGCGGCAGCAGCCAGGGCAGTGCCTTAAGCAGCAGCGGGCAGGCGAGCGGACGTTTTTTTCCAAGTGAGATAGAGCGTGACCAGGCCAAGGAAAATCATCAGTGCGCCGATGCCGATCATCATGCGGAAACTCCAGAAGAGTCCGGTTACGTCCGGACGATACTCACCGGGCCCATAGTTGGCTGCGTATTCCTGCTGCAGCTGGTTGATGCCTTTGACGGCACCCGTCGGCGAATTGTAGAGCATGAAGGAGAAGACACCGGGAACGGTAAGCTCCATATTGTTCCTATGGTTTTCCTCGTCGATATCGGCGACGATGGCAAAGGGAGCCGGGTCAGCCGTTTCCCAGAGTGCTTCCACGGAGGAAAGCTTCATGGGATTGGCTTGTGCGAGATACTGGGCGTGCATATGTCCGCTGCCCATCGTGGCAAAAAAGGCCGATGAGCATGTAGATGGCACCGGCTTTGAGCGTCTGTGTGAAAGCCTGGCGGGAGACTTCATCATGCAGGACCTTCCAGGCCGAAACAGCCAGTACCAGGAACCCGGCCGTAGCAATGGCGGAGAACAGCGTATGCGAGTACTCGCCGAGAACGTAGTGATTCGTTACCAATGCGAAGAAATCCGTCATCTCCGCACGTCCATTGTTGAGTGCATAGCCAACGGGGTGCTGCATGAAGGAGTTGGCCACGAGGATCCAGAATGCGGATAGATTGCTGGCGAAGGCTACAATCCAGATGCAAATACAATGTGCTTTTTCCGAAAGCTTGTCCCAGCCGAAAATCCAGATGCCGAGAAAGGTGGATTCGAGGAAGAAGGCAGTCAGCGCTTCCAGTGCCAGTGGCGCACCGAAGATATCTCCCATGAAGCGGGAATATTCCGACCAATTCATGCCAAAATGAAATTCCTGTACGATACCGGTGACGACACCCATCGAGAAATTGATGATGAAGAGTGTGCCAAAGAATCTCACGAGCTGACGAGATGCTTTCTTCCATTGGGGACGCTTCGTCCGCACGTAACACGTTTCGAGCAGAGCCACGAAAATCGAGAGCCCCAATGTTACCGGGACAAAGAGGAAATGGTAGATGGTTGTGATGGCGAATTGCCATCGGGATAGGATCAGTGCTTCCATTGAGATAGCCTCCTTTTATGATTTTTAGATGAATCAGGCTTATGATTGTATTATATCGCAAAAATCAGACGGAGACAATGCAAGGTGCAAGTAATTTTTAAAAGAAAATAATTATCGCCGATATCCATGCCTGCAGAAAAAGTATATGCCATTTCTCCTATTGTCAGTTATGTGTTTGTCAGTTATGTGTTTATGCTGTTTATGTATTTATGCTATAATCTATAAAAAAGGAAGACAGGAGTCATAGAGAAACGATGAGAACCATTGACCTGAACCGTTGCCTGCTGCGCTATGCACAGGGGAATTGCGATGCCTGTGAGGCCATCTGCCGCAGGGAGCCGTTCATCAGCATGTGATAGATCCTGGAAAGTGCAATGATTGCGGCTTGTGCCAAGCCGTTTGCCCGACCGGAGCCATTGCGGGCCGCGATGATTGCGCGCGTGCTTTGGATCATCTGTCCCAGCTCACGCGCCAGGTACTCATGTGCAGCCGGGTGGATGATGATTCGCCGTCCTGCCTGGGTTTCTTGAACCGGCGCATCCTCTGGTCTCTGACCAGGGAACGCGAGCTTGCCATCGATCTGTCACGCTGCAAGGCATGTCGTCCAGCGGTTTTCCGATGGCTGGAGCAGGAAATTGACGCTTGTCAGCAGGTCCTGCAGGAGGAAGGACGTCCGCCCATCCGTCTGGTAAGGGTGAAGCCGCGCGCCAAGACACCGGCAGTGCAGTCCGTGGAGCGCCGTCATTTCTTTCGCTCACTTTTCCAGTCTGCTACCGATGGCTTGCAATCGCTGGCAGAAGCACAGCAGACAAGACTTTACGCCTTTGATCCATCGCTGTGGATTGCTGCGCGGGGCGGGACGCCAGGTACTCTTTTCCCGCAGCTTACGGTCTCTTCTTCGTGCAATACCTGCGGACTCTGCACGGTGCTTTGCCCGGAGCGTGCCCTTTCGATGCGGCAGCCGGAAGGGATGCCGAAAAAGCTGTACGTTTCAGCACTCGCTTGCAGTGGTTGCGGACTCTGTGCTGCGAGCTGTCCTGCCAAGGCCATTGTATGCAAAAAAAGCGCTGTAGATGAGCAATCGAACTTGGATTGAGGCAGGGGAATGTATATAGTATGTTGAATACGTAAAATAATATATTTCTGTATGAGTGGAGGAAGTGGGATATTGATTACGGTAAATGGTGAGGCAAAGATTAATCTGACGCTGGATATCTTGGGCAAGCGTCCCGATGGCTACCATGAAGTCTCCATGGTCATGCAATCGGTGAGCCTTCATGATACGCTGCAGCTGGAACGGATTCCAGAAGGCATTGAGTTGTCGATTGATGTACCGTGGCTTGAGGCTGATGAAACGAATCTTGCGTATCGTGCAGCGGCGAAGATCCTGCGTATGGCCGGGTGTCGGGCGGTGTCAGGATCCAGCTGCAAAAACGCATCCCGATGGCAGCCGGACTGGCAGGCGGCAGTGCCGATGCAGCAGCTGTCCTGCGTGGTGTCAACGAACTCTACGGACTCAATCTTTCCCTTGATGAACTTTGCTCCCTTGCTGCGCAGCTGGCTCGGATATCCCGTTCTGCCTGTGTGGTGGTACCATGCTTGCCACGGGACGCGGTGAAGTCCTCAAGCGTCTGCCGCCAGTGCCTGCTTTCTGGGTCGTATTGGCAAAGCCGCCGATTTCCGTATCGACAGCCTGGGCGTATCAGCACTACGATGCGGAGGGGGCTGAACGTCATCCGGACAATGAGGCCATGTGCCGGGCCATTGCTGCTGGCAGCAGGGAAGAACTGGCGCCCTTGTTGTGCAATGTCCTGGAAAGTGTTACTATAAAACAGTATCCTGTCATTGCAGTGTACAAGGAGAAAATGCTGCAGCAGGGTGCGATGGTGAGCATGATGTCGGGCAGCGGCCCGACAGTCTTTGGCCTGCTGGGAACGAGGGCGGCGGCAGAACGGTTGGCTGCGGTACTCAGGGAGCAGACCGATGCAGACGTGTTTGTTTGTCATACCACCCAGGAAGACTAGTTTAGAATTGAGGGAACCATTATGGATCAGAGATTAGCTCCGATTAAATTAGACAGCTATCAACCGTTACGCGAAGTCGTCTGTGAATCTTTGCGGGATGCTATCCGCAAGGGAATCTTGAAACCAGGCGAACGCATCATGGAAATCAAGCTGGCAGAAGAGCTCGGCGTGAGCCGCACGCCGGTGCGCGAAGCCATCCGCAAGCTCGAACTGGAGGGCTATGTGGTCATGATGCCGCGCCGCGGCACGTATGTCGCCGACATGTCTATCCGTGACATCAATGAGATTTTTGAGATTCGCACGGCACTGGAATCGCTTTCCAATGGACTGGCGGCAGAGCATATCACGGAAGATGAACTTGAGCATCTGCAGCGCCTGCTCGTGATCATTGGCGGGTATATCAAAGAGGGCGATATGGATAAGATTGTCGAGACAGACATCGAGTTCCATGATCTGCTCTATCATGCAGCACGCAACAATCGCCTCGTCGGTATCATCTCGAATTTGCGCGATCAGCTCACGCGTTTCCGTACGCTTTCTATGTCATATCCTGCCGTCTCGAAGCTACACTTGATGAACATCGGGCCATTGTAGAAGCAATCGCGAATGGTGATGGCCGTTCGGCGCGCAAGGCTGCCGAGCATCATATGGAAAATTCGGAGAAGACGCTGTTGAAAGCCATGGATGCTCAGAAGAAGAAGGAAGTAGCAACTGCCAAGAAAAAGGCTGTCGCAGGTCGCCGGAAGCCCTCGCTTGACGCTTGAGGCAACGGCGTGTGACCGATTCGTTCTTTGCTCAAACAACCATAAGATAGGAGTTTTTATATCATGTCAGATTTAGTAACGGTAATCCTCGCGGCCGGCAAGGGGACGCGCATGAAATCAAGACTGCCGAAAGTCCTGCACAAGGCAGGCGGCAAGACGATGCTCCAGCATGTCATCGATGCAGCGAAAGCTGCCGGTGCCAAGCGCAATATTGTCGTGACGGGGTTCGGCGGTGACGTGGTGCGTGCAGCTATTGGCGAGCAGGCGGAATTCGTCACGCAGCAGGAACAGCTCGGCACAGGCCATGCGGTCTTGCAGACGGTAGACCTGCTGAAAGAAGAACAGGGCACGGTCATGGTCCTCTGCGGTGATACGCCGCTCTTGACGGGAGACCTGCTCAAGAAACTCTACGAGGAACATGTGGCGGCCGGAGCCAAGGCGACGGTACTGACAGCCATCATGCCGGATGCGACGGGCTATGGCCGCATCATCCGTTCGGCAGACGGCTCGGTGGAGAAGATTGTCGAGCATAAGGATGCGACGGAAGAAGAGCGTCAGGTCAAAGAGGTCAATTCCGGTATTTACTGCTTTGCTGCCAGAGATCTCTTTGAGGCACTCTCGCATGTCACGAATGACAATGCACAGGGTGAGTATTACCTGCCGGATGTACTGGAGATCCTCAAGAAGAAGGGGGAGAAAATCTGGCTGTGGCCGCTGATGATTACGAGGATACACTCGGCATCAACTCGCGCCAGCAGCTGCTGGCGCCGAGAAGATCCTGCGCCGCCGCAAGAATGAACACTCATGGCGGCCGGAGTCACGATCATGGATCCCGATACGACGTATGTCGATGATGACGTTGTCGTAGGCCGTGATACAATCCTTTATCCGGGAACCTGGCTTGAGCATGGGACGGTCATTGGCGAGGAATGCGAGCTTGGCCCGAATGTCCGCTTCCAGGATGTCAAATGCGGCAACCGCGTGACGGGACAGTTCGTCTACGCGCATGAATGCCAGATCGATGATGATGTCAAACTCGGCCAGTTCGTTCATCTGCGCCCCCATACGCATCTTTTCGAGGGTGTCAAGATCGACAACTTCATCGAAGTCAAGAATTCGAACATCGGCAAGGGTTCGAAGCTGCCGCATCTCTCTTATATCGGTGACTGTGACATGGGCGAGAATGTCAATATGGGCTGTGGCACGATCACGGTCAATTACGATGGCAAGTTCAAGCATCGCACGAAGATCGGCGACAATGTCTTCGTCGGCTGCAATTCAAATCTCGTTGCTCCGGTGACGCTGGAAGATGGTGCATATATCGCAGCCGGCTCCACGGTCACCAAGACGGCTCCGGGAGGCAAGCTGACGATTGCCCGCGCGCGCCAGACCACGATTGAGAAGTGGAGTGACAAGCGCGATCAGTAAGCATGCGATCCGCGGGATGCGGAACGCTGTACGGAAAAAGAACCGGGCAAATTTCAAGACCATATGTCCTTTTTCCGTTATTCGTGTTATACTGATAAAAGAAGGAAGATGGGTTCCAGCCTGTTCTTCCGGCATAGAGATGTACATGTAAGGATTTGGAGGTTTTTTACAAAATGGCTTTAGACACTGGAAACTTATGCATCCTGACCGGTAACGCAAACCCGGATCTGGCAAAGAAGATTGCCGATCATATCGGGGTGAACCTCTGCGATGCATATGTCGGTCATTTCAACAACGGTGAGACGCAGGTCATGATCAGTGAGAGCATCCGCGGCAAGGATATCTTTATCATCCAGCCGACGTCTTATCCGGTCAATGATAACCTCATGGAGCTGCTCATCATGGCAGATGCCTGCAAGCGCGCTTCGGCACACAGCATCACGGCTGTCGTACCGTACTATGCGTATGCCCGTCAGGATCGCAAGACGCGCGGCCGTGAGCCGATTTCCGCAAAGCTGGTGGCCAATCTCATGACCACGGCTGGTGTAACCCGTGTCGTGACGGTTGACCTCCATGCCGGTCAGATCCAGGGCTTCTTCGATATCCCGGTCGATCATCTGGCTGCTGCGCCGGTCATTGCGAATTACTTCCGTACGCAGAAGCTTGAGGATGTTGTCGTTGTCTCCCCGGATCTCGGCGGTGTAACGCGTGCGCGCATCCTCGCCGATCATCTGCAGGCTCCGATCGCCATCATCGAGAAGCGTCGTCCGCGTCCGGGCTGTGCAGAGGTCATGAACCTCATCGGCGACGTTGAGGGCAAGACGCCATCATCATCGACGATATCGTTGATACGGCCGGTTCTCTTTGCGAAGGCAGCCGCGCACTTGAGAAGCGCGGTGCGAAGCGCATCTTTGCTTCCTGCTCCCATGCCATCCTGTCCGATCCGGCAGTCCAGCGCATCAACGAGTCTCCTATCGAGAAACTCGTCATCACGGATACCATTCCGCTGCCGCCAGAGAAGCAGTCCGACAAGATTGTCGTCCTCTCCCTGGCTGATGCCCTCGGCGATGTCATCATGCGCATCCAGAGCCATCGCTCGGTCAGCCAGCTCTTCCGTTGACGTCCGGAAGCCGCAGGCAAAGGATCCCGGCCCGCAAGGCCGGGATTTTTCTATCTTTTCGTTGATTCATCTGTGGAATCTGCCTGCTCTCTGCAGGCTCGTGAGGATTTGCTATGGCAGAAAAAAAACGCGACGGATCTCTTTATCCGTCATTTTGATTTCTGGCCGCATTTGAGCGACCAGGAGAAAATCCTTTTGAATGAACATACGCATGCTGTTCATTATGACGCGGGGGAACAAGTGCATCGCGGACCTTTTGACTGCATCGGCGTGCTGCTCGTCAAGAAAGGGCAGCTTCGCGTCTATACGTTGTCGGAAGATGGGCGCGATGTGACGCTTTACCGTTTGTTCGCTGACGATATCGGCATCCTGTCGGCAGCCTGTACCCTGGACGCGGTGACCTTTGATGTTTACATCGATGCCGAGGAGGATACGGAGGTGCTGCTGACCGATGCGGGTTCGTTCCGTCGTCTGGCCGACAACAATATCTATGTGCGCTGCTATGGGTATGAGATGGCAGCCGGCCGCCTTTCGGAGATGCTGTTCAAGATGCAGCAGGTCCTGTTCTTGTCCGCTGACCGCCGCTTTGCGATTTTCCTGCTCGAGGAATGCGAGAAGACGAAACAGGACGAAATCCATCTGACGCATGAGCAGATGGCGCGTTATATGGGGACGGCTCGGGAAGTCGTGAGCCGCCTGGTCAAGTATTTTGGCCAGGAGGGCTGGGTGCAGTCGGCACGCGGGCGGCTGCGCATCCTGGACAAGGCCGCCTTGCAGAAGCTCGCGGGGGAATACTGAAAAGAGCCGCATCTCCAGCAGGGCGTGTGCCTGGGAGATGCGGCTCTTTTCATGCGATGCGCAGGGACATGTCAGCTCAACAGGGCTTCCACTTTCTCCTGTGGGATGAGGCCGACGGATTCATTGACTTTCTGGCCGTTCCGGAAAACGAGCAGCGTAGGGATGCTCATGATATCGAATTGCTGTGCGAGTTCCGGTTGCTCGTCAACGTTGATCTTGCCGACTTTGACTTCGGGATGCTCGGCAGCGACCTGGTCAACGATGGGAGAGAGCATGCGGCAGGGACCGCACCAGGTAGCCCAGAAATCGATGAGTACCGTACCACTGGCCTTCAGGACCTCAGCTTCGAAATTCTCTTTGGTGATGACAATAGCAGACATGATAAAACCTCCTATGGTTCCGATATGGAAATCGTATGGCAAGCGCTGCAGAGGGAAAATGTGGCGCTTCGTTATCGTTGTTTTCAGTATAGCGGCGTCAAAGCGGATTTTCTGTGATTTGCTCACATTCTCGCCGCATTGGCTTACGATTGGCATTTTTTCACCTAAATGTGGGCGAGGATGCCCTGACCTCTTAGGTCGGGGAGGAACGCCCACGTCCCTCCTTTCAAAAATAAAACAATAGATTTTCAATACAAAATATGTTATATTTTTTATAGTGAAGTAGTATGAACTTTAGAAAGGCAGGTGAGAATAATGTCCAACCTAACAAAAACCATAAAACTTCGCATACACGTTACTCCAGAACAGAAAATACTGTTCCATCAAATGACCGAGCAATATCGTCTGGCATGTAACTTTGTCTCTCGATACATCTTTGATAATGGATTTGAATTAAATTCAAATACCGTTCAAAAAGCTTTATACAAAGATGTTCGTTCTTTATTTGGATTAAAATCTCAGTTAACAACTTCTTCTTTTAAAACTGTTACGGCCAGATATAAGACGGTAAAACAACAGCTCTTCCAAAATCCCTACAGATATAAGGATGAGAATGGCAACTGGCAACGCATTACCAAGACATGGGAATGGCTTTGGAAGCCGATATTCTTTACTCGTCCGCAAGCTGATTTGGTCCGTAACCGAGATTACAGTTTCGTTGATGATGGTCAAATCCTATCGATCAATACACTCGGCAAAAGAACCAAATGCACTTTTGAGGGCGAACATTTCGCTGAATACCTCGATGGTTCCTATGAGCTTGGAACAGCAAAACTGGTCGAACTCAAAGGTTTATGGTATCTCCACATTCCCGTAACCAAAGCTGTCGAAGATTTTCAGAAAGAAAACGTCCGTCACGTTGTCGGTATTGACCGTGGATTACGTTTTTTGACCGTTAGCTATG
>ENA-OQBJ01001157-OQBJ01001157.1-human-gut-metagenome-genome-assembly--contig:-NODE-1157-length-11034-cov-1.984414_pt1 | contig 11034 bp, 13 predicted proteins | sample MGYA00242743_ERZ504545 | MGnify/ENA primary metagenome ERZ504545 (study PRJEB26092, sample SAMD00036252) | human gut metagenome | host: Homo sapiens | study: EMG produced TPA metagenomics assembly of...
CCGCAGAGTTCATCGAAGAGGTCTTTCCAGAAGACTTCTTCCTCAGAGCGGCCGCCGATGAGTACATCGCCCTTCTTCTGCATGGCTGCTGCGTAGTAAAGGAGCGGGGAAAGCCCATGCCGCCACCGACGATCAAGGGATGCTCATAGTCCATATGGAACCCGTGGCCGAGCGGGCCAAGCACGTTGACCATTTCACCGGCATCAGGTCGCCAGGGCTTTCGTGCCCTTGCCCACCACACGGTAGATGAAGGCCACGCTGCCCTTCTTGCGGTCAACGGCAGCCACGCCGACCGGGCGGCGCAGGATGAATTCCCCGAGGGGGATGCGGAGCTGGACAAACTGCCCCGGCTCCGCGGCCTGTGCGATATCTGGCGCCTCGACGACCAGGAAGAAGACGCGCGGGGCGAGTTCCTGCTGGGCAAGGATCTTGGCGTTGCGAAGCATCTTAGGCAAGGTCATCACCACCGCCACATAATCCTGGATGGCCAGCGAATAGACCAGACGGCGCTCACGCATGAAGGACAGCACGCGCAGGATTCCCAGGCCGTATCGAGCGAGGTCAGGCAGGCAATGCCATGCTCGACCGTGGCGCGGCGGATCTTGAAGCCGTCCTTGGCGGAATGCTTGCCCTGCGTCAGCGTGTTGATGACCATGTTGATCTTGCCGTTCTTGATCATCTGGATGATATCCGAGCTGCGCTCGTGGACCTTGCCGACGACTTCGGCGTCGATGCCCATGGACTGGATGGCCTTGGCCGTGCCCTCCGTTGCCACGATCTCGAAGCCGAGTTCTGCAAAGGCTTTTGCGAGCTGTTTCATTTCTTCCTTGTCCTTGTCGGCCACCGTGAAGAGGATGCACCCCTTCGTCGGCACGTTGATGCCCGAGCCGATGATGGCCTTGTAGAGCGCACGGCATAGTGGTAATCGATGCCCATGACCTCGCCCGTCGATTTCATCTCAGGCCGAGCGCGATATCGACATCCGTCATCTTCGCGAAGGAGAAGACCGGCGCCTTGACGGCAACGTACGGCTTCGGCGGCACGAGGCCGGAGTGATAGCCGAGTTCCTTGAGCGTATGGCCCATGGCGATGCGCGTCGCGAGATTGACCATATCGACGTTCGTGACTTTCGAGAGGAACGGGACGGTGCGCGACGAACGCGGATTGACCTCGATGATGTAGACCTCGCCATCGACGACGACGAACTGGATGTTGAGGAGGCCCTTGACGTGGAGCGCCATGGCCAGGCGTTTCGTGTAGTCGATGATCGTGTAGATGACTTTCGAGGAAAGCGTCTGCGGCGGGTAAACGGCAATCGAGTCACCGGAATGGACGCCGGCACGCTCGACATGTTCCATGATGCCCGGGATGACGACATCGACGCCGTCGGAGATGCCGTCGACTTCGACTTCTGTGCCCTGCATGTAGCGGTCGACGAGGACCGGATGATCCGGTGTGACCTTGACGGCACGGCTCATGTAGTCGCGCAGCTCTGCCTCGTTGTAGACGATTTCCATGGCACGGCCGCCGAGTACGTACGACGGGCGGACCATGACCGGATAGCCGATATTGGCAGCGCCTGTGACCGCCTCATCGAGATTCGTGACGCTGATGCCCTGCGGACGCGGGATGTGCGTCTCGGTGAGGACTTCATCAAAGCGTTCGCGGTCCTCCGCGCGGTCGATATCGTCGACAGACGTGCCGAAGACCTTGACGCCGGCTTTCTGCAGCGATGCCGCAAGATTGATGGCCGTCTGGCCGCCGAACTGGACGATGACGCCTTCCGGCTTCTCTTTGTCGATGATGTTGAGGACGTCTTCCGTCGTCAGCGGCTCGAAATAGAGGCGGTCGGAAATGTCGAAGTCCGTCGATACCGTTTCCGGGTTGTTGTTGATGATGATGGCTTCGATGCCCATCTCGCGCAGAGCCCAGACGGAGTGGACTGAGCAGTAATCGAACTCGACGCCCTGGCCGATGCGGATCGGGCCGGAACCGAGTACGATGACCTTGCGGGCATCCGATACCTTCACTTCGTCTTCCTGTGCGCGGAACGTCGAGTAGTAGTACGGCGTGGCTGCCTCGAACTCGGCGGCACACGTATCGACCATCTTGTAGCACGGCAGGATAGCCATCGTCTTGCGCAGCGTGCGGACGGCATCTTCCGTCTTGCCCGTGATCTCAGCGATGGAACGGTCTGCCAGGCCGACATTCTTGGCCGCAAGCATGAGCTTCGGCGTCAGGACATCCTTGTCTTTGGCCAGTTCCACTTCGATATCCGTGATGTTCTTGAGCTTGTTGATGAACCACTTGTCGATCTTCGTGATCTCATGGATCTCATCGACGGTGGCCACGCCGCGGCGCAGGGCTTCGGCGATGACGAAGATGCGCTCGTCGTTGATGCGCTCGAGGTTCTTCTTGACGCGTGCATCATCCCACTCGTCCATCTTGTCCATATGCAGGCGGTTGACGCCGATCTCGAGCGAGCGCGCAGCCTTGAGGATGGCGCCCTCGAAGCTGCGGTCGATGCTCATGACCTCGCCCGTCGCCTTCATCTGCGTGCCGAGCGTGTGGTCCGCATAGACGAACTTGTCGAACGGCCAGCGCGGGAATTTGACGACGCAGTAGTCAAGAGCCGGCTCGAAGCAGGCTTTCGTCTTCTGCGTGACGGCATTCGTGATCTCATCGAGCGTATAGCCGATGGCGATCTTCGCGGAAACCTTGGCGATCGGATAGCCCGTGGCCTTGGAAGCGAGGGCCGAAGAACGGCTGACGCGCGGGTTGACCTCGATGACGTAGTAGCGGTTGCTGTTCGGGTCGAGTGCGTACTGCGCGTTGCAGCCGCCCTCGATGCCGAGTTCGCGGATGATGCGAAGAGACGCACTGCGCAGCATCTGGTATTCGTGGTCCGTCAGCGTCTGCGAAGGAGCCACGACGATGGAATCGCCCGTGTGGACGCCGACCGGGTCGAAGTTCTCCATGTTGCAGACGGTGATGCAGTTATCGTTGCCGTCGCGCATGACTTCGTACTCGATTTCCTTCCAGCCGGCCACGCTGCGCTCGATGAGGACCTGGCCGATCATCGAATACGTGAGGCCCTTGATGACGATCTCGACGAGTTCTTCTTCGTTCTCGGCGATGCCGCCGCCCGTGCCGCCCATCGTGTAGGCCGGACGGACGATGACCGGATAGCCGATGGAGTTCGCGAACTCGACAGCCGACGGCACATCCTCGACGATCGTGCTCTCGGGAATCGGCTCGCCGAGCTTCTGCATCGTTTCCTTGAAGAGCTCACGGTCCTCGGCCTGCTCGATGCCTTGAGCGGCGTGCCGAGGAGCTCGACGTTGTATTTTTCCAGTACACCCTTCTCGGAGAGCTGCACGGCAAGGTTCAAGCCTGCCTGGCCGCCGAGCGTCGCGAGCAGGCCGTCCGGGCGCTCCTTGGCGATGATTTCCTCGAGGAATTCCACCGTCAGCGGCTCGATGTAGACGCGATCAGCGATATGCGTATCGGTCATGATGGTCGCCGGATTCGAGTTGACGAGGACGACCTCAAGTCCTTCTTCTTTGAGGCACGGCAAGCCTGGGAGCCGGCGTAGTCGAATTCTGCCGCCTGGCCGATGATGATGGGGCCTGAGCCGATGACCATTACTTTCTTGAGATTCTCTTTCTTTGGCACGAGTTATTCCCCTTTCTTCAGCATTGCCCAGAATTCATCGAACAAGTACATATTGTCGTCCGGGCCAGGTGCAGCTTCCGGATGGTACTGCACGGAGAAGATCGGCAGCTCGGTATGGCGCATGCCCTCGACGGTGCCGTCGTTGACATTGATATGCGTGACTTCAAGCGGCAGCCCCTTGAGGGATTCCTCGTCGACGGCAAACCCGTGGTTCTGCGAGGAAATCTGGACCTTGCCCGTGCGTAGATCCTTGACCGGCTGGTTCGTGCCGCGATGGCCGAATTTGAGCTTGTAGGTCTTCGCGCCCATCGCGCGTGCGAGCAGCTGATGGCCGAGGCAGATGCCGAAGATCGGCTTCTTGCCGATGAGCTTCTTGACTTCCTCGACGATCTCCGGCACGTCAGCCGGGTCGCCAGGGCCATTCGAAAGGAAGATGCCATCGGGATCCAGTGCGAGGATATCCTCGGCCTTCGTGTGCGCGGGGACGACCGTGATCTTCATCCCCATATCCTGCATGGATTTCAGGATGTTGAGCTTGACACCGAAGTCCATCGCGACGACGAACGGCGCATCCTCTTTGTCGCTGTCCAGCGTGTAGGATTCCGGCGTCGTGACTTCCATGACGACGTCCTTCTTGATGGGGACGGCGAAGAGTTCGTCGATCTCTGTCTGGGCGGCATCTTCGGGGACGATGATGCCCTTCATGGTGCCGGCGCTGCGGATCTTGCGCGTGACGGCACGCGTATCGACGTTGTAGAGGCACGGCACGCCCTGCTTCGTCAGGAACTCAGCCAGGCTCATCTCATAATGCCAGTTGCTGCCATGCTCGCAGAGTTCGCCGATGATAAAGCCGTTGACGAAGGACTTGCGGGACTGCATGAAGATATCCGCGATGCCGTAATTGCCGACGAGCGGATACGTCAGCGTCAGGATCTGGCGGCAGTACGAGGGGTCTGTCAGGCTTTCCTGATACCCCACCATGCTTGTGTTGAAGACAACTTCACCCGTCGCTTTGATATTATTCAATAATTCGCCATGGAACACGCTGCCGTCTTCCAGGATCAATTTACCTTTCACTCAAATACACCTCACCTTAGAGTACGTTAGAGTACTTTGCCATCTTGCATGACGACCTTGCCATCACGATCGTCATGACGGCCTTGCCTTGAGCTGGCGGCCGACGAACGGGGAATGACTGCCTCTAGTATAGAACTTCTTCGCATCGACTGTCCAGTCAAGTTCCGGATCGATGACAGCGACATCGGCATTGGCGCCGACGGAGATCGTGCCGGCATCAAGCTTGAAGGCCTTGGCCGGTCCCCAGGTCATGCGCTCGATGAGCGTCGGGATATCGATCTTGCCCGTGTGGCAGAGTTCCGTGAAGAGGACGCCGACGGCCGTCTCGAGTCCCGGGAAGCCGCTCGGTGCGTAGATGTATTCGCGGTCTTTTTCTTCCTGGGCATGCGGGGAATGGTCCGTGACGATGGCATCAATGGTGCCGTCCTTCAGGCCCTCGACCATGGCATCGACATCGCTCTGCGTGCGCAGCGGCGGGTTCGTCTTCGTCGAGCTGTCGTAGAGGTTGACGCATTCATCCGTCATCGTCAGATGGTGCGGCGTGACCTCCGTCGTGACGCGCACGCCGCGTTTCTTGGCCTGGCGCACGAGGTCGACGGAACGACCCGAGCTGATGTGAGCGACATGGACGCGCGCACCGGCGTACTCGGCGAGCAGGATGTCGCGGGCGACGGCAATGTCCTCAGCGACCGTCGGACGGCCTTCATGCCGAGCATCGCGCTGCGGTGGCCTCATTCATGACGCCTTCCTCGACGAGCGACGGTTCTTCTTCATGGTTGATGATGACCTTGTCGAACGTATGCAGATAATCGTACGCATTCAAGAGGACTTTGGCCGTCGGGTCAAAATGCCCGTCATCGGAGAACGCGACGGCACCGGCTTCCACCATGTCGCCGAGTTCCGCGAGTTCCTGGCCCTTCTGGCCTTTCGTGACGCGCCGATGATCTTGATGTGGACTCTGGCGACCTCTTCCGCACGCTTCTCGAGGCTGCGGACAAGAGCCGCCGTATCGACCACCGGTTTCGTATTCGGCATCGTGGCTACCGTCGTGTAGCCGCCTGCCGCTGCCGCCTTCGACCCCGACTCGAAGTCTTCCTTGGCTTCCTGACCGGGCTCACGGAAATGGACGTGCATATCGATGAGGCCAGGCGTGACGAGCTTACCCGCCACATCGTACACCTTGGCGCCATCTGCCGTCAGCCCCTGGCCGATGGCCTTGATCTTGCCGTCCTCGATGAGGACATCCGCCACTGCATCGAACTGTTCTGCCGGATTGATGACCCGGCCGCCTTTGAGTATCAGTTTCATTCCTGTTTGCCTCCCGTCAGCGTCAAGGTAAAGAGTGCCATGCGGATTGCCACGCCATTCTGGACTTCTTCCTGAATCGCGGAGTTATCGCCATAGGCAACGAACGGCGAGATTTCCCAGCCTTTGTTCATCGGGCCCGGATGCAGGACGAGTACATCGTCCTTGGCAAGTGCCAGGCGCTCGTTGTTGAGGCCGAAGATCCGGGCATATTCGCGGGTCGTCGGGAAAAGGCCGCCCTTCATGCGCTCGAGCTGGATGCGCAGGACCTCGATGACATCGGCGTCCTTGATGGCGTCCTCGATGCGCTCATGCACGACGATGCCCGGCTCCTCGTAAAGGAAGCGCGGCAGGAGCGTCTTCGGGCCGGCGATGTGGACTTCCATGCCCATCGTGCGCATCGCATAGATATCGGAGCGGGCCACGCGGCTGTGGAGTACATCGCCGAGGATGGCGACCTTGAGCCGGCGAGATGGCCCTTGTGCTGCTCGATCGTGAAGAGGTTCAAGAGGCCCTGCGAGGGATGCGCGTGCGCGCCATGCCGGCGTGAGGATGACCGGGCTCACGACGCGCGATGCGTACTCGGCCGCCCCTTCCGCCTTGTGGCGCATGACGATGGCATCGACGCCCATGGCCTCGATCGTATAGAGCGTGTCGCGCAGGCTCTCGCCCTTGACGATGCTCGAGGAAGCAGCCGTGATGTTGACGACATCGGCACCGAGGTATTTGCCGGCCAGCTCGAAGGAAAGTGCGCGTGCGCGTACTCGGCTCATAAGAACATGCCGTCACAATGGATTTGCCGCGCAGTGCCGGCACTTCTTGATGTCGCGATGGTATGATGTTCTTCATTTCCTTGGCCGTCTCAAGTACGAGGCGGATCTCCTCGGCCGTAAAGTCTGCCAGCCCCAGGATATTCTTGCCTCGCAAGGATACATTCGTCTTTCCCAAGTCAATCACTCCTTAACTATCCAGATCCATTGTCTTTTCAGCCACCTGTAAAAAGGGCTTTCCTATGCGACTGCATAAGAAAGCCCTTGGCTTTGCGTAAACTTATGACGTTACTCTATTGGCTCCCTTTGTACGCATCGCAGTACGTATCTTAAAAAAGGCAATGATTCTCTTTTGAGCAGCTCTCGTCTGCTTTATCGTAACTCATTATATCGTAAAACGTTCCCCGGTGCAAGCACCTGACGCCATGGATTTTCTCCGGCAGCGCGATAGGCGCGGCTGCTTCCTGACTCAGATATTGAACGGCATGAAGAGCTTGCGCAGGTAGTTGCGTCCCTTCGTCATGACCTTGATGACAGGCTCCATGGCCTTGGGCTGGCGGATGACGAGCTGCAGGACCTTGCGGCGCAGCTGACGGTAATCGGCATCGAAATCCGCGAGGACTTCCTCCATCTCCTTCTCCACCGAGACCGACGGGATATTCGACTGGACGATTTCCGAAGCGCGTCCCGTGATCTTCGCGAGATCGCCGCGGAACGGGATGTAGACCTCGATGCCGAGTTCCTTCTGGATGCGCCCCTTGAGAGCCTCCTGTGCCGGTGCCTCGCCGTGGACGATGAAGATCTTCGCGGGCTTCGGCGACTGGAGATGGCTGAGCCAGTCCAGGAGCTGGTTGGCATCGGCGTGCGCCGAGAAGCCGTCGAGCATCTTGATCTGGGCCTTGACGGCGATTTCCTCGCCGAGTACGCGCACGCGCTTGATGCCATCGACGAGCCGGCGGCCAAGGCTCCCCTCGGCCTGATACCCGACGAAGAGGATGGTCGATTCCGGGCGCCAGAGGTTGTGCTTGAGGTGATGCAGGATACGGCCGGCATCCGCCATGCCCGAAGCCGAGAGGATGATGGCCGAGCCTTCCGAACTGTTGAGCGCGCGGGATTCTTCGGCCGTCTCGCAGATGCGCACCTGCGGGAACGACGGGATCTTGCCGCTGTCGCGGAACAACTGGATGGAATTCTCATCGAAGTCCTGGAAGTCTTGAGGAAGACGCGCGTGGCGGCGATGGCCAGCGGGCTGTCGAGGATGATGGGGATATCGGGATCAAGACGCCCTTCTTTGCTCAGATGATAGAAATAGTAGAGCAGTGTCTGCGTGCGGCCAACGGCAAAGGACGGGATGATGAGATTGCCGCCGCGGTCCATCGTGTCGTTGATGATCTCGAGCAATGCGCTTTCCTTGTCGTAGATCTGATGCAGCCGGTCGCCGTACGTCGATTCGACCAGTACGAAATCCGCCCCTTGGACGTACGTCGGGTCCTTGATGATTGGCTGGTTGGGCTGGCCGAGGTCGCCGGAGAAGACGAGCTTCGTGTCCTTGCCCTCCTCGTGGACGAAGACTTCCAGGAGTGCCGAGCCAAGGATATGGCCGGCATCGCGGAAAATCACGCTCAGATGCTCGGAGAGCTTGAGTTCCTGGTCGTACGGCACGGCCGAGAAATGCTTGAGTGCCTCCGCGGCATCATCGAGGTCGTAGAGCGGCTGGATGGGTTCATCGCCGCGGCGGCGTCCCTTGCGGTTCTGGAGTTCCGCATCGGATTCCTGGATGTGGGCGGAGTCCGGCAGCATGATCTGCGCGAGGTCGCACGTCGCTTTCGTCGCGTAGACCGGGCCTTGAAGCCTTCGTGTACGAGCTTCGGCACGAGGCCGCAGTGGTCGACGTGCGCATGGGTCAGGAGTACGCCGTCGATATCGCCGGGATTGAACGAAAACCCCTCATAATTGAGTTCGCGGATGCGTTTCGAGCCCTGGAACATGCCGCAATCGATGAGGTACCGGTCTTCTCCCGTTTCGAGCAGATAGCAGGAGCCTGTAACTGTATGGGCAGCGCCCAAGAATTCGAGTCTCATATGCAATACCTCCTTTTGGCTTCCTTCTTATATAGGTAATATTCTGACTCTTGCTGCTGGAATCCTCTTTTTTCTTTGCTATTTTCTTTTTTTATGATTCGTTGTTCAAAAAAAACTCCTGCACATGGCAGCTGCCACGTACAGGAGTTTTCTCTGACGGTATTTCATTCCTCGCCGATGATGCGGACTTCCGGATGGAGCTCGACCCCATGTGCGGCAAAGACACGCTTCTGGACCTCATGGATGACACCGAGTACATCCGCCGCCGTCGCATGATCCACGTTGACGACAAAGCCGGCATGTTTCATCGAGACCGCTGCCCGCCGACACGCAGGCCCTTGAGCCCCGTCTGGTCGATGAGCGTACCGGCAAAATAGCCTTTCGGCCGCTTGAAGGTGCTGCCGGCACTCGGCATCTCGAGCGGCTGCTTGCTCTCGCGGCGCTGCGTGAAGTCGGCGATCTTCGCGTCAATGGCAGCCCTGTCGCCGGGATGCAGGGAAAGTTCCACCTCGCAGATAGCCTCGCCGTTGTCCTGGAAGACGCTATGGCGGTAACCGAGTGCCAGTTCCTCACGCTGATAAGTATGCACCTGGCCGGCCCGGTCGACCGTGCGCACAGCATAGGCCACATTCTTCATCTCGCCGTCATAGGCACCGGCATTCATGAAGATGGCACCACCGATGCTGCCGGGAATGCCGCTGGCAAATTCGAGCCCCGTCAGGCCGTTGCGTGCCGCCACAGCCGAAACATCCTTGAGCAAGGCGCCGGCGCCGGCAAAGATCTTCGTCCCCTCGCAGCGGATGTACGACATGGGACGAGCAAATTTGACGACGACACCGCGGATGCCTTGTCGCGCACCAGTACGTTCGAGCCATTGCCGAGGATGGTCAGCGGCAGATGGTATTTCTTGACGAGCGCGAGGACTTTCTCCGTTTCTTCCAGAGAAGCCGGGAAGATCAGGCAGTCCGCCGGGCCGCCAATCTCAAACGTCGTATGGAGTCTCATTGGTTCATCCAGGCGGAAGCGGTTGGCTTCGAGGAAGCTCTGGCATTCCGTCACAAAATTCCTATCAATCATCAGGCAGTCATTCCTATCCATTTTCAATATGCAAGATTCAACTATGTGCGGTCAGATATGCAAGCCCGGCCCCGCTGCCGACAGATTGGCAAAATCCAGCTGGCGCATTGCCTCATAGGCACGATGGCCACGGAATTCGAGAGGTTCAGCGAACGCGCTTCCGCGATCATCGGGATGCGCACACAGTGATCCCAGTTCTCCTTGAGCAGCGTCTCGGGGATGCCGGCCGTCTCCTTGCCGAACACCAGCATATCATCCAGTGTGTACGAAACCTCGGTATACGAGCGCGGCGCCTTCGTCGAACAGAAATAGAAGTTGTGTCCGGCGTACATGGCTGCGACTTCAGCGAAGTTCTCATGGTAATGCACCTTGACGAGATGCCAGTAGTCGAGACCGGCGCGCTTGAGATACTTGTCATCCGTCGAGAAGCCCAGCGGCTTGACGAGATGAAGCTCGATCCCCGTCGCCGCGCAAAGGCGGGCGATATTCCCCGTATTGCCGGGAATCTCAGGTTCTATCAATACAATATGCAATGGTTTTCACACCTCGTATCCATCTTTTTATGACCTACTCATTATAGCGAATGTCGCTTGAAAATACAAGGCTATCTATCAAAACCAGCCCCGTCTCCTTACCGCCAAGCGTTGCATGTCCGTCCCTTATTTCCGGCAGGTGAAACAGGCGAAAGAACCGATATGGCAAACCCTTACGTCCCGGTACAGGCGCTGCAGTCTCTCCTGCAGCGACGCCAGGGTGTCAAAGGGCGGTGTGAAATAGCCCTGATGACTGCAAAAGTCCGGACAAAGAGATCCGTTACGGCATGCTGCCCACGGATATAGACACAGCCGGTGAAGATGCCGTCCTTTTTCAGCACCCGATGGGTTTCCCGGAACGCAGCCGGTTTATCGGGGAAAGCGTGGAAGCCGTTGATGGACAGCACGAGATCAAAGGAGCCCTCCCGGAATGGCAGATTGCCCACATCCCCTGCCAGGAACCTGAGCTGCGGCAGCTCCATGGCCTGTGCCCGCTCCCGCGCCTTTTCAAGCATC
>ENA-OQBJ01001158-OQBJ01001158.1-human-gut-metagenome-genome-assembly--contig:-NODE-1158-length-11033-cov-2.223455_pt1 | contig 11033 bp, 12 predicted proteins | sample MGYA00242743_ERZ504545 | MGnify/ENA primary metagenome ERZ504545 (study PRJEB26092, sample SAMD00036252) | human gut metagenome | host: Homo sapiens | study: EMG produced TPA metagenomics assembly of...
TGAACAGACAAAAATTATCAAAATATAAAGGGTGGACGTAAGATCTACGGCATATTGTACCACCAGAAAGCATGGACACAGGGAAAAATAAATCATAACTCTATGAAAAATGAGAAACCGATGGTTCTATAACGAAAAAGAGGATGCATCATTTTGACAACATCCTCTAGTGCAAAGATGTTATCATTTAGTAATATTGAGATAGAAACTTCGTTAATGGAAATATCATTTATTTCAACAAACGAGAACAAAGTGTCTTTTTTGTGCTATAATTATATCACCATAAAAGACGGAAATAATATAATTACACATTCTTTAGAACAGAAACATAGTCAAGATCCCTCTAGATTATTAAGAATTGACTTTTGGGGTCTTAATCTTATAATTAAATCTCAACATTCTTCAAATCTAATAGTAGGTGATGCACCATTTGAAATTTACATTTTACACAGAATAAAAATCTGGTATTACGTCTGCATACTTTCCTTGCAACTATGAAGTGGCGCATAATGAACTTACAGAAGAATTATTCAACATATTCAGAGATTCTTTAATCGGTTATTTTTCCTTAATTAATGGGCTCGTGTACAAATCACAAAAGAATATTATAACAGTTTTACCAGAATATATTCATATGATAAAATTGAAAATATAAGTTATTCATCTTATCTCTGTGGTAGTATAAGAGTTTATGATCCCGATACTTCTCTTTTTGAGTTTGATAATTACGTCAGATGGAATAATGTTCTAAATATCAACAAATTTGTGCAGCATCTTTCTACAGCGCAACAGGTTTTATCTATAGTTGATAGAGCATTTATTTTGATTCTAGCTTTTGAAGGCCTATGTGAGAAATACCAGAGTTTAGTTGATAAAGAAAGAATCCCTAGTCAATTAGTATCAAAAGGTTCATTCCAGATAATCAAAAAGGAGTTATTGAACATCTTAGAAAACCATAATGAAATATCAACTGATGTTATGAAAAAATTATCTGATAGAATTTGTAATTTAAACAGTAATAAATCATCAACAAATAAATTCAAACTCATAATAGATGATCTTAATATAGAAATGACTGAAAAATTAATACACTTTTTAAAAAGGTTAGAAGCACTTTGGTACATGAAGCAACATTAAATGAATATGAGGACTATCAACTTCTATCTGAACTTATTAGAGAGATAATATTGCGTCTTATCAATTCTAAATTAGAAAGATATTCCAGTTTTGTTGATAAAATGTTTAAAGGTGAATCTCCTAATTTATCATATAATGAATATATTATTCAGAAACATATAAAAATTGAAGACTCATTGTTTGGCCGAATACGACAGACGATTCAAATATTGGATAAAGCAAGGGAAATAATATATAAAGAGAAATTGAACTAGCTAATCAAAATGCACAAAAACAAAGAAGAAAGTCTAAATATAGGTATCTGAAACCCACAGATGACTATATTTAGACTTTTATTTATTTGGTCGTATATATAGAAATTACCGGCCTGGATTTATGAGGTTGATCTTTTGGTGTCTCCTGAATAGTTCCTGACTGCATAGAGTAAAGCCATGCTTTATTCTCCTTTTGCCCTTCCACTTCAGTAGAAGACCATAACCAGCATTCGGCAGGATTCAGGTTAATCGGAGTTCCACCAACTTCGGTTATACATTCATTAACCAGATGCCGGACAGTAAATAGAAATGAGAGTTGCTGGACAGAAGGAATATATGCTGATTGCCCATAACTCCACAAATCAAAAGTCCTGATAGCTATCGGTGACTTGACTTCATCGTTATTGAACAATGAATAGGTGTTCTCATTTCCGTCCTCATCAGTCAATGATGCAGAAGTACCCTGATCAATGCCGAGACTGTCAAGCAAAGCCAGGCGTTCGATATCATGAATGTAACTGCATAACCAAGATTGTCAGTTTCAGCACTACGGTTTACATGGAAAACTATGGCAACAGGTACCTTTTCAGATTGCTTGAATCTGTCCATGGACAATATATTCCCGTCCGAACAAACCACATTGCCGACTTGAAGGGAAGATAAGTAACCTGTGACCTCTTCATGTTCACAAAGGCAGGAAGTGAGCACCAGCCCACTCCATGCCAAAATCGGTAATAAAAATCTTTTCAGTTTCATAACAGTGGAATTTCAAATGACCTGATTACACATTGCGCTTCCTTATCCATAATAAACCAGTATTCAGAGCGGTATGGCTGTCCGTCAGAATCAGTGGCTTCATACTCTATCTTTACCTTCCAACCGCTGAACGTCTTGCGTTCCTGACTACTTTCATCACTTACAGACTTCAGCTCACCGGAAAGCATCAGGGGGCGCAGTGCTGTCATGGCTTCCATCTGACGTTTCATCTGCCCTGACATCCCATGACATTCTGCGTTTGGATTATCAAAACCCGTATCCTCCATAAACCTACGGCTGATTTTCATCATGGCCACAGAAAGAGCCATCTTCTCCTTCATGGTAACATACTCACGGCCAAATACAGAATCCGGTTTGCTGATTCCGACAATCTTTACGGATTCCGGATTGTCCACCGAAGCCATCAGTGCCTTTTGGGCTATATCCTGTGCCTTATTCCCGCTGTTGTCGGAACAACCGGTTCCCATTCCGAGCAGAACTGCCACTGCAGGCAGTATCAGTAGTTTCTTTCCCTGTTTCATATCTTTACGATTTGAAGTTTGTCCGAAGCCAGACCGAGACGCTTGCGGTAAATGGAACCGTCCTCCCGGTACATCTCCAGTTCGGATGAAGTAATATTCTTCTCACAAAGCTCTTTCGCCTCTTCCAGTGTCAGCTGATGGCCGCCTATATTCCTCCATATGGCGAATGAACACGGTGCTTCCTGATTGCTGTAGTTGGAACAGTTGAAAGCCCTTGTTCCCACACGTACCTCGCCGCCACAGTGCGGACACCTGCCGATAACAGACTGCATATTGACTGCACCGTCATCAGCAAGTTCCAGCACTGTCGGGAAAGTCTTTCCTTCCTTGGTGGAAAAGCCGTCCAGAAGGATACGGCGTTTCTCCAGAAACTCGGCAATCTCCTCGTCATTCATTTTCCGGTTGCCGATGATGGCATTGATGTTGAGCACACAAGAAGGATGCTCACCTGTGTTGTTTTCGCAGCGATACCCCTTACAGGTCTTCACCACGTTGCCGCCGCAGAACGGACAGCGTCCTATAATCTTCTTTTCTGAATCCATATTCCTGATAAATTACAATGTTTGAATTAATTGAATGAGAACCCCCGGTTCCAGTCTGCAACGATTCCTCCTATAATGTTCTTGCCAGACATCACGTTTACCCATCCTTCCGGGTCAAGAGAGAACCAGAGGTCGTTCCATGAGAGTGTGCGTACTGCCATGCCAGGATAAAGAGGTCGGTATTAACAGCCTCCAGTCTGGTCAGTACCTCGTTTGCTATGTAGTACCGTTCGGAAGACTGAGCAGGTTTACCTTGTGCTTTTCCTTGCCTCCGTCAGAACCGCCTGTATCATAGCTTCCGGAAGTCACCAGCTGCTTCATGAACGGATAAAGCGCAGCCATCTGGGTGGCAGCATCAACCAGCTCGTCCGAAACGATTGCAGCAATGGCCGTCCCCTTCAGGTTACTACCGACCGATTTGAGCAGTAGATTACAGTTCTGAGGTATCTCCGTGGCCACCAGTTCCCCGGCACGCTTAATCTGATAGAGATTCTGCATGGCACCCTGTGCATTGGAAAGATATTCCAGCATCTTGTCCTCCACACTGTGTACCCTGTCGAGAGCAACCGTTACGGCAGTCTCGGCAGCAATGATTTTCTCGTGTGCCTTCTGACGTTTGTCATAGATATTCTTCAGTGTGGATGTCTGTGCAAAGACAGCACCAGTCAGTGTAGGGTCTGTCTGTTGTGCAAAAGTATCCGTACCTTTCAGCAGAAAAACCGCCAAAGCAGTCACTACCGTTATTCTTAACTTGATTCTGTCCATATCATTCAGATTTTACGTCCTTTATTCCTTTGTTCACTCAGATTCTGTTCACGTTCCTCCTTATGAGGTGAAATCACCGGCTCCATCGGCCTGTTCAGCAGACAGTCGTTCCAGTCCTTGAAAGCCTTCGGAGGAAGCCACTGTCCCATACGGTACCGGATGTTCAGCTGCCTGGCAATTTGGGCCAGTAGGGGACGCTCCATGTCAGGCTCGAATACCTTTCCCTTCGCTTCAATCCGGATGCCGCTGTCAGTTCTGCTTATCTTCATCTGAATATCTTCCTGCAGAGCCATCATGCGCAGTCCGTATATCCTCCCGGCCAGGTCGTTGTCAAAACAGTCGAAGGCACGTGCATTGGGAAAGCGTTCCATGACTCCGGTTATCTGCCTGTCAGAGAATGTGCCGCCCAGTGAAACCAGAGCCGCACTTTCCCCAATCTGTATCCGGTTCATCTGATAGAAGGCCATGGCATCAAATGCAGATTCACAGAAAAACACGCTTCTTACATTGTCCGGACTGATACCCGAAGGAACAGCCACCCATGCCGAAGATGATGAATCAGTACCGGCAGCTTTCGACTTGTAACCGCCATGTCCTCTGATTTCATACCCCCTGACTTCATTTCCCTTTCCGTCAGTATATGGGAATCCGATATTGTAGCCTTCAAACTTCCCGTTGTTCCTGTCCCTTATAAGGGAAATAAAGGGTGAAAGAACCGTAACGGTCGCTTTGGACAGTCCGCGCCGGAAAAACAGTCCGGGTATTTTTTCGGTGTCAACCGGCTTCACCTCATATCTGGAAGGTTCAAACACACCGCATGATTTTCCTGCCAATTTAACATACTCCCTGTCCTCCCTGTATTCAGGTTCAGGCATGTTGGCGAAACGTGCCATGACCTTGGCTATCTTCTGCCACTCATCTTTTCCGGATACCGTAAAGGAAGAAAGGTTCTCACGAATGAGTGTCACCACATCTCCCTTGGAACCGTCACGCCGGAAGAACGTCTGTGCTGCCTTGTCGTTGGGATGGCTGACAATCAGCGTATCCCTTCTGTTGCCGCCTTCACCGAGTACCAGCTCGATGTAGCGTCCGACACCGGCCTTCCTGTCCAGACGGTATCCCAGGGCATATGCAATGTCATCAATCCCCACACGGGATTTCATTTCCCTGAAATTAACCTTGTAGTCACTCATGCTTTCCGATTTAAGATGTTATACAGAATTTCATATACCAAGCCCTGTACCGGCATTCCGGTTCCGGCCCATCATGGTAATCTCGGGTTCGTATGTCTTCCGGGCAGTCATGTTCAGGAAAGCCTCCTTGTCCTTCCAGTCCGTAAGCTGGAAGAATGTCCTGGCCGTTTCCTTGGAAACCTTCTTCAGTCCCAGCTCCACGCCATCGTATGACGCACGGATGGCATAGTCTCCGGAACGGGTCTTGACAATAGCCGCATTCTTGAAAGATTTCTCTTCGTCAACACTCATTGAAGTCAGCGGGTCATTCTTTGCCAGATAAGACTGCTCACCGAGAGCCAGACGCTGTCTGTCCACATGGTCAAGAATCAGGTCCGAAGCCTTGTTCACGTCAGCCATGACTGATACTATAAACTTCGGTTCCTGTTTCAGTACACCAATCCACGAGTCCAGGTAAGCAGCCGAGTTGTCCGTTATCCTGGAATCAAAGCCCATGGAATGCTGATCATTGCAGCCGTAAGTTCTGCCACCAGCTCCTCCTTGGCATATTTCGGGTCACCGAACCTGCCGCCCATCTCCCTGTTCAGACGCTCCGGTGTCATGGTGGAGTGTGTCATTTCATGCAGCATGGTAGAATAATACTCCATTCCGCCACGGTAGGTTTCTTCCGGAGAATCACCGATATTGAACTGCGCCTTCATGGGCAGCACCACTATATCCTTCGAGGGAGAATAATAGGCACCGTTCTCACGCTTGTCGGCACGTATCGGACATAGCCACTGCTGCGTCTCCACCATACGGTCGAGTGCGGCATGGGTGTACATACCTTCCGTATCCCGAAGTTCCGGAACCTTGAACCTGTCCATAAGCTTCTGCATCCTTTCCGGCTGCACTTCTGCCAGATTGGTCTGTGCCACATTGTACACCGGGAATGACTTGATGAAAGGAATGACATCCATATCCTTCTTCTCTTCCTTGCTCATTGCACGGTATTCCTCCGTGCTTATCCTCTTTCCGTGACTGTCCTTTATCATCATATCCCAGTATACTACCGGGAAGGCCTTTTCACCCTTCAGGACATGAGCCTTCAGGTTATGCGCCTGTTTGAAGGTCAGATATACCGGAAGCTGGTAGTTCATGGCTGCAGTATGCATCTGAAGAAAGAAGGAATTGGAACCGGAATAGTTTCGGCCACCCACATTCTGCGGCAGTCCGGCATAACCCGAAGCACCGCCAATCCATCCCTGTTTCCATCCGGTATCCTTCATCTGCTGCATACGCTCAATCATCATTGCAGCGAAGCGGTCTATGGCCGCCTGTCCGCTGTTTCCCTGAGAGTCAGTTCCAGATGCCATAGCTGTCGTCATCTATTACCTGACGGTCCATCTGCCTGATGTCCGTCTGTTCCACATAGAACTCGGCCGATTCATCCGAAGGTCAGTACCGTGTGAACGGCACCATTCCAGATAATCATCTGCATTCTCACTGTCCATAACAAAGCGGAGGAAACCGATTTTGCCCTCCTGCAGAAGCTCCACAAGCTCCTCATGATTCATTTTAGCTGACATATAACTTGTATTTTAGTTTTCTGATTATGTTACATTTTCATAGAAGCCGTTTTCTCCACCTTTGCGGTGTTGGCTGCAAGCATACCTGTTATCTCCGTATTCAGGTACTTGGCCGCAATCTGTTCCCTTGTGGCCGTCTTGGTCTTGAAAAGCGAATAGCCGTCATCGAAGGAGATTTCATGCCGGGAAGTCTGTCCTTTCTCTCCGAGGTCAACCGACACCTTCCACTTGTTGTCATTCCTGTCCTTGGCTACACGCACACCCTTGGGGTCAACACCTTCAGGAAGCTGATATTTCTCGTATGCAGATTTCAGATGCAGACGCTCACCGAAATTCTTCTCAATAAGCTGGTTTGGAGTGGCCACCCTGTCAAAGTAGGCATTCAGGTCCTGGCGTGAAGCCACGGCAGACATGTTGGTATCCCCAACCTGAACATAGAACTTGTATTTCCCAAAGTCAGGACGCTGTTCGTCCTTCTCTTTATAGACATTGAACTTGTTTACGGTTATAGAACCGTCCGGTCCTGCAATCTCCATTGGCATACGGAAGGCTTCCTCAGATACCTTCGGCATCAGTTTTGTCGGATAGTAGCGTTCCATCAGCTGCGGTACCGTCATTTCCTTGTTCTGATAGGCAGCAAGGTCTGCTGCATCCATCTTCTGCGGCTTGAGTGGCTGTCCGTCAATCTTTGCGGTAAAATACCAGTCGGCAGGATTGGTGGTACTCTGGTAGGCATGACCATGAGTAACCTTTTCACCGTTGGCCGTTACCATCTGCGGCTCACGGGGCTTTCGTTCCTGGGCTGCCTCCGTTTTCTGTTCGTCCTTCTTTTCGGTCTTTACCTCATTATCCGTCCCGGTCTCAGCTTTGGTTTCAGCTTTGCCTTCGACTTCTTTTCCCTTGCAGGTTTTACATCAACAGTATTCTCCACTGTTCTGTCAGGAGTTTCCTGCGCACCCTGTTCCTTTTTCTTCTTTCCCATATCTGTACTGTTTTGAATGGTTCTCTCATTATTTTCAGCCTTATCCTGTCCGGCCTTCTTCTTCAAAGGACTGTCCAGTGCATCACAGATTGCAACCCTAATTCCGGAACGTATCAGTTGGGCAGATAAACGTCAAGTGCTGATTGAGGGAATGATGCAACCTTTACCGGTCTCTTGTAGTCAGGCAGAATCCTGTCTGCAATCTCGATGGCAAGCACTGCGGCACCTTGACGGCATCCTGCTTATAGAGTTCATAGAAACTGTTCCGTCTGAACAACAGCATAGCATCCGGATGCTTCTTCTTCAGTTCGTTGAACTGCCGGATGATACCGTTATTATTATCTGAATCTGTCTTTTTGGCATAGAAATCAGTATTAAAGTTTAAGGCTGTTTGCTTTTGTTTCCTTTCGGGATGGAGAGAGGGAAATAGCACGCTCCACGGCCTGTTTGTCTACCACCTTCTGATATTCCCAACGGTTCTTGTCAGTCATGACAAGGCCGAGATATTCAGGATGAATCTCGTCATAGCGGAGTTTCTGCTGCCTTTCCCATTCCTTCATGTCTCCCTTGATAAGCTTGAATCCCTGCTGCTCCTTCAGGTCAATGCCGACTGAAACCTTCTCACCGCCCACATTCAGTTCAACTGGTTTTCCCTCCCGTACCTGCTGCTTCTGTTGCATGCCCAGTTCAATGTCGTTCACCTTCTCCATATCCTTCAGACGCTGCTCCAGCTTTATGTCAGTGACACGCCTGTGAATGACGGATTTCGTTTCCGGATCAAGCTGCAGATACTGCTGAGTCTTTTCACCGTTTACGTTGACTGCCTTCTGAATTACCTCACCTCTGACCAGACGTTCAGCCTCCTGCTGAGTGAGATTGAGAACCTTGTTGCGTTCCCGGTCCAGTTCTGCACGTACCGGATAGGCAATAAGAGTCAGAGCACCGTTCTTATCTGTAGTCACCTGTAGCTTAATCAGCATGGTGATGATACCTCCGTTTCTTGCGTTAATGGATACCTGCATGATGAAAGTCACTTCACCTGACATCAGCTTCTCCTTTACTTCCATTAGTAAGCTATCCGCCTTTTCACGGTCAATACCCAGCATTGCCAGTTTTTCGTATGGTAACAATTCGGACTGATTTCTGTTGTACATTTCCATATTACTGCAATTAAGATGTTATATTTGAGGATCTAACCGTCTGAATGCCACAAATGTATTTAAGGCAATCCCTGAAAAAGAAATGCGCAACACTATTCTGATTACACTACTGCTAATACTACTTCCGATAAGCGTATCAGCACAATTCTATACGATACAAGAGAATCAGAACTTCTGCCAACAGTAATACAAAAAGATCCTTATAACCGTACCAGAAAGGATATTACAGAAGGGAAAAAGAATAAGATAATAGTAAAAGATACCCTAATAGTCAGGCCAGACAATCAGAATAAATCAGAAGGAAACAGCCGAAATAGTGACAGAAAAGCCTCTCTGAAAGCAGAGTTGCAAAATACAATAAAGAATAAAAATCAAGCAGAAAACAATCTTCCTGAACTGACCATCCCCAACCTTTATAAAGAAATCATAAGAAACGGAGTTATATATCCCAAAATGGTATTGGCTCAAGCTATACTGGAGACCAGATGGTTTCGTTCATCAGTATGCCGGAACAAGTACAATCTTTTCGAGCTTACCAATCCACATACAGGAAAATACTATGAATTCAATCACTCGACGGAAAGTGTGAGAGCTTATTTTACTAAAGTGCAATATAAGTATAAAGGAGGTAACTATTTGCTTTGGCTTGATGAGATTGGGTATGCAGAAAATCCTAATTATATAATGATAGTGGTAGATATTATGAGGGGATTGTAGAATAGATCCATACATCTATGTTTCTGAACAAATTTACTTGTTTTTTCTAATTATATGCCTAACTTTGGCATATGTGCTTATGCAATTTTGTGGCATAATATAAATTTAAAATCTAGTATTTATGGCAGCAAATAAATTTGGCAGGTATGTATGGCTTGTTGATTTAATCAAATGTCATCCATATATCACATTCAAGGAGATTAGTGATAAGTGGGAAAACAGTGGATTAAGGTGACGGTAAACCGTTACCGTGGAAAACATTTATGAATCATAAGGAGGCAGTGCAGACAATTTTTGATATAATTATATCGTGCGATGCTAAACGTGGATATGGATATTATATCGAAGATGCGGATAGATTGGAGGGCAATGCATTCCGTGCTTGGCTGATAGACTCGTATGCAACATTAAACCAGCTTCAGGCAGACAGGAGGTTAGAGAAACGTATTTCGTTTGAGAAGATTCCTTCAGGGGGTAAATTCTTGCAGACACTTCTTCAGGCTATGCGTCAGAGCTGTGTACTTGAAATTACACATCAAGGTTTTGGTAAATCTCATGCAAGTACGTTTCAGGTAGAACCATTCCATCTCAAAGTATATAACCGCCGTTGGTATCTGATAGGCAGATCAGTCTATTCAGATGATATAAGAACATACGCTCTCGATAGGATTCAGAATGTTGTAATCACTGATATAAAGTTCGAAATACCAAATACGTTCAATATAGATAAATATTTCGAAGGGTGTGTAGCATAATAGCCGATGCGGAATATGATATAGAACATGTTATAATCAAGGCTTACGCATGGGCAAGACAGTATCTCTCTACATTGCCTATACATGAGTCTCAACGGGTATTATCCTCAGATGATGAGTCTATTACATTTGAGTTCAATGTACGTCCCAATTATGACTTCGTTCAGATGCTTTTACAACAGACAGACCAGATAGAAATTATTGAACCACAGTGGTTGAAAGATGGAATATGTCATATTGCGGAGAATATAATATCGTATTATAAGAAATGATTATATGCAAAGTAAGTCTGATTTAAAATATTATAGCAATAGATTTTGATGAAGTGTCCATAGCTGCTATGCCAAGAAAATAACTGTTACCATCATTGGAATGTGCCGGTAATAGGTATGAAATGTGTACAAGATCGTTTTTGAGGGAGTTAAATGATAAATAATAAATGATATATATATTATGAGAAAAGATGATTTAGAGAATATTGTCAAAACCTTATTTCCCAATCATAAGTATAATTGGCAAGGAATAGGTTTTTGGCAAATAGAAGCAAGCCCTTTTTTGTTGGACCAAAATATTCATTATGAATTGTCTAACAATCGAGTTGAGTTTCATATTGAAAGTTATAGTTCCAATTGGAAAGATATCAGGGGGACATTATATGAAAA
>ENA-OQBJ01001160-OQBJ01001160.1-human-gut-metagenome-genome-assembly--contig:-NODE-1160-length-11021-cov-3.626951_pt1 | contig 11021 bp, 13 predicted proteins | sample MGYA00242743_ERZ504545 | MGnify/ENA primary metagenome ERZ504545 (study PRJEB26092, sample SAMD00036252) | human gut metagenome | host: Homo sapiens | study: EMG produced TPA metagenomics assembly of...
ACTGGGTGAAACCCTGGTTCCATTTCTGACTAAAAGCAAAGGGATTTTACGATGAAAACATACAATCCGGTTACCGATGAAGTGTTAGCAGCCTTAAAAAATGCCGTTGGCGATAAATACGTCAAGACCGATCCGTCCGTCCTCGACGTGTATAAGTCCGATGAAAGTTTAGCGCCGTCCTTTTGGCGGACGCCGGAAGTCGTCGTCTTGCCGGCAAGTACTGAAGAAGTTTCTGAGGTCCTTAAAATCGCCAATCACTTTGGCGTCCCGGTCACGCCGCGCAGTGCCGGTACCAGCGTCAGCTGCGGTGCCGTTCCGGCCTATGAAGGCATCGTCCTCCTCATGGAACGGATGAATAAAATCCTCGAGCTGAACGAAGACGGCATGTATATGATCGTTGAAGCCGGCGTACGGACCATTGACATTCAAAATGCAGCTCGCGAAAAAGGCCTGCTCTACGCCGGTGACCCCTGTAGCTCTGACAGCTGTCTCATCGGCGGTAACCTGGCCACCAATGCCGGCGGCAATAAAGCCGTTCGTTACGGTACGACCCGCCACCAGGTCTATGCCATCGAAGCCGTTCTGCCGACGGGGAAGATCGTAAATCTCGGCGCGACGCTTCAGAAATGTTCTACCGGCTTCTGTTTGGATCAGCTCATCATCGGGTCCGAAGGGACGCTGGGCATCATTACTAAGGCGACGTTGAAACTCGTTCCATTGCCGCCATACAAACTCGACGTCCTGGCCGTCTTTACCGACCTTGCTAAGGCGACGGCCCTGGTCCCGAAACTCATTAAGGCCGGCTTAATCCGACGTCTGTCGAATTCATGGACAACAATTTCGTCCGCAGTGCCAGCGATTACAGCGATTTGAAGCTGCCCCATTACGAAGACGGCTGTTATGATATCATTTCCATCGAAACCTTCAACGAAGATGAATTGGACGATAAGATGGAAAAACTGGCTGCCGTCTGTGAAGAATGCGGTGCGACGGATATCGTCGAAGCCGATGACCGAGTATGGAAGGTCCGCCGCAACTGCCTGGAAAGTACGCGAGCTTTTTCAAAAGTGGCCACGTCGGAAGATTTAGTCGTTCCCGTTCCTAAGATTGCCGACTGCATCCAGCATTTGGTTGAAGAAAGCAAGAAGTACGACTTCCGCATTTTCTGCCTGGCTCATGCCGGCGACGGCAACCTGCATTTCCAGATTTTAAAATGTGACATGAGTGATGAAGCTTGGGAACAGCAATTGAAGGACTTCCGGTCGACGGCGTATACTTATGTATATAATCTGGGCGGCCGCCTGTCCGGTGAACACGGCATCGGTTTGAAACGCCTCAAGTATATGGAAGAATATACGGACCCGGCTGAACTCGACCTGATGAAGACCTTGAAAAGTGCCGTAGATCCTAAGTGGATTCTCAATCCGGGCAAGGTCATTGAAGAACCTTCTATTTTTTGAGAATTTATTTTCATAAAGTAGGTATAAGTCATGCCAACTTTATTGTTTAAAGATTGTACTTAACATTATAAAAAATAAACTTATTGTTAATAAAAAAACTATTGGACAAACGCGGCCGTTTCATGATATACTACAAAAAACGATAATAAATATCAATGAATATTAAAATAACATTAAAATATCAAAACTAGTAAAAGGAGATGTTGAGATGAACGCCATTGTAGTATATTCATCCCAGACCGGCCGTACCAAACAGATTGCTCAGGCCGTTGTATCCGGTCTTCCTGAAGGGACGCCCTGCGTCAGCGTCGATGAAATGCCGAAAGATCTTTCCGGTTATGACTGCGTTTTCGTCGGCTTTTGGAGCGATAAAGACCAGGCTGATCCCAAAGGACAGGAAGCTTTGAGACAGATTAAAAACGACAACGTAGCCGTTTTTGCAACCCTTCATGATGATCCTTATTCTGACCAGGCTTCGAAACACCTGCGCGGTGCTGTGGAACTCTTAAAACCCGGCAGTGGCGTCATCGGAACCTATGTTACCTGGACGGATAAGGATAAATACATGCAGGTTCCCGTCGATGAAAGTGAATTGAACCTCGATCAAGCTCGGGCTTTCGCACAAGATACGATGAGCCGTGTTCAAAAACAGTAATACCTAAGGGCAGTGAAAAGACCTCAGATTACCGTTGTAATCCGAGGTCTTTTTTTATAGGCGTCGTTACTTTGTTCCGGGCTGATATAGCCTTGTTCGGTCATGAGGGTCAACACGATTTTTTGTCGGGCTTTGGCAGCCGGATAGTTTTGCAGGGGATTATAATAGGTCGGAGCCTGTACCAGGCCGGCCAGCATGGACGCTTGAGCCAGGTCTAATTTTTCCGGCGACGTCGTAAAATAGGTCCGGGCGGCATCGTCGATGCCCGTAGCATTGGCGCCGAAATACGCCGTATTGAGTAGATCTCCAAAATTTCATCTTTGCTGTAATTCTGTTCCAATAAGAAGGCCATGACGAATTCCTGCGCTTTTCGGGCGAAGGTCCGGTCTTGGGACAGGAAGACATTTTTTACGACTTGCTGGCTGATGGTGCTGCCGCCTTCTACGGTTTCACCGGATTGGATGTTGGTCAGAATGGCCCGGCCGATACCGATGGGGTCGATGGCGCCATGGGAATAGAAGCGGCGGTCTTCGGTGGCGACGACGGCGTGCTGCATCGGTTTAGAGATGGCTCCGATGGCCACATAGACCGGGATTTTTTGATCTTGGCGTCCATGGCTGATGAAAGTGTAAATAGGGATAAAGACTGGTTTCAAGGGGCTGGAGCGGTGCCGGCCAAGTCCCTTGGGGCTCGGATTTCTCTTTGGTCCCGGCGGTTATGCCTGTCGTCGGCTTCGGCGTTTTCGGCGCGTCAAAGAGCAGGTTCCAGCCGACGCAGAGGGAAAAGGCCAGGATGAAAATGGCGATGTATTTTTGTTTCATCTAAATGCGGGCAGGATACTCCGACCTCTTAGGTCGGGGTGGAATGCCCGCTCACCTCTCTTTCTAAAAATACTAGAGTTTTAGTGACATATATGATATGGTGGTTTTGATGAATGCAATCTATGCTTAGAAAGGCAGGTGAGAAAAAGTGTTCGACCTAACCAAAACCATAAAACTTCGCATCCATGTTTCTCCGGAACAAGAAACTCTGTTTCGTCAAATGACGGAGCAATATCGTCAGGCCTGCAATTTTGTATCGCAATATATCTTCGGCAATCAATTAAACTTGGCTTACTAAAGACTCAACAAAGAGCTGTACAGCGACCTTCGTGGTCAATTTGGGCTGAAGTCACAGCTTGCACAGTCGTCCATCAAGACGACTATGGCTCGCTATAAGACCGTCAAGCAGCAGCTATTCCAAAAGCCGTACAAATATAAGGACGAAGATGGCACCTGGAAATACATCCCAAAAACGCTCGAATGGCTTTGGAAGCCCATCTTCTTCAAGCGCCCGCAAGCGGATTTGGTTCGCAATCGTGATTACAGCTTCGTGGATAATGGACAAAGCCTTTCTATCAACACACTCGGTAAAAGAACTCGTTGCACCTTTGAAAGCAAGCCATTTCGAAATATCTGGACGGCTCATGGAATCTTGGCACGGCAAAGTTAGTTGAACTCAAAGGCCGTAAGACACTCGTTACGAAATACGGCACAGATACGCTATTTGTGTTGGAAGATTTGACAGGTGTCAGCTTTGAGGAAACAAATCTATCCAAAACCGCCAAGCAGAATTACGACCTAAGAAGCTGGCCTTTCTATCAGCTTGAGCAATTTCTGACCTACAAGGCTCACGAAAATCGCTCGGAAGTATTGAAAGTCTCGGCAAAATACACCTCTCAGCGTTGCCCGAAGTGCGCTACTATCCATAAGGAACACCGTAAGCCTCACCAACACCTGTATCGCTGCCAGTGCGGATACCAATCCAATGATGATCGAATCGGAGCTATGAACATTCAGTACCTCGGAACCCAATGGCTTTCGGGGAACAATCACCCTCGTTACGAGAGGACAACCACTGCCTCGGAGTAAATCTCCTTGGCAAAACGGGCATCGTCAACTGTCCGATGATGTAGGCAGAATTAGGGAGATGTTGTCCTCAACATCGCTGCACCTATGTTTTTTCTGACTTACAAGCTCCCGATTCTATAAGAGGGAGTCGTTGACCAGATTCCTCCTATTAAACATCCCTATTATACTATACTTTAGGGGCCGATGGAACTTTGAGAAGGTGTCAAAAAAACATGTGAAATTTTTATGCAAAATACTTGCATAATTTTTCTGCCTGATGTATACTATCAAGCGTAGACAGAATAAAACTTATCATCCATCGCAATCGTTCATTCGATAGAGGAGGAAATTATCATGAGCAATACGAAAAAAGAGATTAAAAAAATTGTCCTTGCTTATTCCGGCGGACTCGATACATCGGTCATTATTCCCTGGTTAAAGGAAAACTACCCCGGTGCCGAAGTCATTGCAGCCTGTGCCGATGTTGGCCAGCCTGACGACTTTGAAGCCATTGAAAAGAAAGCCTATGCTTCCGGTGCTTCTAAAGTGTACGTCATGGATATCAAGAAGGAATTTATGGAAGAATACGTTTGGCCGACGGTAAAAGCCGGTGCCGTTTATGAAGGGAAATACCTCCTCGGCACGTCCTTTGCCCGTCCCTCATTTCTAAAAAACTCGTAGAAGTCGCTAAAAAAGAAGGGGCTGAAGCCATTGCTCACGGCGCTACCGGCAAGGGCAATGACCAGGTCCGTTTTGAATTGACGGTTAAAGCCTTGGCTCCGGAAATGACGCTGATCGCTCCGTGGCGGATGTGGGACCTCAAATCTCGTGAAGATGAACTGGCTTATGCTGAAGCACACAACGTCCCCATCGACTATAAATCGGAAGAAAATCCCTATCCCTACAGCATGGACTGGAATATCTGGCATTTGAGCCATGAAGCGATGACCTCGAAGATCCGGCCAATGCTCCGAAAGACATGGTCTACATGTCACCAAGACGCCGGAACAGGCTCCGGACGCTCCGGAATACGTCACCATCGACTTTGAAAAAGGGATTCCCGTCGCCGTCAATGGTTCCAAATATGACGCCGTTACCTTGATTACGGTCCTCAATGAAATCGGTGCCCGCAACGGCGTCGGCATCGTCGACATCGTTGAAAATCGTTTGGTCGGCATGAAGAGCCGCGGTATTTATGAAAACCCGGGCGGTGCCATCCTGATGTATGCTCATCGGGAATTGGAATACCTCACCCTCGACCGCGATACCTTCCATTATAAAGAAACGGCAGCCAACAAGTTTGCCGAACTCGTCTATGACGGCAAATGGTTCTCGCCGCTTCGCGAAGCCCTTTCGGCTTTCGTCGATGAAACGCAGCAGACCGTTACCGGTCAGGTTATTTTAAAACTCTACAAGGGCAATATCATCAGTGCCGGTTCGACGTCGCCTTATTCCTTATACAATGAAGAATTCGTCACCTTTGGCGAAGACGATGTCTATGACCAGACCGATGCGGAAGGTTCATCAACCTCTTTGGATTGCCCCTCAAGATGCGGGCCCTGATGAAGCAGCACGCTGAAAAACAGGGTAAATAATAAGGAGCGAAGGATATGAAGTTATGGGGCGGCCGGTTCACTAAGGCCACAGATAAAAGTGTAGAAGCCTTCAATGCATCCATCCAGTTTGACTGCCGGATGTACGCCGAAGATATTTGCGGCAGCATTGCCCACGCGACGATGCTGGCCAAAGAAGGCATCATTTCGGAAGAAGACAAGGACGCTATCGTAAAAGGCTTGAAGGCTATTTTCCAGCAGATTGAAGACGGGAAGTTTGACTTTTCCGTCGAGCTCGAAGATATCCACATGAATATTGAAAAGCGGCTTACCGATGCCATTGGCGAAGCGGGGAAACGCCTTCATACGGGCCGGAGCCGCAACGACCAGGTGGCCCTCGATACGCACCTCTATATTCGTCGGGAAATCGCCGCCATTGCCGACCTCTTGGTCAAACTCCAAGAGTCGCTGGTCAAGGCTGCTGAAAAGTACAGCGACGTCATCATGCCCGGCTATACCCATCTGCAGCGGGCGCAGCCGATTCTCTTCAGCCACCATCTCATGGCCTATTTCTCCATGCTGTCCCGCGACTTCATTCACTTGAAATATGCCTGGGAGATGGCCGATATGATGCCCCTTGGCGCCGGCGCTCTGGCCGGTACGACCTATCCTCTCGACCAGCCTTTTGTCGCCGAAACGCTCCAGTTTGGGGAACTCTATGACAACAGCCTCGATGCCGTCAGCGACCGGGACTATATCATTGCCTTCCTGGAATTTGCAGCGGTCCTGATGATGCACCTCAGCCGCCTGTCGGAAGAATTCATCCTCTGGTCGAGCTCGGAATTTAAGTTCATCGAACTCGACGATTCCCACTGCACGGGTTCGTCCATCATGCCGCAGAAGAAGAATCCTGATATCTGCGAACTCGTCCGCGGCAAGACGGGCCGTTTTTACGGCCACCTCATGGGCGTTTTGACGATGATGAAGGGCATTCCCATGGCCTATGACAAGGACATGCAGGAAGATAAGGAAGGCGTCTTCGATGCCATCGACAATTTGAAGTTTGCTCTGACCATCTACGCCGCCATGATCGATAAAATGACCGTCAACGGCGATCACATGCGGGAAGTGCTGGAAAGCGACTTCTCCAACGCCACTGACATGGCCGACTACTTGGCCAAAAAGGGACTTCCTTTCCGCGAAGCCCATGCCGTCGTCGGAAAAGCCGTCCATTACTGCATCGAACAGGGAAAGGTATTACAGCAGTTATCGCTGTCAGAGCTCCAGGCCATGAGCCCGCTCTTCGCCGAAGATATCCATCATTACTTGGATATCGAAACGTGCGTCAAACAGCGTAACACATATAACGGCACGTCGCCAACGTCCGTTGCGCGTCAATGCAAAGCCGGCCGCGATACGATTGCCGGCGAACAGACCCAAATCGGAACCTGGGACGATGTCGTCTCCTCTGTCTATGAACTACTGAAGTAACGCGATTGAAGCAAAAAGGAGTTGTCTTTAAAGGCAGCTCCTTTTTGTTTGGATAAGGCCGCTAGGTGAACAATTACTTGTCATAGGGCCGCTTGATAAGGTATAATAAAAAAGCATGAAAAAAATTATAAAAAAAATTACGAAAAATTTATTTATCTTATTCGTAACCAGAAAGGAGGGGCCTGCCTATGTCACCGACAGCACAAACGACACTGGCTCATGACGTTTCATTCAACGGGATCGGCCTGCACGCTGCCAATGAAGTTCATATGGTACTGCGCCCGGCTCCGGCTGATACAGGTATTGTTTTTATTCGGACCGATTTGCCGGAAAAACCGTCTGTACAAGCCCATCTGACGAATGTAACCAATACGATGCGGGCGACAACCCTTGAAAAGGGGAGCGCCAAGGTCTTTACCGTAGAACACCTGCTGTCAGCCCTTTATGGAATGGAAATCGACAACTGCTTTGTCGAAATGGATTCCGTCGAACCGCCCGTTGCCGACGGCAGCAGTCTGACTTTTGTCAAGCTCATTGAAGAAGCGGGCGTCCATGAACTCGATGTGCCGCGCCGGCCGCTGGTCATACAAAAACAGCATCTCATCCAGGACGGAGATAAGTTCATCGCCCTCGTACCGCATGACGGCTTCCGCATCACCTTTACCTCGATCAATCCACACCCCATGCTGGGCGTGCAGTTTTTTGACTCGATGATCACCAAGTCCTCGTACATCAATGAGGTTTCTTTTGCCAGGACCATCGCCTTTACGGAAGAATTGGAAATGCTGAAGAAACTGGGCCTTGGTAAGGGCGGTACGATTGAAAACGTCGTCGTTTATGATAAGACGTCGTGCTTGTCCGTGCCGCGTTCGGATGATGAATTGGTCCGCCATAAGGTCCTCGACATCATCGGTGACTTGTCCCTCTTGAACCGACCGATACAAGGGCATGTCATTGCCGTTAAATCGAGCCACACCTTGAATAACCAGCTGACCCACCAGATTTTTGAAGAACTACAGTGAGCTAAGGAGGAATTCTCATGACTTTGGAAGTAACTGATATTATGGAAATTTTGCCGCATCGCTATCCCATGCTGCTTATTGACCGGATCATTGAATTGGAACCGATGAAATATGCCATCGGCATCAAGAATGCGACCTTTAATGAGCAATTTTTTCAAGGCCACTTTCCGGGCAAACCGGTTATGCCGGGCGTCCTCATTGCCGAAGCCATGGCCCAGGTTGGCGGCATCGCCTCTTGTACCCTGAAGAAAACCGCGGTCTCATCCCCTTCTTTACGGGCATCGATAAGATCCGCTTCCGCCATCCCGTCATCCCCGGTGATCAATTGGTCATGCGGGCTGACATCGAAAAGGTAAAGGGCCGCATGGGTAAGGTCAAAGCCCAGTGCCACGTCGGTGATACCCTCTGTGCTGAAGGCGAATACCTCTTTGCCTCATGCCGGGACAGAACCCGAAAAAGTAATCGATAAAATTGACTTTATGTTGAATAGTGAGCTAAATGGGCGCATTTATTAGCATAAAGGGGAATATTGCAGGAAATGGCTTGATTTTGCCGGGCGAAAGAAATCGTCTCTCCTGCGACTGTATACGTAGATATTTATGAAATTAAGCGACTGTCCCCTTGGGGCAGGGAAGCGAGGAGTGACTTTAATGACCGAGGAAACGAATAACATGCGCCAGAGCATGTTACATCCGACGGCTGTTATAGACCCGCAGGCTAAAATCGGGGCCGGTGTTAAAATCGGACCGTACGCCGTTATCGGGCCTCACGTCACCATTGGTGACGGAACAGAAATCATGGCCCACGTTACGATTGACGGCTGGACGACGATTGGTAAGGACTGCCGGTTTTTCCCGAGCTGTTCCATCGGCTCGGAGCCGCAGGATTTAAAATATCACGGTGAAAAGAGCTTTCTTATCATCGGCGACCGCTCGGTTTTCCGGGAATTCGTCACGGTCAGTACGGCAACGGGTGAAGGGGAAGAAACGCGAATCGGCAATGATTGCCTATTCCAGGCCTGTACCCATGTAGCCATAACTGTGTCGTCGGCAACCATGTCATCATGAGTAACTGTGCCGGTCTTGCCGGTCACGTTACCGTCGAAGACGGGTCGTCATCGGCGGCATTGCCGGCGTCCATCAGTTTGTCAAGATTGGCCGCAACAGCATGATCGGCGGCCTGGCCAAGGTCGTACAGGATATTCCTCCCTTTGTCATCGCCGATGGTCAGCCTGCACGCTGCATCGGCTGAACAGCGTCGGCCTTTCGCGGGCCGGTGTACCGGAAGATGTCCGTCGGGAATTGAAAAAAGCATTCCGCATCTTGTACCGTTCGGGACTCAATTTGCGCCAGGCTATTTTTGAAATGGAACAGGAACTGGATAGTTCTGAAGAAGTAGAACATCTTCTCCGCTTCCTTCGCAATGCCGATCGCGGTATTTGCCGAGGAACAAAGGATTAGGCAGCAGCCAGTGAGTAAAAGGGGTGTCGCACCTGCGATAGCCCTTTTTTTACTGACAAGGGACCTGTTTTTTTGTATAATATAGAGATAAATATTTCTCTTTATGAATAAGGATGATTGCTATGGAAAAAGTTGGACTCTTGGCCGGTATCGGTAAACTTCCTGTCGAGTTTATGCGGGCTGCAAAGCACCTGGGATACGAAGTCGTCGTCATCGCCGTCGTCGGGGATGTCGAACCGGAACTGGCAGCAGAAGCCGATGTATACTACGATATCAACGTCGCAAAACTGGATAAAGTCATTAAGACCCTCAAAAAGAATGACGTCTCGAAAGTTACCATGATCGGGAAAGTCACCAAGGAAATTCTCTTTAAGGGACTGAAATTCCCCGATTGGCGGGCCATTAAACTGCTGGCAAAACTGCATAACCGCAAGGACGATACGATCATGCTGGCCATCGTCGATGAACTCGCCAAAGACGGCCTTGAAGTCGTCGACCAGACCTTATACCTGAAAGACCTCATGCCGGAAATCGGCGTCTTGTCGCGCCGCAAGCCGACGGAAGGGGAAGAAGACGATATCCGCTTCGGCTTCGTCACGGCTAAGGCCATGGGCGGCATGGACATCGGACAGACCGTCGTCGTCAAGCATAAAGCCGTCATGGCTGTCGAACCATGAAGGCACCGACGCCTGCATTCGCCGCGGCGGAGCTCTCGGCCGTGAAAAATCGGTCGTCGTCAAAGTGGCCAAACCCAATCAAGACCCGCGTTTTGATGTGCCGGCCGTCGGCAGGCAGACGATTATGTCCATGATTGAAAGTAACTGCAACGTCCTTGCCATGGAAGCCGGACGGACCCTCTTTGTCGAACAAGACGAAGTCCTGCGCCTGGCTGACAGCCACGGCATCGTTATCTGTGCTGTTGATAAAAACTTTTGACGGGAGATCCTATGAAGATTATGTTTTCTGCCGGTGAAGCGTCAGGCGACCTCCACGGCGCCAATTTGGCACGAGCTTTGAAACAACTTGCGCCGGATATCGAACTGCTCGGCATGGGCGGTGAACGGATGAAAGACGCCGGCGTCGATATCGTCTATGATATCGCCAATCTGGGGGTCATCGGCATCGGCGAGATTATCCGCAAGATTCCTTTTTTCTTTCGCCTTCGCGATTTTCTGGTCGATACGATGAAAAAAGAACAGCCCGACGTCCTCCTTTGCATCGACTATCCGGGCTTTAATATGCGCCTCATTAAGGCTGCGAAAGCCGCCGGCATTCCTGTCATCTATTACATCCTGCCGACCATTTGGGCCTGGCATAAGAGCCGCGGAAAGACGATTGCAAAATATACCGATTTGGCCATCTCCCTCTTTCCCTTTGAAGCCAAGCTCTATGAAGACCTCGGTACGAATGTCCTCTATACAGGGCACCCGCTCTTGGACAGCGTCCATCCGAGCCTGAGCGTCATGACGCTTTTCAAAAGTTTGGCCTGGA
>ENA-OQBJ01001161-OQBJ01001161.1-human-gut-metagenome-genome-assembly--contig:-NODE-1161-length-11020-cov-12.181401_pt1 | contig 11020 bp, 10 predicted proteins | sample MGYA00242743_ERZ504545 | MGnify/ENA primary metagenome ERZ504545 (study PRJEB26092, sample SAMD00036252) | human gut metagenome | host: Homo sapiens | study: EMG produced TPA metagenomics assembly of...
CAAGAGGAGGTACCTGGACATGTCGAAGCTGGAGGAGATGGACGAGCTGAGCAAGAAGGCGGAGGGCTAGAGCAAGGCGGGGCCGAGGCCGCCTCGATCAATTTGCGAAAGAATCTTGACGGTACCGACAAGTGTAGTGCTACCCAACTGGCAGAGATAACAAAAAGGCGATGCAGATGCACGTAGCATTCAGGCGGTTCGGACTCGGTGCCTTCACGCCATCGCAACGCTTTCAGATATAGTTCTCGTTCTCTTACTAAAGGAAACTTTAGTCTACGTCATCTTGTCGAGACAGAGGTGAAGCGAAGTGTTGTCGCGACGTATCTTATTCCAGGTGGCTCAGTATCAGCGTGAGAATCGCACCAAAGTGTACTTACGATTCTCGTGTCCCACGGACAACATGAGCTGAGCATTGAGGTTCCACCCTTTGCTGCAACTACACGGGGTTGGACGGCAATGAATATGCCGGGCCGCATACCACGCGCAGCGGGGTCCATGTCCCAGTATGTTGCCTACAGCAGCCTCGATGTCCACGCACACATCATCTCTGCCTTCGCGTTCAATCCATTTGCCGGAGAGTGCGAGGGTTGCCAGGCCGTAGAATTCGAGCCGAACAAATGAAATGCGGTATCAGCGCATAGGATTAAACTGACGATTGCTTTGCACTGAGAATACGCTTGGAAAGCCGCTATGGGTGGCGGCCCGGGTTAAATAGAGAAGCCCGTCCGATCACTTTCATGTGGCGAACGGTCGGGCTTCTTATTCCACTTGCCAATGCTCGGCTCATATTGGAAGAAAGCTACGCTAATGTTTGCGTGACACTCCTATTTTCTCCGAAGAAAGAGTCGGATAATGAAGAATAGAATTAAAAAAGGTGCCAGATATAACGCAAGTATAAAGGCTAATCCAACGAGACCTTGCAATAATGGCATAACTCCTCCCAGACACGAGATTTTGGTATTTGTTCCCATCTTATTCTGAATTGGACCAAATAGTTCCTAGCCACAAAACTACTCGTCAACTGGATCGCACCAATCTGCTGGCAAAACACAGCTTGATTCTTTATCGACATAGCACCAATCCGCAACAGGGCACTCGGCGATGTCGTAAAAATTGCATATATCAACTCCAAGACAACAAGGCTCAACGGGAGGATGTTCATTTGAACCAACAGGATGGATATGCTTCATAACAGCTCCTCACCTTAATCCAATTAGAGACTACGTTTGATCAATGCCACAGTGATCTACAACGCAGATGCTGCCGCCATCCATGTCATAGTCGCAGTAATCGTATGCACCACAGCCATCTGCTTTATCATAAACAGTACAGATGTCAGTAATGCCCAAGAGGCAGTCAAAAGACATCGGCTTCACGCCTGCCTCGTCGCCACTTCCTGGATTAATCGGATGAATATGCTTCACGACTACCTCCCTTTGAGTGCAGAAAAACCTCAATATTGTGTATAACAAACCAAGATGTCTAGTTCACCATATTTCTAGAATGGTTTCGGCGAACGTAGCAATAAGCTTCGCAGACGGTAATCAGAAGAACGAACACCTCCACAATGGTGACAGCAATGCGCTGAACCGCTTATTCCGATACAGTAGCTTCTCGTTGATTTTTCTCCTGCGAAGATGAGTGGCGGGAAATAAGGTCAAAAGCCATCTCGTAGCACATTTTTCTATATTCACATGATGCAGGGTGTAGACTCTTGGGCAAGTAGCCGTGCTCGCCTGCAGCCTCCCAGCTACAGCCCCCACCACAGAAAGACCGAGCCCAACAGTCCGTACAGTCAATTCTTTTTTCGACACCCTGACTCCAGTTTTCAATATACCTAGTTTCGTCAATTCCGGTGACGATGTTGCCCATTTTGAATCGCATCATCCCGACAAACCTGTGACAGGGGTATACGTCCCCTTCGGGAGTCACGGAAATAAAACGCCTGCCAGCCCCGCATCCGACAAAGGCGATCCTGTTGCTCATAATCAAATCAACTGCAGTTTTCAATGTTCTAAACAAGGGCTTTTCCCCTTGATCAATCTGTTTGAGATATTGATCCGCCAAATCTATTAGGCCCGCCCTGATTTTGTTTAATGAGTGTTCGTCGAGTTTGATATTCTCATCGAATGAGCTCACGGGCGAGAAGTAAATCCTTCTGAAGCCATCTCTTTAAACTGAAGATAGTCTTCAACAAGGTTACAGTTATTATTTGTTAAGGTCGCTCTTGCGCCGAAGGGGAACGACTCGGAAAAACGACGAACGTTTTTGTCGATATCGGAGAAAGAGCCGCCTCCCGTCTTGTACGGGCGCGATGCATCGTGCTTGCATCCTGTACCATCGAGACTAATCAGAACAGAAAACCCGTGCTCCTTGAAAGAATTCACAGCAGTGTCATTCAAAAGCGTTCCGTTGGTCGTAATAGAATAGGTAAAGTTTCTATTGGGGTATATTCTTTTTGAATAGTCGACCGTTTTCCATATCAGCGGCTCGTTAATCATGGGTTCCCCACCAAAAAAGACGATCGCAAGCGTTTCGTTTTCCGATGAACTTGCGACGAGGTAGTCGACCGCCTTGAAGGCTATCTCGTCTGTCATCAGCAGAGGAGACGTTCCATAATCTCCTTTACCGGCAAAACAGTAACTACAACCAAGGTTGCATGCATGTGAAACGTGGAGTTCGATGGATCTAAGTTTTCGAGGCGTGTCTTTTGTTAAGAAAGTCCGCTCAGACAATCGTTGATACTCATCAATGTCGTCTTCAAGTTCTGCTATGGTCGTTTGGTCGTAGCCTTTCGCAGCAAGTGACTTTGTTAGCAACTTCGAGTTGACCGTTCTTCCCGATGCTTCAAATATGCGAAGCGCATCTTCTGATGCTTGGTCAACCTGAAAGCAATTGCGAGTGACCTCATCGAAGCAGTAACGACGATCACTTGCTGAGAAAAAATGCATACGTTCCTCAATTTCATGCTGGACTGGCACTAACCTTGTTTATTGTTGCGCAGCTATAAAAAACCACCAGCGGGGATTCGGTGTGCGGCCCAATCGGACTCCCAAAAGGTTCTATTTGAGACTGGCAAGCTTTGTGTTGTTGGCACTTCGACAGCGCTCTTTATTCCAACATGGAGCCTCGCAGTTTGAGTCGACTTGCCTCTGGAAGGTCCGATCTTAACTTGATTTAGGATGAAAACAGATTACAGGCGCGCTCCTCTAGAAAGAAAGGAAACCAATCGCCGCCTTTCACCAGGAAAGTTTTTATAGCCCACCTCGAGCAAAATGAAAGATGCGAGAGCGATTGGGGAACAACGCGAATCTCCCTTTTGGGTGGGAGCGAGCCTTCAGCCACCGGCGAACGACTCGCCCTGGTCAGAATCTGGAAGTGGTGCCGGGCCGCTTGGGCCTCCCCGGTGACTTCGTGGGGCTTACCTGCCTGACGTCGAGGAGTACATCCGCAAGATTCGTTCCCTATGCCGTTTGCTCTCACGCCCGCCTTAGTTCCAAGTCGGGCGAGCCGCCGCGCTCATGCGACCCGTGGCGGCGACACGTCGACGCCGCGCTCGCTGAGCACATCTTCGGTCGCGGGCGAGCACGAGGTCGCGCCGGCGCATCCGCTGGGACTGCTGTGCGTGCAAAACGGCTACGTGGTGAGCGTCCCGCGCTGGATTCAGCCGAGTGAGGAAGGCGTTGAGATCGGCGCGCTGGCAACGGGGGAGGGCGGCATCACCGACGACGTCTCGGCCCGCCATGCCCATATCTGGTGCGATGCTCAAAATATCTGGCACGTCGAGGACTTGTCGTCCACCAACGGAACCATGGTGGTAAACGGCGCGACGAACGTCTGCATCCAGGTCGAGCCCGGCCGCTCCGCTCAGCTCAACCCCGGCGACGAGCTCAGACTTGGCGAATCCACCACCTACGCTATCCTCCTCGGCGTCGGCGCCTCTAGTCGGCAGATGGGGACGTTCCTTTTATGCCGGCACTCCGGGACACTCCATGGCGCGCCAGGGCCAATCGCCCGGGGACGAAGCGTTCATTTTGGCCCTTGGCGGTCACCCGAGGTAAACCTTTACCGCCCACCTATATTTGTCGAAATTACACTTGGCGGCGGGGTACAATAAACCCGCATGCGGATTTCCGTTGCGGGTGCCTCCCATCGCCGGGGCGTGCCCGGGAGCATCCGGCATGCGGCCTTTGCGGCGCTCGGTCATGTGCAAGACGGGCAGCTGGGCCTGTGGAGTGCGTGCAGCCCTCCTCGCCTCGGCATGCCTTCTCTCCACGCCATGTACCTGCTGCTGAGCCTGCCTGCCAGATGATTGGAAGCAACAGCGAAAATCCCATCACGCCAATATCCCGGCGATCGCCGGGGCCTGTATACCTATATGAGAGGAGAGGGGTATATGGCGCGTAAGTTTAAGTCTATGGACGGCAACGAGGCGGCCGCATATGTTTCGTATGCGTACACCGAGGTAGCGGGAATCTATCCCATTACGCCGTCCAGCCCGATGGCCGACCATGTCGACCAGTGGGCGGCCCAGGGTCGCAAGAATATCTTCGGCACCCCGGTCAAGGTCGTCGAGATGGAGTCCGAGGCAGGTGCAGCCGGTACCGTTCACGGTTCGCTGGGCGCCGGTGCTCTGACCACCACCTACACGGCTTCTCAGGGTCTACTTCTGATGATCCCGAACATGTACAAGATCGCGGGCGAGCAGCTCCCGGGCGTCTTCCACGTCTCCGCGCGTTGCGTCGCTTCCCACGCCCTGAACATTTTTGGCGATCACTCCGACGTCATGGCCTGTCGTCAGACCGGCTTCGCCATGCTCGCCGAGGGCAACGTCCAGGAGGTCATGGACCTCTCGCCGGTGGCTCACCTTGCCGCCATCGAGGGTAAGACCCCGTTCCTTAACTTCTTCGACGGCTTCCGCACCAGCCACGAGATCCAGAAGGTCGCCATGTGGGACTACAAGGATCTGGCTGAGATGTGCGACATGGACGCCGTCCAGGCTTTCCGCGATCACGCGCTCAACCCTGAGCACCCGCACACCCGCGGCAGCCACGAGAACGGCGACATCTTCTTCCAGAACCGCGAGGCCTGCAACAAGGTCTACGACGAGCTCCCTGCCGTCGTCGAGGGCTACATGAAGAAGATCAACGAGAAGCTCGGCACCGATTACGGCCTGTTCAACTACTACGGCGCTCCCGACGCCGATCGTGTCGTCGTGTGCATGGGCTCCTTCTGCGACGTGCTCGAGGAAGTCATCGACTACCTCAACGCTCACGGCGAGAAGGTCGGCCTGGTCAAGGTTCGCCTGTTCCGTCCGTTCTCCATCAAGCACTTCGTCGACGTTCTCCCCGAGACCGTCCAGAAGATCGCCGTCATGGACCGCACCAAGGAGCCGGTTCCATCGGCGAGCCGCTCTACCAGGACGTCGTCTCCGCTCTCTACGAGGCCGGCAAGACGGGCATCAAGGTCGTCGGCGGCCGTTACGGCCTGGGCAGCAAGGACACGCCTCCCGCGTCCGCGTTCGCTGTCTTCGAGGAGCTTAAGAAGGACGAGCCCAAGCGCGAGTTCACCATCGGCATTGTCGATGACGTGACCAACCTGAGCCTGCCCGAGGCCGAGGATGCGCCCAACACTGCAGCCCCCGGCACCATCGAGTGCAAGTTCTGGGGTCTGGGTGGCGACGGTACCGTCGGCGCCAACAAGAACTCGATCAAGATCATCGGCGACCACACCGACAAGTACGTTCAGGCCTACTTTCAGTACGACTCCAAGAAGACCGGCGGCGTCACCGTCTCGCACCTGCGCTTTGGTGATTCCCCGATCCGCTCGCCGTACTACGTGACCAAGGCCGACTTTGTCGCCTGCCACAACCCCAGCTACATCGTCAAGGGCTTCAAGATGGTCCGCGACGTCAAGCCGGGCGGCACCTTCCTGGTCAACTGCCAGTGGAGCGACGAGGAGTTCGCCGAGCACATGCCCGCCGTGGCCAAGCGCTACATCGCCAACAACAACGTCAACGTCTACCTGATCGACGCTATCGACCTGGCTGCCAAGGTCGGCATGGGCAAGCGCACCAACACGGTGCTCCAGTCCGCCTTCTTCGCGCTGGCCAAGGTCCTGCCCGCCGAGGACGCCCTGCAGTACATGAAGGACGCGGCTACCAAGTCCTACATGAAGAAGGGCCAGGCCATCGTCGACGCCAACCACAAGGCCATCGATGCCGGCGCTACCGCCTTCCGTAAGTTCGAGGTTCCGGCCGACTGGGCAACTGCCGAGGATGCCGCTCCCGTCGAGCTCTCCGAGGAGACCAAGTCCGCTATCGCCCAGCAGGTCAAGAACCTGCTCGAGCCCATCGATCGCATGGATGGCGACAGCCTGCCCGTTTCTGCCTTTGTCGATTGTGCCGACGGCCAGTTTGAGCTGGGCGCCTCCGCATACGAGAAACGCGGCGTCGCCGTGGTCGTTCCTCACTGGGACGAGACCAAGTGCATCCAGTGCAACCAGTGCGCCTATGTGTGCCCGCATGCCACCATCCGTCCGTTCGCGATGACCGAGGACGAGGCTGCCGCCGCGCCCGAGGCTACCCGCACGCTCGACGCCATGGGCCCCAAGGCCAAGGGCATGAAGTTCACCATGGCCGTGTCCCCGCTCGACTGCATGGGCTGCACCAACTGCGTCAAGGTCTGCCCCAAGGGCGCCCTCGAGATGGTTCCCACCGAGCAGGAGATGGACCAGCAGCCCGTTTGGGACTACATGGTCGAGAACGTCTCCGAGAAGAAGGAGCTCATCGCGGCCAACGTCAAGGGCAGCCAGTTTAAGCAGCCCTACCTGGAGTTCTCCGGCTCCTGCGCCGGCTGCGCCGAGACCGCTATGCACGTCTGGTGACCCAGGTCGCCGGCGACCGCATGTTCATCTCCAACGCCACCGGCTGCTCCTCCATTTGGGGCAACCCCGCTGCCACCGCTCCTTACTGCAAGGACAAGGACGGTCACGGCCCGGCGTGGAACAACTCCCTGTTCGAGGACAATGCCGAGCACGGTCTGGGCATGGCCGTGGGCTATGAGGCCGTTCAGAAGAAGCTGATCGCTGCTACGCAGGAGATCATCGCCGCTGACGGTCCGTCCGACGAGCTCAAGGCCGCCGGTCAGGCTTGGATCGACTCCGTCAACGACGCCGAGGCCTCTAAGACCGCTGCCGCCGCCTACGTTGCCGAGCTCGAGAAGTGTGGCTGTGACGCTTCCAAGGCGATTCTCGCCGACAAGGCTTACCTCACCAAGAAGTCCTTCTGGATCTTCGGCGGCGACGGTTGGGCCTACGATATCGGCTTCGGTGGCCTGGACCACGTCCTGGCTTCCGGCCACAACGTCAACGTCTTCGTCTTCGACACCGAGGTCTACTCCAACACCGGCGGTCAGGCTCCAAGGCCTCGAACCTGGGCCAGGTTGCTCAGTTCGCCGCTGCCGGTAAGGTGACCAAGAAGAAGTCTCTGGCCGAGATTGCCATGAGCTACGGCTATGTCTACGTGGCGCAGGTCGCCATGGGCGCCAACCCGGCTCAGACCCTCAAGGCATCCACGAGGCCGAGGCCTACGACGGCCCGTCCCTCATCATCGGCTACAGCCCCTGCGAGATGCACTCCATCAAGAAGGGCGGCATGCAGAACTGCCAGGCCGAGATGAAGAAGGCCGTCGAGTGCGGTTACTGGAACCTCTTCCGCTTCAACCCCGAGGCTGCTGCCGGCAAGAAGTTCTCGCTCGATTCCAAGGAGCCCGCGGGCGGCTATCAGGAGTTCCTGATGAACGAGGCCCGTTACGCTTCGCTGACGCGTTCCTTCCCCGAGCGCGCCGAGGAGCTCTTCAAGGAGAACGAGCAGGCCGCTATGGACCGCTACGCTCACCTGTTGAAGCTCAAGACGGTGTACAACGAGGCCTAGGTCTCCCACCGCAGGATCTGAGGGCTAACCTTCGCGGACGTCCTCGGACATGAAAGAACCCCCGCTGCGCACTACGTGCGGCGGGGGTTCTTTCGTCCTGCGGAGTGTCCGCGAAGGTTAGCCCTCAGATCCTGCTACGACTACGTCCTCGGATTGTGGGGCTGAATGAAGGACGTGGCTGTGGGGGTGCCTTGTCCCGGTCGCTGTTTCGCGGCGTGGCCGCGAAACCACGCGCCACTTTGGGCATGGAGGGCTAGCTGATTGTGGCCTTCTGCTGCCCCAGTGCTGTTTCGCGCTTTGCGCGAAACATCGCAGCACTTTGGCATAGTGAGGGAGTTGGTTGTCGCTGCCTTCTATCCCCTTGCTGTTTCGCGCCTTTGGCGCGAAAGGCGCAGTACTTTGGGCGTGGGGGCTGGCTTGCGGACTCAGATGACCTAGAGAGATATGGGTGCAAACGAGAAATCGTTGTTGGGGTCGTCCTTTTCCATAAACTCATCGAGACAGAATGTCATATAGATTGGAACGTAAAGGATCTTGCCCTCTTTGCAAAGGTTTTCGTGGCTCAGCACAACGGCCTCGGGAATTTTGTACTCGCCCACACTCATCAAACGGTCGAGGGCTGCATGTGCTCGAACTTTCTTGCCCGATTTGACTTCGATTGGGACAACATGCCCGCGGGCACCTTCGATTACAAAGTCGACTTCACCGACCTCACGCGTTTGGTAGTACCACGTATCTGCTCCGAGGGCAACGAGTTCCTGTGCGACCACGTTCTCATAGAGGCCGCCGAGGTTGGGGGTTTTCATGTCAAGGTAGACGGCGCGTGCCGTGCTGCCGGGATACCGCGATGCGAGCATACCTGTATCGGACTCGTATAGTTTAAAGGCCGTCGTTTTCTCCGTCCTCTTGAGAGGACTTCGTGCCTCCGTCACCTGGGGGACCATCAATCCAACGCCTGCGTTCACCAGCCATAGGAAATCCTGCTCGTATTTTTGAAGACGAGCTCCCTCGCCTAGAGACGAGACGATAAAGCGATGGGACTCCGCCTCAAGCTGAACGGGAATTTGCTCGAAAATGGAGCGAACGTTAAACGCTCGAGTCGATGCATATTTAGAGATATCGCTTTTGTACTGATCGACTAGCTGAATTTGAAGCTCACGCGTTCTCACGAGCGAATAGCCCGAATCGATATAGTTCTGAACGACCTCCGGCATGCCGCCGCAAACGATATAGGCTCTAAAGTTTTTGAGCATCGCCTCATGAATATAGTTTTCGACGGGACGTCTCTCGACAAGGCGGCTGCGAATATCTGCAAGCACATTTTCGCTGACGCTGTTTGCCCAACAAAACTCTTCAAAATCCATCGGCCGCATAACAATGTGCTCGACATACCCTACCGGAAAAGAAGAGATCCCCTTAAACTCAGTCCCAAGCATAGACCCCGAGAAGACATAGCTAAAGCGTCCGTCCTCGACCAGCGCCTTCATAAGTGTAACGATCTGCGGATACTCCTGAATCTCATCGACGAAGATAAGCGTGTCTCCTTCAACAAGCGGTGCATTCGCAAGAAGGGCCACACGGTTGATGAAGTCAATGGAGTTCTTAGCGCCAACAAGTACGTCTCTTGCCTCGGCATCAAGTAGCAGATTGACCTCATAATACGAAGCGTAGTTGCTCTTTCCAAACGCGCGAATCGCATAGCTCTTGCCAATCTGACGCGCACCGGTAACAAGCAGGGCCTTATGGGAGTTATTCTTCCAGCTCAAAAGCCTATCAGTGACCTTGCGGCGTAGCATTAAAACACCTCATTGACAAAAATTGGCAAATAGATTTGCCCCTAATCATACAAAAATTGACAAATAGATTTGACCCAAATCATACAAAAATTGGCAAATAGCAAAGCTCACTTAGGCCTCAAAGCCAGCGAACCAGCACGGTACTTTGCGAAAAGGCTGGCGGCGCCGTTGTTGAGGGTGGCCAGGTTGACAGTGGCGCCGTTAGCGTTCTCGGCTGCTTGGGCGCGCAGGAGCGAAAGGGCGTCGGCAGCGTTCATGCAGAAGCCGACGGTAAAGTTCCATACTGCGAACTCGCAGTCGCTTGCCGCGGGGTGAAGCACGATCGGCTATCCCTTATGTTGGATGAAAAGCCCCATGTTTTTGCAGGGGTGCATACTCGTCAAATTAATGTATAGAATCGCGTATAGTGCGAGTAAGATATTGCGCTGTCCGTTTTGTGTTTAGCAAAGATATAGTTTGCATAATCTGGTCTAATCCCTGCTCTATTTAAATAAAGTTGCACGTAAATGGCGTAGATATGCCTGAACTGGGCTTCTTTACGCTGAGCGGGTAAAATCGACCGTTCGCCGCTTAGGTATTTTCAAAATGAATAAAATGAGCGATAAAGAGAATATAACCTTAATAAACTCGCGTATCGCACGGACGCGGGTTATTAATGGGTTGTAGGCCTTTTACAGAAAGGATTCCAGCAATGTCTAAGCCTCTTGGCAAGCCCGATCGTATTGTCGTCGCCCTCGGCGGCAACGCCCTCGGCAACAACCCCGTCGAGCAAATCGAGGCCGTGAGCAACACCGCCCACGCCCTCCTCGGTCTTATCGAGCAGGGCAACGAGATCATCATCACCCACGGCAACGGCCCGCAGGTCGGCATGATCCAGAACGCCTTCGCCGCTGCCCACGATGCCATCGGCACCCCCGAGATGCCGCTGCCCGAGTGCGGCGCCATGTCCCAGGGCTACATCGGCTACCACCTGCAGCAGGGCATCGGCCGCGAGATGCACAAGCGCTATAAGCGTTGGCACGCCGCCACCGTCGTCACCCAGATCGAGTGCGACCCCGACGATCCCGCGTTCAAGAACCCGACCAAGCCGATCGGCCCCTTCTACACCGAGGAGCAGGCCAAGGAGTTCATGGCCGAGGATCCCTCCAAGGTCTTCGTCGAGGATTCCGGCCGCGGCTGGCGTCGCGTCGTCGCCTCCCCCGATCCCAAGAAGATCGTCGAGGCTGACTCCATCCTCAACCTGCTCGACAACGAGTTCATCGTCATCGCCTGCGGTGGCGGCGGCATCCCCG
>ENA-OQBJ01001162-OQBJ01001162.1-human-gut-metagenome-genome-assembly--contig:-NODE-1162-length-11014-cov-1.508129_pt1 | contig 11014 bp, 8 predicted proteins | sample MGYA00242743_ERZ504545 | MGnify/ENA primary metagenome ERZ504545 (study PRJEB26092, sample SAMD00036252) | human gut metagenome | host: Homo sapiens | study: EMG produced TPA metagenomics assembly of...
ATTTCAAACACAATATCTGGATAGCATCCGATAAAGGACTCAACCGCATCACCCCTGACGGCAAGAGCCATCTGATGCTCAAGAACCAGCACATCATCACCCTGACCACAGACGGCAATCATATCGCCGTGCTGACCGACAAGGGCGATGCCTTCCTTTATGACAACTCGGGCAAGCCCGTCAGGAAATCCCATCTTCCATCCATGGTGGGATATGTGGGGAAATCGCGCGCCTCCTTCTTCTGTCAGGGAGAATGGTATATCTTTACCCAGGAAGAAACTTTCGCCATGAACCTGAAGACCGGAATCTTCCACAAGCCAGCCATCCAGATACCGAATGCCATGTCGAAAACCTTTCTCAAATCCTATGAGTTTCTTTACGACAAGAAGGGAAACGCCTACCTGTTCAGCAAGAAGGGAAACCTCTTCAGGAAATTCCATCTGCTGGATGACAAGGCTTACATCAACGGTAGAGACAAGAACTTCGTGGCTGCCGAAGATGCCCACGGAAATGTATACATCGTATCTTATGGCAACGGACTCTTCATCTACAACCCAAAGGAAGATGAACTCCAGCACTTCTCAGCAGCAGATAAGGACCCGCTCTTCCATTCCGACTTCCTGCTGAACATATTCATCGACCGCAGCGGATGCATCTGGATCTGTACCGGAGATGGCGTATATTGCTGCCGTGAACTGAAGGATCTCTACACAGAGCATGTCAAGATAGAACCAAATACCAACCGGGAATGGAGCAACTACGTGCGACATATCAGCAACATAGGCAATGACAAACTCGCCGTCAGCACCCGTGCCAACAGGACTTATATCTATGATACCAGGACCCAACAGCGAACATTGGAAAGGCAGACCGACGCCTGCGTCTATGACTATGCCATAGATCCGCAGGGCAAGAAATGGATATCTACCAAGGGAGACGGCATCTACATTGACAATGTAAGATATTCCAAATATAAGAAGGAACATTATGCGCCAGGTGCCGCCTTCTACAAGACCATCTTCGACAAGCAGGGAAGAGCCTGGATTGCCACCTGGGAGAAGGTCTGCTCATCACCCCACAGACTATGGGGCAACAGCCACGGAAATTCGAGCAGTTTCTGAATGCTGACGGCAAGGAAGCCCAAATCCATGATCTGCTTCTGGACCGCAAAGGCAGACTCTGGGTATGCAGCAACAATGGCATCCTGATGGTTAATACTGCTGAAAAGAAGATCACAGCCCAGAAGTTCCTCCGCTTCAGCGACGAAAACGGAAAGCTGCCCGTAAGCGAAATCAATTGCGGCATCGAGGCACACGACGGAAAACTGTGGTTTGCAGCAACCGGAGGCGTTCTGAAATGCAGCTACGACGAGAAGACCCGGGAACTGGAGTACGAGCTGTTTGATACCAGCAAGGGACTCACCGACAACAATACCCGCTCGCTGGAGGAAGACAACTACGGCAATATCTGGATTGGTACAGAGGAAGGAATCTCCCGTCTCAACGCCAAGACCAATGATATCCGTTCATTCCAGACAGGACGCACCATCTTCAGCAACAACTTTACGGAGAACTGCGCCACCAAGCTGAATGATGGCAGACTGGTATTCGGTGTTTCCGACGGTATGATCTTCATCCAGCCATCCCGCACCATCAGCATGCCACCAGCTAAGATGAAGCAGTCATCACCGACCTCGCCATCAATGGTATCTCGATATACGAAGCAGAAACGAGCAATTCCTGACCAAGCGCTGAACTATACACGGGAAATCAGCCTGCCACACGACAAGAATTCGCTCAACATCCACTTCTCCAACTTCGATTATCCGCACATCCAGAATGCGATGTACCAGTACTATCTGGAGGGAATAGACAAGACCTGGCGCCCGATGACCAGCATCAACCATGCCGAGTTCAGCGACCTGAACCCAGGCAGCTACACCCTACATATCCGTACCCGTATAGGCAGCAACCAGTGGAGCGAGGAAACCCTGCTCCACATCACCATCTGTCAGCCTTGGTACAATACGGTATGGGCGTGGTGCATCTATCTGCTCATCATCAGCGGAGCCGGAGTACTCTACTACCGTTCATGGCTGAGAAACTTCGAGCTGAACCAGCAGATTGCATTGGAGAAACAGATGTCTGATTTCCGAATCAACTTCTTCACCCATATCTCTCATGAGTTCCGCACCCCGCTCGCCATCATCCAGAGTGCCGTGGAAAAGATGATGACCAAGGGAGAAGGCTATGCTTCCAAGAACACCATCTATACCTCAACAGGGGTACCAGGCGACTGCAGCGACTCATCAACCAGCTGATGGAGTTCCGCAAGATCAATACGGGCAATATGAAGCTGAATGTGGAAAAGGGCGAAATCATCGGTTTCGTGCGAAGCATCTACAATGATCTCTATACCGTAGCCAAGCAGAAGGACGTCAGCATGAGTTTCACTCCGTGGACCAGCAGGCATGAGATGCTCTTCGACCAGGAAAAGGTGGAAACCATCGTCTATAACCTGCTGAGCAATGCCGTGAAATATACCCGGACAGGGGCATCATCAGCGTAAGACTCTATCTGGAGAACGACATCGTATTCTTCTCGGTAGAAGACAATGGTCCGGGCATCAAGCCGGAAAGAGAGGCTGACCTCTTCAAGCCATTCATGCACGGCTATGCTTCCAAGGGCGGTATGGGCATCGGTCTCTATACGGCGCATCAGATGGCAGAAATCCACAGGGGTTCGCTCACCTATCAGCGTTCCCGGAATCTCGGTGGCAGCCGCTTCTGCCTTGCCCTGCCAGACGATGCCGGCAAGTATCAGCCGGAGGATATCATCGAGAAGAAGGCGCTGGACGACACAGCATCGACAAGGACGAGATAGACAAGATTGTGAAGGAGATGACTCCGAAAGCCATCAACAACGTTACCGTGATGGTGATAGAAGATGATCCGGACATGCTGGAGCAGATCAAGTCGGAGCTGTCGGTCTATTTCCATGTAGAAACATTCATGAATGGCAAGACGGGTTACGAGAACATCCGAAAGATTAAGCCAGCCCTGCTCATCAGCGACATCCAGTTGCCGGAAATGAGCGGCTACGAGATTGTAAGCAACATGAAGGCGGATCCGGAGACGCAGAATATCCCGGTCATCATGCTGACCGCCTTTGATGATACCAGCCATATACTGAAGGCATACAAGAACTTCGTAGATGACTATATGGTGAAGCCTTGCAACTTCAAGCTCCTCATCGCCCGAGCCCTGCAGTTTGTGGCTATGGACCTGAAGGCGAAGCAGCAGGCTGAAGAGAAGGCGAAGCTTCAGGAAGAGCCCCTGCAGGAGAATGCTCCGCAAGAGAACCCAGAGCAGACGTCAGGCGGAGAAGCTATCCTGATCAAGCCTGTGAAGGAGCTCAAGAAGAATGAGCCAACCCTCCTGATGTCAACCCTCGACAAGAAGTTCAAGGACAAGCTGGAGGCAATCGTGGCACAGCATATCAGCGACAACAACTTCAATGTAGACCGCCTTGCCGATCTGCTCTGCCTGGGCAGAACCACGGTATATAACCGCACGAAGAGCATCATGGGTGTTTCGCCAAACATCTATATCCAGAACGAGCGCCTGCGTATTGCCGCCAAGCTCCTGCTGGAAGGCGAATACATGGTATCAGAAATCAGCGAAAAGGTTGGTTTCTCCGATGCCACCTATTTCTATAAGTGCTTCAAGAACAAGTATGGAATAGCGCCTAGCAAGTATGGCAAGTAAAGATTGCCTGCCAAATAGATTACAAAAAAAACTCGTTGGCTTCTTTACCAACGAGTTTTTTTATTCTTATAATCATCCTATTACCAGCCAGGATTCTGCTCCCATTTCTGTCCATACTTCTCGTGCTTCAGCATCACATCATTAGGAATTGGGAAGAGATACATCTTGTCATCCCACTGGCGCTGTACGGTTTCACGGGTATAGGTAAAGGAACCATCATCGTTCTTGGTAATCTTCATCTCCTGAATGTTCTTGAAGAACTTGTCAGCCTCCTTCCATCGGCGTACATCCCAGAAGCGATGACCCTCGAAAGCCAACTCTACCATACGCTCGTTCTGATACTTGCTCCACCACTCATCATTGCTCAACGAAGTAGGGAAATCAGGCATACCGGCACGCTTGCGAATCTTATCTACAGCCTCGTCTGCGACATAGGGAGATCGGCACTTGTAGCAGTGCACTGCCCAGATACTTGAATGCTGCCTCAGCATAAGTTGAGATAGAACTCACCCAGACGATAGGTAACCCAAGTATGATAGTCGCCCTGCTTCTTGGTCTTTGAAGTAAGGTCGATATCACCATGCAGCAACTTCTTCAGATAGTAACCCGTAGGAGTAGCACCCACCAATGGCTCGGCATTCACGCACCATAATAGGTCTGCAGTTTAGCCTTCTTATAGTTGGCTGCAGTAGGCCATACATCACCGTTCTTGGCGATGGTCAGTTCGAAGCGAGGGTCACGTCCAGCGTATGGATTCTGCTCATCATAACCGCTGCCAGCCTCATGATACCCTTACCCGTAGCCTTCATCTCGTAGGCATCCACCAGGTTCTGGGATGGGCAGTTTCTACCGGAAGCTGAATAACTAGCCTTTGCCATATCGATACCGAACGGATAGTTGTAGCTCTCTACCACATTATCAGATGGATCGGTAGAAGAAATCTTGATACCATAGATACGGCGACCGAAGATAATCTCACACTTCTTGTCGGCATCCTTGTAATTATTGGTTGACCAGAGATCAGCATACTTGGCAGCAAGCTTCATGCCTCTTGCCTCGCAGGCATCCAGCAAATCCTTGGTATAGAGAGCAGCCTTGTGGTAACGCTCCTTATCGCCTGAAGGATTGAAGAGAGGACTCGCCCAATAGAGCGCAGCACGAGCCTTGAGGGCAAGAACGGTCAGGTTGTTGGCACGTCCATCCTCGGCAGTACTCAATGCCATGCTTCCCAGGTCGGAGTAATCCTTGATGATGCTGTCCTTCACGGCATCACATTCATCGAAGATATACTGGAATACCTCATCAGATGACTTGCGAGGCTGATTGTTGATATCAGCTGCCGCCATCTCTGGGTCGATGACAGGCACACCGCCATACTGGCGAACGAGATTGAAATAGAAGTAAGCACGCCAGAAGCGAGCCTCCCACTTATAGTTCTCGTAACGGTACATCTGCTGCTGATAGTCGGCATTGAGTTCGAAATCTTCGAACTTCAAGTCCTGGAAATCCTTCAATACCACATTACAGGTCTTGATGCCCTTATACATATTGCTCCAGAGCGAGCCCTGAGCGTTGGATGGGCTCCAGCTGCCGTTGTAGAAGGTCTCGATGCTGGTACCGCTCACGGAGTAAACACTCTCGTCGGTGGCAGAGGCAAGCATGCCTCCGCCAAAGTTCTGACCATAATCATAGTCTGCATAATTGTAGATATCGGTCATGAATCCACCCACCTTCTCAAAGGTCTGAATCACATAATCCTTATCCTTGACTACTGTCTCGCTGTAATCCATCTTATCGCTGCAAGATACCAACGCCAATGAGTCCGAACAGACCATATACTAATTTATTTGTTTTCATTATTGTTCTACTTTAAGATAATTAGAATGTTACTGACAAACCAGCCACGATGCTGCGATTCAGAGGATTGGTTGCACCGAATACCTCAGGATCTGACTCATCGAGATGGTCGAAGCTAAACAAATCTACACCACGCACATACAACTTGGCTGCATTCAGGAGCTTGGTCTTGGCAAGCATCGCCTTAGGGAAGTTGTAATAAACCTCGATGTTGCGAAGCTTGAAGAATGAGCGGTCAAACATCCAGAGGGTGTTTGTATTGTAGTTGTTGGCATTGCTAGTTGAGCTCAGCGCCGGAAACTTGGCTGTGCTGGCTGTCTCAGGAGTCCAGCGGTTGTCGTAGTAGTACTGAGAGATGGTGGTGTTGCCCACCAGCGGCTTGTACATACTCTTGGTAGAAAATACGCCGGTGTATCTGCCAGTGCCCTGGAACATCGCATCAATACCCAGTCCCTTCCACTCTACTCCCAAATGGATATTGTAGTAGATTTCAGGAGCCACGGTAGAATATCCGATGGCAGTCTTGTCGTTGGTATCAATCTGTCCGTCACCGTTCACATCCTCATACTTGATGTCGCCCGGACGAGGAGTGCTACCCAGAAGCTGTGGCTTGGAAGCATCGATGTCAGCCTGGTCCTTGAAGAAGCCGATAGCCTTGTAGCCGAAGAGCTGGCTTACGCGATGGCCGGTGCTTACCAGGTTAGGATAGAGCTTAGGAGCCTCATCCTGCTCCTTGATCTGGCTGCGATAGTAATCGATGTTGGCACCGATGTTGAACTTCACTTTGCCAATCTGCTTGTTGTAGTCGAGACTTGCTTCCCAACCCCAGCTATCCACGATACCATCGCCCTCGTATGGAGCATCCACACCCAACTCTGAAGAATACTTGCCTGCGGTAGATACCCAGATGTTGGAACGGCGCTGGTAGAAACCATCAAAGCTGAAATCGAGACCACCGAAGAGGGTGGCATCTACACCGGCATTGAACTTGGCTGCCTTCTCACGGGTCAGACCGGAAGTGGCAATGGCATCAAGATAGGTTCTGCCGAAATCGCTCTGGAAACCGCTGTTGAACGGATAGGTACCACCAGTTGTCTGATACTGCTGCATATAGTACATCCATCCGCTCTCAGGCAGGATGTCGGTCTGGATAATGCCGTAGGAAGCACGGAGCTTGAGAAAATCCACCCAGTTGAGATTCTTCATGAAATTCTCCTTGGAGAGAATCCAGCTGCTGATACCGTAGGCGACAATGCCCACTTGCTGCCAGGAGCCAGACGGTTGGAACCGGATTCTACTAGGGCAAGGTCGAGGAAGTAGCGATTGAGCAGACCATAGTGGGTGTACCAGCTGATGTTCTGGCGATAGAGCGTACTGTTGATGGCAAACTCATCGCTGAACTCGTAATCGTACTTCAACTGGCTGTAGATGCTGTGGGCGCCGAAGGTATTCTGATAGTCGGCACTGGCATCGGCATGGAAACGGCGGGTGAAGCTGTTGGTGGAGATAGAGGCACCGAGATCGCTCTCAGAACCACCCGTGAATGCCTTGCCCAACTGAGGTTCGCCATCCAACCAGTCGACTACCGTAGGACTTCCATATACGTATGTCTTGCTATAATTCTCGTAGATGTTGGAGAAATGGTCGTAAGCGATGCGGCCCTGAACAGCCAGACCCTTCAATACAGCAGGGAGTTCCTGGCGGATAGTGAGGTCGGTATAGATACCACGGTTGTGATTTCTGGAGTAACCGGCATCCTGCGACTGCGCCACAGGGTTAACGGTACCCGCCCAAGTAGAGTTACCACCCCACTTGCCATCCTCGCCCTTCACGGCGAAGGCAGCAGAAGGCAGGCCATAGACATATCCACAACTTGGCAGAATTGCCTGGAGCATTCGACTCGGCGAGCACACCCAGGAGGTTCACCTTCATGGTAGTATTCTTCGAGAGAATCATATCCATATTCATGCGCAGGTTGCCCTTCACATATTTATTATTGGTAGAATATCCCTCGTGGGTATCCGGATTCTTCACGAAACCATTGTCATACTGCAGGTCGAGCAAGGCATAATACTTGAACTTCTCGCCACCGCCCGTAAACGAAGCGTTGAGCATATTGGTAACGCTGTGGTTGCGGAAGGTTTCATCCACCAGTTAACGTTAGGATAGAGATAAGGATATTTGCCTGATCCGAAGGCATCCACCTCTTCCTGGGTATATCTAGGGTTCTCGAAGCCGTCGTTGGCATAAGCCTCGTTCATCGCCTTGGCATAGGTCTGCGCATCCACGAACTTAGGCTTGTGAGCCATGAAATTGATGGCATGGTCCAGATTCACCTTGATTTTCTTGGAATTGAACTTACCGCGTTTGGTAGTGATGAGCACCACGCCGTTGGCACCCTTGTAGCCATAGAGTGCAGTGGCAGCAGCATCCTTCAATACGGATACGCTCTCTACTTCCTCGGCAGAGATATACTGGATATCACGCTCGATACCATCTACCACGAAAAGTGGGGTATTGCCATCCAGACTCTGCATGCCGCGGATGTAGAAGGTAGGATTGATGCCGGCATAGTTGCCGGAATTCTGCAGTGAAATCAGGCCGGAACCCTGTCCCAGGATAGAGTTGCCGATATTCTTGGCGCTGCGCTTGTTGGTACTCTCGCTGGTGATGACAGACACTGCTGAAGTTGACTGCTCGCGGGAGAAGTTCACATTGGCACCCACATCGATGCTCTGAGCCGCATAGCGATGAGGAGCAATGGTATCTATTTTGACTTGTGCTGAAGCTGGCAGGCTCAGGAGAGCCATCGCCATCAGTACAGCATTCTTATTATTTTTCATCGAATTTACTTTTTTAATCTGTAACTTTAATCAAGTAACCTTTACTCAAGAGATAACCTCCGGCGGGATTACCAGCCTGGGTTCTGAACGAGATAACCCTTCAATACCTCGGTCTGTGGGAATGGGAACAGATACCACTTTACATCGAATCCATTCCACCATGCACGGGCTCCCGTGGTGATAGGCAGGCGCTTATACTCAAATGAGATGGCTCATACCAGGCATCATTGTCCTTGTTCAGCTTCTTGTTGGTTCTGTCGCCATTATACCACTTGTTGGTAGAGGTCTTCCACTCGCCCGTAGCATCATCCTTCACCTGGCGGTAGATAACCAGACGATGGAGCGTGCGGCTGAAGAGGTCGGCTCTCTTATAGCGCTTCATATCGAAGAAGCGGGTGTTCTCGAATCCCAGCTCGCAGGCACGCTCGCGCAGCAACTCTTCCAGGAGACTATCCTTGTTGGTGGTAAGATTCTCTGATGGGTTACATTCCGCAAGTCCCTTCAAACCTACACGGGCACGGATCTTGTCGATGTATTCCAAAGCCTTGACATTGTTGCCGTCAGCCTGAAGCAGAGCCTCGGCATAGATGAGATAGAGGTCGGAAAGACGCATCTCTACCCAGTGTGGCTTCTCGCGCTCGTAGGCAGAACCGGTGATTCCGTCGGCAATGTACTTGTTGTGGAAATAGCCTGTAGCAAAAGCACCCACACAATTGTCTGGACCTGTACCGGCATTGGTACCACCCACATACAACTCTACATTCTGACCGGTTGACTTACCGTCGCCCACGTTCACTTTGTCGCGCTGCCCGTTCACACTTACAGTTTCATAAAGACGAGGGTCGCGGGTATATTTCACGTTCTGCAGTTCCTGCTTGCCTATCTTTCTGTCACCCTTGATGAACATGTGGTCCAATTCGCCAGCCTTCTCGGTCTCCTCCCAGTTGAATGGCTTGCCATCAGCCAAGGGAACATCTCTACGAACTCCTGGGTAGGGCAATAAGCCTGGCGGTCGAGGGTACGCATATACTGACGTGCCGCCCAGCAATACTTGGAGTTGTGGTTGTTGTCAGTAACTCGGGTCTCGAAGATGACCTCCGGACTAGCCTGGCTGATATACGCAAAGCGATAGGCAAAGCGATAAGCTCGGTAGTCTGGGCTGTAGGTTCTACGAGATGGTAAGGATTGCCGTTGTTGGCATTCTCATTGAAGAAGTCTTCACATGCCTTCTTGCACTGCTGCCACAACTCAGGCTTCTTGCCACCCATCCAAGCCAGACTGTCCTGACTCGCATTCTCCATGGAATACTTGCCGCTGTAATATGGCTGGTCGTCGTTGAACAATGGAGAAGCAGCAAACTGCAGTACACGGCACTTCATCGCCATGGCAGCTGCTTGGTCCAGTGTGCTTCATGGTAGTGACATCATCATCAGAATAAGCAAAAGGAAGGGCTCCTGAATTGATAGCCTCATCATAAAGCTTGAGAATGAAATTGAGTGTCTTCTCTACCGAAGCACGTGGCGCATCCAGCTTATCTCCGTTTACATCGTATGAGTGAGTAACCAGAGGCAGACCGCCGTACATGCGGAAGAGGTTGAAGTAGGAAGATGCTATCAGCACTTCGCCTCAGCACATACTGCTTTTTGGTATCCTCATCCATATCAGGCACACGGCTGATATTCTCCATCAGGAGGTAGCAGGCATGCACCATCTCCCAGATATTCTCCTTGTCAAAACCATAGATGGAATTACTGCTGGCTGCTGTCATGTAATCTTCATACACCAGATTATACATAGCAACTGACGCTGTAGGATTGTGCCAGCAGTCTGACATCGCCTCAATCTGACCACTGAAGTAACTGTGGGAGTTACCGTCACCCGCCTTGAAAGGCAGACCGTAGTACTGGTTCTTATAAATACCGGTCAAGAACTGCTGGGTATATTCTGCACTATTGAAGATGGTATCAATGGTAACATCGCCACCCGGAGTCTTTTTCTATGAAGAATCTCCAAACTTGATCTGCTCAGTACAACCCGTCACCGCAGAACCGATAACGGCTGTAAGAACGATTCCTCTGAATATATTGTTAAGTTTCATTGTATTTACCTTTATTATATATATTAAATGTGTAATATATTAGAAGCCCACCTTCAAAGACAGCATATAGGTACGCTGCAATGGATAGATGGTGCCGTGGTAGCACGTGCTCAGGATCACCCCAGATATAAGGAGTGAAGGTAAGGAGGTTGTAACCGCTGAATGCCAGCTGCAACTGGTTCATACCTATGCGCTTCATGAACGGAGCGTTGAAATCATAGGAAATCTGCAGGGTCTTCAGGCGCAGATACTTCGCATCCTTCTCATAGAGGGTAGAAGTGGCATAATTGTTGTCCCAGGAATCCAATGATGTACGAGGATACTTCGCACTCTGAGATGGATTATCAGCTGTCCAGCTGTTCTCCACCACATACTTCAGGAGACCGCCCATCTCATGAGAGGTCTTGTTGTAGAATGGGCTGCGGAACACTCCATCCAGCATACGGCTCA
>ENA-OQBJ01001163-OQBJ01001163.1-human-gut-metagenome-genome-assembly--contig:-NODE-1163-length-10999-cov-1.565489_pt1 | contig 10999 bp, 21 predicted proteins | sample MGYA00242743_ERZ504545 | MGnify/ENA primary metagenome ERZ504545 (study PRJEB26092, sample SAMD00036252) | human gut metagenome | host: Homo sapiens | study: EMG produced TPA metagenomics assembly of...
CGGCGGATAGATGTTGGGTTATAAGTAAAAAGAGCGTAATGGAAAAATACTGACGACAGGATATTCCAGCACGTAACTGCTGCACGGCGCACAGCAGCTGTGCAGCAGCAAGGTCGGAACTTCACCGTGAAGTCCTGCAATCTTCGCATCCAGCTCCTTCTGGTAATTTCTTTTATTGGCCATAATGTATCTTCAAACCTCCTGGTATCTTTCAATCCTTTCTATTATAGCCTCAGCGCGGCTGGGATGCAAGCTGCATATGATATCTTATAGATAGAGGAGGATGCAAAAAATGGATGATCAAATCCTGTCATTAGAGCATATATCACTGTCCTATCACACCATGAAAGGAGAAACACCGGCGCTGTGCGATCTGACCTTTTCGGTAAAACCGGGGGAATTTGTTGCTCTTGTCGGACCGAGCGGCTGCGGAAAGAGCACGATCCTGAACTTGATTTCCGGTCTTTTAAAGCCGGAGGCGGGAACTCTGCTGAGCCGCGGACGGCCGATCACGGAGGCGGATCTCCATATCGGCTACATGCTGCAGAGAGACCACCTGTTTGAATGGCGGACCATCTACAGCAACGTTCTGCTGGGCCTTGAGATTTCGCGCACGCTGACACCAGAGCGGAAAGAAAAAGTTGGGGAGATGATGGAGACATACGGCCTGAAATCCTTTTCCAATGCCCGTCCGTCCGAACTTTCCGGCGGTATGCGGCAGAGGGCGGCACTGATCCGTACACTGGCGATGGAGCCGGATCTTCTGCTGCTTGACGAGCCGTTCTCCGCTCTCGACTACCAGACGAGGCTGAACGTCTGTGATGATATCGGAAAGATCATCAAAAAAGAGGGAAAGACAGCAATTCTCGTGACACACGATATTTCGGAGGCCATCAGCATGGCGGACCGTGTGATTGTTCTGGCGGCACGGCCGGCATATGTGAAAAAAAAGATTCCGATCCGGTTTGCGATGGAGGAGCGCACGCCGATGAAAGCGCGCAGTGCGCCGGAATTTAAAACGTATTTCAATGCCATCTGGAAGGAGCTGAATGAAAATGCGTGAGCAGGCAAAAACGCCGGAGAGCAGCTTTCAGAGGGCGTATCTCCGGCAGAAAAAAAGAGAACGGGAGCAGGTGCGGGTGTTTCGGGCTTTGCTTCTCGTCAGTTTTCTGGTATTATGGGAGGTGGCGGCGGATCTGAGATGGATCGATCCGTTTATCTTTTCCAGCCCTGTGCGGGTGGGAAAAAACGTTCGTGACCCTGCTGACGGAGCAGAACCTTCTGCGCCATATCGGGATCACGGTGTATGAGACGGGAATCAGCTTTCTGCTCGTCTCGGCACTTGGCATGGCGTTCGCTGTGCTTTTGTGGCTCTTTCCGCGCTTTTCTGCGGTGATGGAGCCGTACCTGGTAGTCCTGAACAGCCTGCCGAAATCGGCGCTCGCCCCGCTTCTCATTGTGTGGATGGGGGCAAACGTGAAAACGATCATCACGGCCGGCATTTCCGTTGCGATATTCGGCTCGGTGATCAGCATTTACAGCAGCTTTCAGGGTGTGGGAGCCGGATATGCTCCGCCTGATTGCAACACTCGGCGGAACGAAGAAGGATATGCTGTTCCGCGTCGTGCTGCCGTGGTCGCTTCCGGGCTGCTCGCCGTGTGGAAGGTCAACATCGGCCTGTGCCTCGTCGGTGTTGTAATCGGAGAGTTTATCGGGGCAAGAGAGGGGCTTGGCTATCTGATTTATCTACGGCAGTCAGGTGTTCAGATATGCACACGCAAGAGAAGGGAGGATGACAGATGATTGGAATCGTATGTCTGGAAGAACGAAGAGGAATGCAGTTTGGCGGACGACGCGTTTCGCGGGACCGCGTGGTAACGGAAAAAATCTGCGAACTGTGTGAGGGGAAAACGCTCTGGATGAATCCGGCTTCGGAAAAGCTGTTCGCGGAGCAGAAGGAGAGTGGGAAGGTACACTTCAGGCGGCGGCAGATTTTCTGGAGCAGGCAGGCGAAGGAGAATACTGCTTTGTGGAGAATACGGGACTGCAGGCTGTGGAAGCGAAGATAGAGAAAATCATCGTTTTCTGGTGGAACCGGCATTATCCGTCTGACCGGAAATTCGACCTGGATCTTTCCAAATGGAATAAAGTGTCCGAGGAGGAGTTTGCAGGCTATTCCCATGAGAAAATAACGAAAGAGGTATATGAGAAATGAAAAAACTAAGAAAACAGCTTCTGCTGCTGGCGGCGCTTCTTGCTCTGACACTGACCGGCTGTGAGGCGCAGGATCTTCTCTCGACGGAGAGAGCAGATTCCGGTTCGGAGGTTACGGCCGCTTATACGATGACGGAATCCCAGATTACCGATCAGGCACCGACGGCCGTTTCAGTTCTTGATGTTCCGGAGTTTTCCGGTGAACCGTATGTCGTTTTAAACGGAAATGAGCCGGATTTTACCGATGAGGAAAAGACGACCGAGTCGTACGAGCATTACAGCGATCTGGACAGCCTGGGACGGTGCGGCGTGGCAGAGGCGAATATTGGCCAGGATCTGATGCCGACGGAGAAGCGCGGCGCGATCGGCCAGGTAAAGCCGACGGGCTGGCATACGGTAAAATACGATCAGGTGGAAGGTAAATATCTGTACAACCGCTGCCATCTGATCGGATACCAGCTGACCGGTGAGAATGCAAACGAGAAGAATCTGATCACTGGAACACGTTATCTGAATGTCGAGGGCATGCTGCCGTTTGAAAACATGGTTGCCGACTACGTCAAAGAGACCGGAAACCATGTGCTGTACCGCGTTACACCAATTTTTACCGGGGACAACCTTGTAGCGGACGGTGTGGAGATGGAGGCACTTTCCATGGAAGATGACGGCGAGGGCATTTCCTTCCATATCTTCGCATACAACAATCAGCCGGGCATCTCAATTAATTATGCAACGGGAGACAGCACGTTAAGCGAAAGCAGCGGAACGATGACGGATCAGCAGGAATATGTCATGAACACATCCAGCATGAAATTCCACTGCCGTCATGCTCCAGCGTCAGCTCGATTAAGGATGAAAACAAGGCGACATATCAGGGACCGCGCGAGGACTGATCGCCGAAGGCTATGAGCCGTGCGGACGGTGCAATCCGTAAAAGAAATTACAAAAAGAGGGTCGGAACTTTCCGGTCCTTTTTTCTATATAGTAAAGAGAAGCATCTGGAAAGTGAGACAGGAGATGGAAGAGGAGAAGCTGCGTGCGGTTTATTATGCAAGGTGCAGCACCGAGGAGGAAAATCAGAAGGATGCGCTGGTAAGACAGGCGGCGGAGGCGGAAGAGGCAATCCGGGCAAGAGGATGGAGCTTGTGGATGCCTACGTGGAGAGCCGCTCCGGTACGAGCCGGAAGGGCAGATGGGAATATAACCGCCTGTACGAGGATCTCGAGCAGAACCGGTTTGATGTCGTCGTAATCAAGTCGCAGGACCGCCTGATGCGGAACACGCGGGACTGGTATCTGTTCGCAGACCGCTTAAACTGCGCCGGAAAGCGGCTGTATTTTTATCTGGAGAACACATTCTATTCGCCGGAAGACGCGCTTCTGACCGGCATTAAGGCGATTCTGGCGGAGGAGTACAGCCGGGAGCTGAGCAAGAAGATGAATCTGGCGCACCAGAAACGGCAGCAGAATAATGGAAAGCCGGTGCTGACCTCAAAAAGTTATGGTTACCGGCGGACGGCAGACGGAGCGATTGAGATTATCCCGGAGGAGGCCGCAGTGAAGCGCCGTATGTACGAACTCTGTGCAGACGGTCTCGGCGGACGGAAAATTGCGGCGGTTCTGGCAGCGGAGGGCGTCCGCAGCCGCGCCGGAAAACCATTCTCTGGAACAGACATTATCCGCATGGTGCGGAATCCCATGAATAAAGGCACCGTAGTCATGAACAAGAAGCATTACGATTTTAACACCGGAAAAACGCTCCCTACACCGCCGGGCGGGCAGTACGTCTATGCGGGGAAAATTCCTGCTATCGTCTCTGAAGAGCTCTGGATAGCGGCAAATCGGGCGGCTGACGAGCGTCTCTGCCGCAAAAAGGTGGGCAAATCTGTTCAGACTTGACTGGGTAATCCTGTCCATCCTGATCCTCTGCCTCGTTGCGGCAGGATTGTACGGCATCTTGGGCTGGCTGGAAAAAAACTACACAAAACGCCGAAATTCGGGAAAGTAGGTGATTTGACTTGCAAAGGAAGGTTGGATGCTTGTATAATAATGCATGATAATTTAAAAAACTTACAGGAAAAGAGGAATGAAAATGGCACAGTTATGGGGCGGACGGTTCACAAAAGAGACCGACAAGTTAGTGTATAATTTTAATGCATCCATCAGCTTTGATCAGAAATTCTATAAACAGGACATCAAAGGCAGCATGCACATGTAAAGATGCTGGCAAAACAGGGCATCCTGACAGAAGAGGAGAGAGACCAGATTCTTGCAGGACTGGAGGGGATTCTTGCCGACGTAGAGAGCGGAAAACTGGAAATCACCAGCGAATATGAGGATATCCACAGCTTCGTGGAGGCAAACCTGATCGACCGCATCGGAGACGCCGGAAAGAAGCTGCACACCGGAAGAAGCCGCAATGACCAGGTAGCCCTCGATATGAAACTTTATGTCCGCGATGAGATCACCGAGATTGATGCACTCGTCAAAGAGGTGCTGGTAACACTCGAAAAAATCATGGAAGAGAACATTCACACCTATATGCCGGGATTCACCCATCTGCAGAAAGCACAGCCGATCACACTGGCACATCACATGGGCGCATATTTTGAAATGTTCCGCCGCGACAGAGGCCGCCTTGCAGACATCTACAAGAGAATGAATTACTGTCCGCTCGGTTCCGGTGCGCTGGCTGGAACGACGTATCCGTTGGACCGCGCTTACACAGCAGAGCTGCTCGGCTTTGACGGCCCGACCTTAAACAGCATGGATTCCGTATCCGACCGTGACTATGTCATTGAGCTCCTCAGTGCTCTTTCTACGATTATGATGCATCTTTCCCGCTTCTCCGAGGAGATCATCATCTGGAATACCAATGAGTATCAGTTTGTGGACATCGACGACGCATACAGCACCGGAAGCAGTATCATGCCGCAGAAAAAGAATCCGGATATCGCAGAGCTTGTTCGAGGAAAAACAGGCCGCGTTTACGCAGCTCTGATGTCAATGCTCACCACTATGAAGGGAATCCCGCTGGCGTACAACAAAGATATGCAGGAGGATAAAGAGCTGACCTTCGATGCCATCGACACCGTAAAAGGATGCCTGGCTCTGTTCAATGGCATGCTTTCTACCATGCACTTCAAAAAAGACCGCATGGAGAACAGTGCAAAGAACGGTTTCACGAATGCAACGGACGCAGCTGATTACCTTGTTGGAAAAGGCGTTCCGTTTCGCGATGCACATGGCATTGTCGGCCGTCTCGTTCTGTACTGCATTGACAAAGGAATCTCCCTTGATGATATGAAACTCGAAGAGTACAAAGCGATCAGCCGGTCTTCGAGGATGATATTTATGATGCCATCAGCATGAAGAACTGCGTAGAACGACGCAACACGATCGGTGCGCCGGGAGCAGATGCGATGCTGGCTGTCATCGAGCAGAATAAAAAATATTTACAGGAAAATTGAAAAAACAGTTGCAATTTTGAAAAAATTGGTATAGTATGACATGAGACGCACAAATGTACGCCACAGAAGAACAAGGAGAATGAAACCAATGGAGCAGAAATTGAGAGTAGGAATTTTAGGAGCAACCGGTATGGTAGGTCAGAGATTTATTTCTCTGCTGGAGAACCATCCGTGGTTTGAAGTTGTGACCCTGGCAGCAAGTCCGAGAAGTGCCGGAAAAACATACGAGGAAGCAGTCGGCGGACGCTGGAAAATGGATACTCCAATGCCGGAAGCAGTGAAAAAGCTCGTTGTGATGAATGTAAATGATGTAGAGCATGTGGCATCTACCGTAGATTTTGTATTTTCCGCTGTTGATATGTCGAAAGATGAGATCAAAGCGATTGAAGAAGCATATGCAAAGACCGAGACACCGGTTGTTTCCAACAACAGCGCACACCGCTGGACACCGGATGTTCCGATGGTAGTTCCGGAAATCAACCAGAGCACTTCGATGTTATCGAGTTTCAGAAAAAACGTCTGGGAACCAAAAGAGGCTTTATCGCTGTAAAACCGAACTGCTCAATCCAGAGCTATGCACCGGTATTAACGGCATGGAAAGAGTTCGAGCCATATGAAGTGGTTGCAACCACATACCAGGCAATTTCCGGAGCAGGAAAAACCTTCAAAGACTGGCCGGAGATGGAAGGAAACATCATCCCGTTCATCGGCGGAGAAGAAGAGAAGAGCGAGCAGGAGCCGCTTCGTATCTGGGGTAAAATTGAAAACGGCGTGATCGTAAAAGCAACTGAGCCGAAGATCACCTGTCAGTGTATCCGTGTTCCGGTATTAAACGGACACACCGCAGCTGTTTTCGTAAAATTCCGCAAGAAACCGACGAAAGAGCAGCTGATCGAAAAACTGGAGAACTTCAAAGGCCTTCCGCAGGAGCTGAATCTGCCAAGCGCACCGAAACAGTTCATCCGTTACATGACAGAAGATAACCGTCCGCAGGTAACACTGGATGTCAACTACGAGAACGGCATGGGAATCAACGTAGGCCGTTTAAGAGAGGATTCCATCTACGACTGGAAATTCGTAGGTCTGTCCCACAACACGGTCCGCGGCGCAGCAGGCGGAGCAGTACTTTGTGCAGAGACACTGGTTGCAAAGAAGTTTATCGCTGCAAAATAATGCTTAGAATGATATAAAAAACGCCTCTGAAACGTTTTGGGTTCAGAGGCATTTTTTGTGCATGGATCAAAAGAATATAGTTTGCAGGATATCGAAAGCAGCAAAAAAGAAGCGCCATACGGGAAAATTCCCGCGGCGCTTCTTTTTTGCTCAAATAATTTTATTTACGCAAGGTTTGGCTAATCTTAGAATTTGCCAGCTTTTGCTGCCTCTTCAACAGCAACAGCTACAGCAACAGTCATACCAACCATTGGGTTGTTTCCTGCGCCGATCAGACCCATCATTTCTACGTGAGCCGGTACAGAAGAAGAACCTGCAAACTGAGCGTCAGAATGCATACGTCCCATAGTATCGGTCATACCGTAGGAAGCAGGACCTGCTGCCATGTTGTCCGGGTGAAGAGTACGTCCTGTACCACCGCCGGAAGCAACGGAGAAGTATTTTTTACCAGCTTCGATACGCTCTTTTTTGTAGGTACCTGCAACTGGATGCTGGAAACGAGTCGGTTGGTGGAGTTTCCGGTGATGGAAACGTCAACGTTCTCTTTCCACATGATAGCAACGCCTTCGCGAACGTCGTTAGCGCCGTAGCAGTTAACTTTCGCACGCGGTCCATCGGAGTATGCTTTTCTGAATACTTCTTTCAGTTCTCCGGTGTAGTAGTCATACTCAGTCTCTACATAAGTAAAGCCGTTGATACGAGCGATGATCTGAGCAGCGTCTTTTCCAAGACCGTTCAGGATAACACGCAGAGGTTTCTGACGTACTTTGTTTGCTTTTTCAGCGATACCGATAGCACCCTCAGCAGCTGCGAAGGACTCATGTCCAGCCAGGAATGCGAAGCACTCGGTGTCCTCTTCCAGAAGCATTTTACCAAGGTTACCATGGCCAAGACCAACTTTACGCTGATCTGCTACAGAACCCGGGATACAGAAGGACTGAAGTCCCTCACCGATTGCTGCAGCAGCTTCAGAAGCTTTGCGGCATCCTTTTTTGATTGCGATTGCTGCGCCTACAGTGTAAGCCCATTTTGCATTCTCGAAGCAGATTGGCTGAATGCCTTCGATCATTTTGTATACATCAAGGCCAGCAGCTTTTGTAACTTCTGCAGCTTCTTCGATGGAGTTTGATTCCGTACTCAGCAAGCTTAGCCAGAATCTGTTTCTCTCTTCTTTCATATGATTCAAATAAAGCCATTTTCCTATCCTCCTAAATTATCTGATTACTCTTTTCTCGGGTCAACGATCTTAACAGCATCAGCAACACGTCCGTACTGTCCGCTTGCTTTTTCGAAAGCTGTGTTTGCATCATCGCCGGCTTTGATGAAGTCATCATCTTTCCGTAACGTGTATGAATTTGTAACCGATAATCTCATCATCTGCATCCAGAGCGATACCTGTTACATAACCGTCGGTCATCTCCAGGTAACGAGGTCCTTTTGCAAGAGTTCCGTACATGGTACCAACCTGGGAACGAAGTCCTTTACCAAGTCTTCCAGGCCTGCGCCTACAACCAGTCCGTCCTCGGAGAATGCACTCTGGCTTCTTCCGTAAACGATCTGCAGGAAGAGCTCTCTCATAGCAGTATTGATAGCATCACACACAAGGTCAGTATTCAGTGCCTCAAGGATGGTAAGTCCTGGCAGAATCTCAGATGCCATAGCTGCAGAATGAGTCATTCCTGAACATCCGATGGTCTCAACGAGAGCTTCCTGGATAACGCCCTCTTTTACGTTCAGAGTCAGTTTGCAGGTACCTGCTGCGGTGCGCACCAGCCAATACCGTGAGTGAATCCGGAAATGTCTTTGATTTCTTTTGCTTTTACCCATTTTGCTTCCTCCGGAATCGGAGCTGCACCGTGATGCACGCCCTGGGCAACCGGACACATCATTCTACTTCGTGTGAATAAGTCATTGTTAAACTCCTTTCAAATATGTACTTATTTGAGCTTTTGTCTTTCGAACGGACTGTTTCCAGCCTGTTCACAGACCTATGGTTATTGTCTCACAAAATTGGTCATTCGTCCAGCATATTTTGATAAAAAATTGCAAAGACCACCGGAAAACGATAAAATTTCCGGCGGTCTTTTAAATCAATCGGTTTGGTTTTCTCTCGATAAAAGAGAATTTTTTTAATTATCAGATTTTTTTGACAATTTCTTTCGCATTCTTAAAAATATGACCTGACGGGATCACGCCGCGAACACAGGAGAGTGGATAAATGTTGGAATTTCTTCCGACAACCGTTCCCGGGTTCAATACGCTGTTACAGCCGACCTCAACTTCATCGCCGAGCATCGCACCGAATTTTTTCAGTCCGGTTTCGATCTGTTCATCTGCGCCTTTGACAACAACGAGCTTCTTATCGGATTTTACATTGGAAGTAATGGAACCGGCACCCATATGGGCTTTGTATCCAAGAACAGAGTCGCCGACATAGTTGTAATGCGGAACCTGTACTTTATTAAAGAGAATGACATTTTTCAGTTCGGTGGAGTTTCCAACGACAGCGCCTTCGCCGACAATGGCGTTTCCGCGGATAAAGGCACACTGACGGATCTCAGCGCCTTTTCCAATGATGCATGGGCCGTTAATGGAAGCGGTCGGTGCGATCGCGGCATCTTTTGCGATCCAGACATTTTCGCCGCGTTTTTCGTATTCTGCCGGATCGAGTGTTTCGCCGAGTTCAAGAATAAAATCTTTAATGAGCGGAAGCACTTCCCATGGATACGTTTTGCCTTCAAAGATTTTTGCGGCAATGGTCTGGGTTAAATCATAAAGTTCAGAAATGGTTGCATCTTTCATGCGTGATTCATCCTTTCTTGTTTTAGTTCCTGTTTATCTTACCACATTTCAGGAGTTCTGTGCGCCTTTTTTTCTGGCGGTGGAATAGGACTTTGCAGAGGAGTCTTCTGCAGCGGTACGTTTCCCGGTACGGGAGTGCGTGGAAGAGGCTTTTCTGTAATACGGCGCGGACGCATCAAAGCTGCTCTTTAGCTGGAACTGATTCCGCAGCTGCTTCACATTTACCGTGTGGCGTGTCACAAAGTTTTCCAGTTTTCCCATATATTCCTCGGAGGTAATGGAGCCTTCCGCTACATAGGTAAGTCCCTTTTCCCAGCTTGCCGTCAGCTCCGGATTCAGAAGCGGGCGGATCGACTGGTGTACGACGTCGTAGATCATTTCGCCAAGCTGTGTCGGGGTGATAACCTGCGTCTTTTTGTTCAGAGCAAGATATTTGATAAAGACAAGCTTTTTCAGAATCTCAGCACGCGTCGCACTCGTTCCGATGCCGCTTCCCTTAATCTGTTCGCGCAGCTCCTCGTCTTCAATGAGCTGTCCGGCATTTTCCATTGCAAGGATCATCGAACCGGAGGTGTAGCGTTTTGGCGGAGAGGTTTCTCCTTCTTTGATAGAAAGGCGAGAAGATTCAGCTCGCTGCCTTTCTGCAGCTGGGACAGCGCTGCAAGAAAAGAGGGATCGCAAGTCGTCTCGTCCTCCTTTCTGCCCTCGTCGTCCTCCTCTTTCTTACGGAAGAAAGAATACTGCATGGCTTTTAAATAGCCCTCCTGCACGAGAACACGGAAGTTGGAGAAAAACTGCTCGCCGCCGATTTCGGTGACAAGAGCAACTTTCTGATAGACCGCCGGCGGATAGAAGATACCGAGAAAACGGCGGACAATCGTCTCATAAACTTTTGCGGAGAGTTCCGAGAGGTTCCGCAGATTGTTAAGGCCCTGTCCGGTCGGAATGATCGCATAGTGATCGGTAATCTGTTTATCGTTTGTATAGCGGGTGGAACCAATCTTTTTCCAGCTTTCGCCCTGCGAAATTTCATTTGCAAGGCCGCTGCAGATACCGTACTGCTGCAGGCCGCGCAGGTTTTTGCTGATTTCCCTGGCAACGGCAGAAGAAAGCACACGGGCATCGGTTCGCGGATAGGTAACCAGCTTTTTCTCGTAAAGCTCCTGAACAACTTTCAGCGTTTCATCCGGACTGATTTTGAAAAAGCGGGCACAGTCGTTTTGCAGCTCCGCAAGGTTGTAAAGCAGTGGCGCATTTTTATTTTCCTTTTTTCGCTCCATTTTCAGGACATGCGGGATCAGAGGATTCTGCATGCTTAATTCCTCGATCAGTTTCTGTGCG
>ENA-OQBJ01001164-OQBJ01001164.1-human-gut-metagenome-genome-assembly--contig:-NODE-1164-length-10997-cov-1.708464_pt1 | contig 10997 bp, 11 predicted proteins | sample MGYA00242743_ERZ504545 | MGnify/ENA primary metagenome ERZ504545 (study PRJEB26092, sample SAMD00036252) | human gut metagenome | host: Homo sapiens | study: EMG produced TPA metagenomics assembly of...
GATGTGAAAGGAAAGATTGTCTGGTACATGGGAAAGTTATAGAAACTTTGCCTGTAAAAAGGGGCTTAACCCCTTGACGAATCTGTGATAAAACTCGTATAATAAAAAAGTGTATGAGATATTTAAAGACGTTGACGAAGACAGTAGGTTATATCCCAACGATACAGAGAACCGGCGATGGTGGGAATCCGGTACAAGTAAGATATAATTGAAGATCACTTCCGAGTTTCAGAGTTTGAACGATCTGTGATATGAGCCAGGGCATCTGCACAGGCATAAGGAACAGAATTCAGTAAGACCTGACGGAGTTCCACCGTTACAGGGAAAGCATATGTCAGTATGTTTAGGTGGTTTATAAACGTAAGTATAAGGCTTTCGTCCTAATCAGGACGGGAGCCTGTTTTATTGTATAAGAAAGTAATATCTTTACAATAAGTTATGTTTAATGGTAAAAAAGGGACACCGCAAAATGCAAAAAGGGACACCCTTAATCAATGATTGGGACGTAGTACTTTGGCAAAATGCTACGTCCCCAACAAGGAGGATATTATGTATAAGAAGGTTTCAACAGACATGAATTTTGTTGACCGGGAGAAGGAAACGGAGAAATTCTGGGAAGACAATCACATTTTTGAGAAGAGTATGGAGGACCGTGAGGGCTGTCCACAGTATATGTTTTATGATGGACCGCCGACTGCGAATGGTAAACCGCATATCGGCCATGTTTTGACACGTGTTATCAAGGATATGATTCCTCGTTACCGTACTATGAAGGGGTATGAAGTTCCGAGAAAGGCCGGATGGGATACTCACGGACTGCCGGTCGAGCTGGAGGTTGAGAAGGCTCTTGGTCTTGATGGAAAGGATCAGATTGAAAAATATGGTGTTGAGCCATTTATCAAAAAGTGTAAAGAGAGTGTGTGGAAATACAAAGGTATGTGGGAGGATTTCTCTAATACTGTAGGTTTCTGGGCTGATATGGATGATCCGTATGTTACTTATCACAACACATTTATTGAGTCTGAGTGGTGGGCACTGAAGAAGATCTGGGATAAAGGACTTCTTTATAAAGGATTTAAGATCGTGCCTTACTGTCCGCGTTGTGGAACTCCGCTGTCTGCACAGGAAGTGGCTCAGGGATACAAAGACGTAAAAGAGCGTTCAGCGATCGTTCGTTTTAAAGTTAAAGATGAGGATGCATATATTCTTGCATGGACAACAACTCCATGGATCTGCCATCTAATAATTGCACTTTGTGTAAATTCCGGAAGAGGATTAGTGCGAAGGTAAAAGCAGCTGAACGGATATACTTACTACATGCTGTGCCTTCTTGATACGGTTCTTGGTAAACTTGGCGATGAGGAGAATGGTGTAAAGGCTTATGAAGTTCTTGAGACATACAAAGGTCAGGATCTTGAGTACAAAGAGTATGAGCCGCTTTATCAGTGTGCTTATGACTGCGCCGCAAAGCAGAATAAAAAAGCATTTTATGTAACATGTGATACTTATGTAACATTGACAGATGGTACCGGAGTTGTTCATATCGCGCCTGCATTTGGTGAGGACGATGCGAAAGTCGGACGTAAATATGACATGCCATTTGTTCAGTTAGTAGATGAAAAAGGTGAGATGGGCAAGACAACTCCATTCGCCGGATTATTCGTGAAGAAGGCAGACCCGGAAGTGTTAAAAGACCTGGACGGACGAGGACTTCTTTTCGATGCACCGAAGTTCGAGCACAGCTATCCACACTGCTGGAGATGTGACACGCCGCTTATTTACTACGCTCGTGAGTCATGGTTCATTAAGATGACAGCAGTAAAGGATGATCTGATCGCGAATAATAATACGATCAACTGGATTCCGGAGAGTATCGGTAAAGGACGATTTGGTGACTGGCTTGAAAATGTTCAGGACTGGGGTATCAGCCGTAACCGTTACTGGGGAACACCGCTGAATATCTGGGAGTGTGAGTGTGGATGCCAGCATTCGATCGGAAGTATTGAAGAGCTGAAATCTATGTCTGATAACTGCCCGGATGAGATCGAGCTTCACCGTCCATATATTGATAATGTGACGATCAAGTGTCCGAAATGTGGAAAAGAGATGCACCGTGTACCAGAAGTGATCGACTGCTGGTTCGACAGTGGCTCCATGCCATTTGCACAGTATCACTATCCATTTGAGAATCAGGAACTGTTCGAGAAACATTTCCCGGCAGACTTCATCTCAGAGCGGTAGACCAGACTCGTGGATGGTTCTACTCACTGCTTGCGATTTCAACTCTGATCTTCAACAAAGCTCCTTATAAGAACGTTATTGTTCTTGGACATGTTCAGGATGAGAATGGCCAGAAGATGAGTAAGTCCAAGGGAAATGCGGTCGATCCGTTCGATGCACTGGAGAAATATGGAGCAGATGCAATCCGCTGGTATTTCTACATTAACAGTGCGCCGTGGCTGCCGAACCGTTTCCACGGAAAAGCAGTGACAGAGGGACAGCGTAAGTTCATGGGAACTCTGTGGAATACTTATGCATTCTTTGTACTGTATGCGAATATTGATGAATTTGATGCAACAAAATATACATTAGAGTATGAGAAGCTGTCTGTCATGGACAAATGGCTTCTGTCAAAGCTCAACTCTGCGATTAAAGCAGTAGATGAGGATCTGGCAAACTACAAGATCCCGGAGGCTGCAAAGCACTTCAGAGTTTTGTTGATGACATGAGTAACTGGTATGTAAGACGCAGCCGTGAGCGTTTCTGGGCAAAGGGCATGGAGCAGGATAAGATCAATGCTTACATGACACTTTACACAGCACTGGTAGAGATCTGCAAGACTGCAGCTCCGATGATTCCATTTATGACAGAAGACATTTACCAGAACCTCGTAAGAAGTATTGATGCAAATGCTCCTGAGAGTATCCACCTGTGTGATTTCCCGAAGGTAAATGAAGCACACATCGACAAAGAGCTTGAGGAGAATATGGACCGTGTTCTGAAACTGGTTGTTATGGGACGTGCCTGCAGAAATACTGCAAATATCAAGAACCGTCAGCCAATCGGACAGATGTATGTCAAAGCTGATTTTGAGCTTTCCGAGTTCTTTGATGCCATCGTTGCCGATGAATTGAATGTGAAAAATGTAACATTTACACAAGAAGTACGTGACTTTACGTCCTATTCTTTTAAACCTCAGCTAAAGACAGTCGGACCAAAATATGGTAAACTGTTAGGGGGAATCAAAAATGTACTCAGCGGACTGGATGGAAATGCTGCTATGGATGAGCTGAATGCAAATGGTTGCCTGAGATTTGAGGTAAATGGTGAAGAAGTAGTCCTGAACCGTGAAGATCTTCTGATCGATACTGCACAGATGGAAGGATATGTATCTGAGGATGACAACGGAATCACAGTTGTTCTTGATACGAACTTATCCGAGGAACTTCTGGAGGAAGGATTCGTGCGTGAGATCATCAGCAAAGTACAGACAATGCGTAAGGAAGCTGATTTTGAGGTCATGGATAAGATCGTGATCACATATGAAGGAAGTGAGAAGGCAGAAACTGTATTTGCGAAAAATGCTGATGAGATCGGAGCTGAGACACTGGCTCTGGAGGTGAAAAAGCAACACCTGCAGGCTATGTGAAAGAGTGGAAGATCAATGGTGAGGCAGTAACTCTTGGAGTAGAGAAGCAATAACAGATGTGAACAGGTCTGCTCCGGCAGACCTGTTCTTCGTTTTCTGGCACAAGAGTAAGAAAGGATCAAAATAATATGATTAATCCGAGATTTGAAAAAGAAGCATTTAAGAAGGATGTAGAACAGAATGTTAAGCAACTGTTCCGAAAAACTGTAGACGAAGCATCTCAGCAGGAGCTTTATCAGGCGGTTTCCTATGTCGTAAAAGATGCAATTATCGATGACTGGATCGCAACTCAGAAGCAGTACGAGAAAGATGATCCGAAAATCGTGTATTACATGTCTATGGAGTTCTTGCTTGGAAGAGCTCTTGGCAATAACCTGATCAATATGACGGCATATAAAGAGGTGAAAGAGGCTCTGGAAGAAATGGGTCTGAACCTGAATGAACTTGAGGATCAGGAGCCGGACCCGGCACTTGGAAATGGCGGACTTGGACGTCTCGCTGCATGTTTCCTGGATTCACTGGCATCTCTTGGCTATGCGGCTTACGGCTGTGGTATCCGCTACCGTTATGGTATGTTCAAGCAGAAGATCAAAGATGGCTATCAGGAAGAAAGACCGGATAACTGGCTGAAGAACGGCAATCCATTCGAACTTCGCAGACCGGAGTATGCAAAGGAAGTACGCTTCGGTGGAAATATCCGTGTAGAGTACGATGATAAGACCGGAGATATCCGTTTTAAACAGGAAAATTATGAGTCCGTTCTGGCAGTTCCGTATGATTATCCGATCGTAGGATATGATAATCATATTGTAAATACACTTCGTATCTGGGACGCAGAACCAATCGTAGATTTCCAGTTAGATTCATTTGACCGCGGTGACTATCACAAAGCGGTAGAGCAACAGAATCTGGCAAAAACGATCGTAGAGGTTCTCTACCCGAACGATAACCACTATGCAGGAAAGGAACTGAGACTGCAAAGCAGCAGGTATTTCGTTCGTATCTGCCAGTCTTCAGGCTGCGCTTACAAAATATAAAAAGCACCATGATGATATCCATAAATTGCCGGAGAAGATGACGATTCAGATGAATGATACGCATCCGACGGTAGCAGTTGCCGAGCTTATGAGACTTCTTCTTGATGAGGAAGGACTTGGCTGGGATGAAGCATGGGAAATCACATCAAAGACCTGCGCTTACACGAACCACACTATCATGTCAGAGGCTCTGGAAAAATGGCCAATCGACCTGTTCTCCAGGCTGCTTCCTCGTGTATACCAGATCATCCAGGAGATTGACCGCCGCTTTGTGGCTCAGATCCGTGAGATGTATCCGGGAAATGAAGAGAAAGTAGCAAAGATGCAGATTTTAAGAGATGGTCAGGTAAAGATGGCTCATCTTGCAATCGTAGCCGGATACTCTGTCAATGGAGTTGCAAGACTTCATACAGAAATCCTGAAAAAACAGGAGCTTCGTGATTTCTACGAAATGATGCCGCAGAAATTCAATAATAAGACAAACGGAATTACGCAGAGACGTTTCCTGATGCATGGAAATCCGCTGCTGGCTGACTGGGTAACAGATAAGCTTGGAACAAAGGACTGGATCACAGATCTGTCTCTGATGTCAGGATTGAAAAATGGGTGGACGATGAGGAAGCTCTGAAGGAATTTATGAGCATCAAGTATGAGAATAAAGTCCGCCTGGCAAAATATATTAAAGAGCACAATGGCATTGAAGTGGATCCAAGATCTATCTTCGATGTACAGGTCAAGAGACTGCACGAGTACAAGAGACAGCTTACTTAATATTTTACATGTAATGTACTTATACAACGAGATCAAGGAGCATCCGGAAATAAGCTTCTATCCGAGAACATTTATCTTCGGAGCAAAAGCTTCCGCAGGATATATCCGTGCAAAACAGATCATCAAACTGATCAATTCCGTTGCGGATGTAGTCAACAACGACCGCAGTATCAACGGCAAACTGAAAGTTGTATTCATCGAAGATTATCGTGTGTCAAATGCTGAGATCATCTTCGCAGCAGCTGATGTAAGCGAGCAGATTTCCACAGCTTCCAAAGAGGCATCAGGAACCGGTAATATGAAGTTCATGCTCAACGGCGCACCGACACTTGGAACGATGGATGGAGCAAATGTGGAGATTGTTGAAGAAGTTGGTGCAGAGAATGCATTTATCTTCGGACTCAGCTCTGACGAGGTCATCAATTACGAGAACAATGGCGGCTACAATCCGATGGATATCTACAATAGTGATGCCGATATCCGACGCGTTGTGAACCAGCTTGTTGATGGAACATATTCACAAGGTGATAAGGAAATGTACCGTGACCTGTATAATTCACTTCTGACAGCTCAAGGTGGAAGCAAAGCCGATACGTATTTCATTCTGAAGGATTTCCGTTCTTATGCGGATACACAGAAGAAGGTTGAAGAAGCTTACCGTGACAAAGACAGATGGGCTAAGATGGCACTTCTGAATACTGCAAGCTGTGGAAAATTCTCATCTGACAGAACGATTCAGGAGTATGTGGATGATATCTGGCATCTGGATAAAGTGACAGTAGAAGTTTAGTTCATGCAGAAACAATGCAAAGGCATTCTTGAAGAATAAAAAAGAACGTCTTCTCATATTTTATATGGGAGGGCGTTTTTTATATGAGATTTGCATATTTGAAATATAGATTAAAGAAAATGGGGTGCTATCTTCTGATCATTATATTGTTGCCCTATATTATTACCGTGTTCTTAAGCGGACCGGGAGCTTATGGAGCTTCCAGAGTGGACGAGACTATGGTAAATGTGAAGGCAGACGGGGAAAAGTCCGGCAGTGATGGTGGAAAACAGGAAGATTCTAATGCTGAAAATGTGGATAAAATTCAGATGCCGCTCAGTGAATACTGTATTGGAATTATGGCCAGAGAAATCCCTGCGGTTTATGAGGAGGAAGCTTTAAAAACCCAGGCAATTCTTGTGCGGACCCAGGTATGTCTGGCGCTTGGCGCAGGGGCAGATACTATATTAGAAGAGAGATACTGGACAAAGAAAGATATGCAGGATTCCTGGGGAGCAGATCAATATTCCAAGTATTATAAGCGGCTTGAGCATGCATGGGAGGAGACCAACGGACAGGTGCTGACTTATGAAAATGCGCTGGCAAAGACACCATTTTGCAGACTCAGTAATGGAAGTACAAGGGATGGACGGGAGGCGCTGGGGAGCGAAGATTATCCGTATCTGAAGATTGTGGACTGTCCGCTAGATATTGAGTCGAAAGAACAAATTCAGACAATTACTATAGACGATATGGATGCAGAAGTGACTGGGGTAGACACTGCAGGATATGTACTTAGCGTCCGGGTTGGAAATGACACCGTGAGTGGAGAAGAATTCCGAACCAATTATCATCTCGCATCAAGCTGCTTTTCTTTTCAGAAATATGACGGAAAGCTGCGGATCACGACCCGGGGTATCGGACATGGACTGGGCTTAAGCCAGTACACGGCAAATCAAATGGCAAAAGAAGGAAAAAGCATGGAAGAGATACTGGCACATTTCTTCGAAGGGACAGAACTGAAAGAAGGCGTGGAGATCGTGCAGGTGGAAGGCGGAGCAGGAGAGTAGCAAAATTTGTAAAGTCATAATAGTATTGTACAAAAAGCCGAGGCATTCTTGAAATTTCCATATAAGAAAGGCTAGAAAAAGTCAAAGACAATATTTTATATGTAGTTTGTATAGTACCACTACAATCTGGCAAGAATAGAGTCAGAGGTGGTGATGAAAATGAACGATAATAATAAGATGGATCGCGGCAAAGAACATGCCGGTCCGAAAAAAATGACGCCAAGCAGAAGCAGAAGAGAAATCGTAAGGCGACACTGGCGGCAGTTCTGTGCTTTGTGGCAGCATAGCAATTGTTGGAACATACACAATGCGGGATTACAAGACAGTGAAAAAAAGAAGGGGAGCTCGCAAAAGCACAACTGGAGGAACAGAAGAAAGCACTGGAGGAAGCCAGTCAGGAAGCAAGTGGAAATGCACAGAAAGACAGTGCTTCCGAGTCAGGAACGGATGGAGCCGGAACCGGTGGAAAAGCCGAAAAGAGTGGCTCTGGTGCAGGAACGGCAGGGACTGCAAGCAAAAATGCTGCAACAGCCGGAAACACAGATGGATCCGGAAATAATGGCAACCAGGACGGCAACAGTCAGACTAACGGAAGTCAGCAGGCGGCAAGGACAGCGGGCAGTGCATCTTCCGCAAACTTTACAAGCGACAGCAAGATGATCTGCCTGTAAGCGGCACGGTGCTTATGAATTACAGCATGGACAAAACAGTTTACTTCGCGACACTAGACCAATACAAGTATAATCCGGCATTGGTTATCAGCGGAGCAGAAGGAGACCAGGTTCTGTGCGGTGCACCGGGAATAATTAAATCCATTGATGTGACCGCACAGACAGGAACAACCGTGACCGTAGACCTTGGAAATGGTTACGAAGTCCTTTACGGACAGTTAAAAGAAGTGCCAGTAAAAGTCGGCGACCAGGTAGAGGCAAAAAGCATTCTCGGCTATATCGGACAGCCGACAAAGTATTACAGCGTGGAAGGATGCAACGTATATATGGAATTACGAAAAGATGGAACACCAGTAAACCCTGTAGATTATATGACAAAAAGATAAAGAATGTGTATAATTGGGACGTAGTAAAATGAAGTTTTGCTATGTCCCCAATTAAAGGAGAAATCATGAATTATACATATATTGTGGAGTGTGGGGACGGTAGTCTCTACACTGGCTGGACGAACAATCTGGAAAAAAGAATACAGGCTCATAATGCAGGAAAAGGCGCGAAATATACGAAGAGCCGTCTGCCGGTGAAGCTGGTGTATTCGGAAACATTTGCTACGAAGGAAGAGGCAATGAGCCGGGAGTATGCGATTAAGCATATGAAAAGGAAAGAGAAGTTACAATTGATTGAGAATAGAGCTGAAATATTTAATATTTAAGTACTTGCTTTTTTGAAAATAACGGTTATAATATTGATATAAGAACAAGTAGTAATCAAAACTACGTATGGAAATACGAAAGAAGAATATAACATTATTTTCAGGAGGAGTAAGTTATGGCAAAAGTAATAGAAGAACATGTAAAAGATCCGGGAAGTGCGATCACACATTTTATTGGAATGCTGATGGCGATATTTGCAGCAATTCCGTTGCTTATCAAAGCAGCTCATGAGCCTGGCAGGATTTATCTTGTATCTATTGCAGTTTATGCGGTAAGTCTGATTCTGCTTTATGCAGCTAGCACGACATACCATACATTTAACATTTCCAAGAAGGTAAATACGATTCTGAAGAAAATTGACCATATGATGATCAGCGTACTGATTGCCGGAAGTTATACACCAATTTGTCTGTTAGTGCTCGGCGGACGTATGGGATGGATTCTACTGGCAATTGTATGGGGATTCGCAATTGCGGGAATTCTGATAAAGGCGTTTTGGGTATTTTGCCCGAAGTGGGTATCTTCCGTACTTTATATTGGAATGGGGTGGACTTGTGTACTTGCATTTACACAACTGCTCAACTCCCTGTCACCGGCGGCATTTGGATGGCTTTTAGCAGGCGGAATCATTTATACAGTCGGCGGAGTGATCTATGCACTGAAACTTCCGATTTTTAACAGGAAGCATAAAAATTTTGGAAGCCATGAGATTTTTCATCTGTTCGTGATGGGAGGAAGCCTGTGCCACTTTGTAGTGATGTACGCATTTGTGCTGTAGCAGATGAAGCTGAAGGAGCCGTGCAGCAGACATAATTTTCATGTCAAAACAGCGAGGAAAAAAATAGCAGAGAATAAGAAACAGTCTGAGAGGAAAACTTTCAGGCTGTTTTTCGTATACGCAGAAAATGTAGTTTCCTGCGTATACGAAAGCCTTCCAGCTGATATAGCCTCCGGCAGGGCGCACATTGTCCGGTGGACAATGGTTTTGCGCCGACCGAAACGGAGTGTAGACTTGAATAATGAATTATTAATTATTATTACTAAATGTAAAATATACTTTATTTTTTGAATAATATATGTTATGCTACATTCATCCTAGGAGAAAATCTAGTCTCCAAATATTCCAAAAGCCGTTAGGCGTTCATCTCGGTGTTTCGATTTCTGAAACAAATACCCGATATGAAAGAACAGATGACAAAATTTTGAAGGAGGGCATAGCCTATGACCAACAAATTACGACAGTATTTTCCAATGATTCATACCAGACAAGAGGTATTAGCTGAAATTGAAGCAAAACCGAAATTAAAACAAGAATTTTATAGATGGAAAGAAAAGTGCCGAAAGGAATTTCTGGATTTTTGCACGGGAGTAAAAGGTGTAAAAATTATGTATGATTTTATTAGTAAAGAAATTTTGAATCCGGAAACAGTGCCAGAACGAGTAGAAGAATTACTTTCATTATTGATAGGGCAGCAGGTACATATTAAAGAAGTGCTTCCGAACGATGGAACACGGATTTCGGATGAATCTACGCTTGTGATTATGGATATGGTAGTCGAGTTGGAAGATGGAAGCATTGTAAATCTGGAAGTTCAGAAAATCGGATATAAATTTCCAGGAGCAAGAAGTGCCTGTTATTCAGCAGATTTGTTGTTACGTCAATACAAAAAGGTGCGAAGCAAAAAAGGAAAGAAATTTAATTATACGGATGTAAAAGATGTATACACGATTGTTCTGTTTGAAAAAAGTCCAACCGAGTTTCATGAATTTCCGGACACATATATTCATTATTTTGAACAACACTCAAATACAGGAATCCAGCTAAATCTTTTGCAAAAATATTTATTTATTTCTATTGACATATTTTTGAAATACCAGCAAAATATAGGTATACAACTGGAAACCAGACGAGATGCATGGCTTGCGTTTATGGGTGCAGATGATCCAGATATTATTTTGAAGGTTATTGAAAAATATCCGGATTTCAAGGAAATGTATCAGCAAGTTTATGAAATCTGTCAGAATATTGAAGAGGTGATGGGAATGTTCTCGAAAGAATTAGCAGAAATGGATCGGAACACGGCACAGTTAATGATTGATGAGATGCAGGAAGATATAAAACAGAAGGAAGAAATACTTAAGGGACAGGATGACAGAATTAAGGAGCAAATTAACAAACTTAAAGAGCAGGATGACAGGCTTAAAGAGCAGGATGACAGGCTTAAAGAGCAGGATGACAGGCTCAGAGAGCAGGATCAAGTAATTAGAGAATTAATGAAGAAAATTGAACAGTTAGAAAATATATCAGCTGGGAGAG
>ENA-OQBJ01001165-OQBJ01001165.1-human-gut-metagenome-genome-assembly--contig:-NODE-1165-length-10995-cov-4.137284_pt1 | contig 10995 bp, 11 predicted proteins | sample MGYA00242743_ERZ504545 | MGnify/ENA primary metagenome ERZ504545 (study PRJEB26092, sample SAMD00036252) | human gut metagenome | host: Homo sapiens | study: EMG produced TPA metagenomics assembly of...
TCGACTTGCATGTGTTAAGCACGCCGCCAGCGTTCATCCTGAGCCAGGATCAAACTCTCGTTAAAAGTGTTCGTTCCGGTCAGAATTAACTACTAGCTAATTCATCCCTTTTACTGTCTGTCACATTAAATGTGACGGGTGCATCTTTTAGATGCTGTTCTTAAAAAATCTTCTCTTAAGAAATTTTCAAGGTTGTTGTCTATTGTTTAATTATCAAGGTTCTTCGCTGTTCTTGTTGATAAGAAGTAGCTTTGATATTTTATCACGCCGTTTTCCTTTTGTCAAGAACTTTTTCATTTTCTTTTTGCTGTCTGTTCCGGAAGTGTTTCTCCCTCACAAGTCAGCTTTAATAGGTTATCACATCCGCATCCTTCTGTCAAGAACTTTTTTCACGTTGTCCAGCGATCTGCTCTCGCATCCTGTCCACAGTGGCCCTTGGGCTTATTCTTTTCATCGGTCTGTCTCAGCGACAAGTGGTATCTTATCACGGGAAAAGTGAATTGTCAATGTTTTTTCTGTTTTTTATTCTTTTCGCACAATTCAGACAATTTAATGGTTTTTTCCATATTAAAAGAAAGAAGGACATCACTTCTGAAAGCAACGTCCTTCCTCTGTTAAAATAACGATGTAATAGATTGAATTAAATTAGGAATCTGGGTTTTCAATGCTGAGAATGTCATAAACAGTACAAAAATATAGCTGATTGTCATACAGATTCTCAATGCTGTCGGCTTCTTATATCCTTCGTTTACATCTTTTCTCCATAAAAGGAGCAGAATAAACAAACCTGCTACCGGTGTAGCGATCGAGGTTGCGACATTTGCCATCAGGATCAGCTGTGTTGGAGATCCGCCATAGCTATAGCAAATGATCATCGTCACGATCAGGCAGATCAGACAGCCTACGCGGATTGCTTTTGACTCCAGTGCGGTATCTTTATCAAATCCTGCGCTCAACAACACCATACCTCGCTGTGTGTTTCCTAATAAAGAAGAGAATCCTGCGCCTAACAGCGCCACTCCCATAATATACTTCGCTGCATTTCCCATGATCGGAACCAGCATTTCCGCCAATTGAGCAGGCGCTGTAATTTTCTGTCCTGTAGGATGCAGTACGATCGCACCTACCAGGATAATAGAGCCTGTGATCAGCACAACACTGATAATATGGATCACTGCATCTGTCAGCATTACGCCGTTAAACAAATCTTCTTTTTTCCACTTTTTCTCTTTTCCCAGATATGTACTGTAAATTCCGGTTGTTACTGCTGCGTTTGTAGAAATGAATGCCAATGCTGTCGCCAGTCCGCCTGCCGGAATCTGAAAACTGACAAATGCCTTGCCGGTCTCTCCCCAGTCCGGGCCTCCGACTCCGATCAACGTTGCATAAAACGCTACGATCATACCCAAAATGCACGCCGTAATAATTTTTTCTACTTTTGAATATACATTTTTTGTGAAATAGCAGTAAATTACAACCGCTATCATCAATGCAGAACCTACTTTCCAGTTAAGTCCGGTAATCAAATTCACACCGGCGCCGGTTCCTGAGATGTTCCCCATTGTAAAAAAGAGACATGCCATAAACAACGCAATTCCTACAAATCCTGCTGCCACAGGTCCATAATATTTACGGATTGCATGAATGGTCGGCATTCCCGTCACGATCGCCAGCCGGTTTGTCACCATCATAAATGTGATTCCCATAAAAACAATCGGTATGATCAGCCAGATCAGCGTATATCCGAAATTGCTGCCCAGCATCGCTGCTGTGGTGATCGCCCCGGGGCCGATCACAATTCCCGTTGCGATCAACCCCGGTCCAATTCTTTTTATCAGATCCTTTAATGGAAGCCGTTCAACATTTGCCCCAAATACTTCTGTTGTCTTGTTTTCCATAAAGCCACTTCTTTCTCTGATCCCTCTTTATTTGCATTGTTCCATATCTACTTTTGGAAGCTGACTGCGTTCCAGTCCTAAAGAAACCCAGTCTTTTTCTTCCTGATTCAGAGGAAGTACCGGTTTTCTCATCAATGCATTTGAGAAGATTCCTCTCTGATATAATGCTTCTTTTAATCTGGCATGTGCTTCACCGGATGCTGTCCGCCTCCATAAATTGCCTGTGAAATATGATAAATACGGTCTGACCAGTCCTGTGCTTCTTTTAATGTATGTTTGTCAGGATTTGCAAATACTTCTCTTGCCGGGCAGATGATTTCCGGTACACAGCCTGCGAATCCGATCAGCGCTCCGTCCATTCCTGGGAACCAGCTTACACACAATGTTTCATCATGACATGTGATCAGGGAAATATCCGGACATTCCTGGCGAAGCAGACGTACATCATGTTCATAGATAGAAGTCACTCGTGTTCCCATTTTGATACATTTCACATGATCAATCTCTTTGCACATTTTGATCAAAGTCTCTACCGGATAGAATGCTTTGCTTGTTGCCGGATACAGATGAATGATGATATCGATATCTGCGCCTTCTGCTACATCTTTTACATATTCAAACGGTGCATCCGGATTCATTCCAAATCTCAGCCACATATGAGGAGGCATCAGAAGGATTCCATCTGCTCCTGCTTCTTTTGCTTCTTTTGCCATTTCGATGCTTTCTGCTGTGTTTTCACAGTTTACACCGGAAATGATCGTCATCACATCTCCACATTCCTCTGCACAGATCTCAACAACGCGTTTTCTTTCTGCTCTTGTCAGTCCTGTGATCTCTCCTGTATGTCCGTTACATACAAGACCGTCCATTCCTTTTCCGTAAAAACTCTTGATCCATCTTAAATATGCTCTGAATTCTGGTTCGTTGATGGAATAATCCTCATTGAGCGGTACTGAAACTGCCGGGAAAATTGTTTTAAAATTTTTTACTTTTGCCATTGTTAAAATCTCCTTTACTTTACATTTCATGATTATTTTCAGGGTTCAAAGATCCTGCGCCTGAATCTTTTGTATGTGTCAGCAAACGTTTGCATATCTGTTAGTCTTTATATATCATATCTTTGAAATCACCGTCAACGAAATGGACTCCCTCTGCAAGAAGTTGCATATACCATGCAATTTTTTGCATATTTTCTATATATCCCCTCCCTTTTTCTTTGATTTTTCAACTATTTGACGGAATTTATTTTTGAGATAAAATGGTTGCATTAAAATCATATGCAATCGTTTGTATCGAACAGACTCATAAAGGAGGCAATCATGGCAACATTAAAAGATGTCGCAAAACTTGCATGTGTAGATGTCAGTACCGTATCACGTGCTCTGAATAATACTTCTTATGTCCACCCTGACACAAAAGCCCGTATCCTGGCGGCAGTCAAAGAACTGAGTTATCAGCCGAACGTTCTTGCCAAAGGACTGCGTCAAGGCAAACGCCACACCATCGGGATCGTCGTCCCCAGATTATCCATGACCGTATTTGCAGAACTGATCCAGGGGATTGATGAAGAAGCCCGTTACCACGGATATTCTATTTTAGTTTGTACGACTGAAGATGATCCGGATGTAGAGAGAGAATGTCTGAATCGATTGAGAAATGGATTTGTAGACGGCATCATTATCGCCGGAACCGGAAAATGCGGACGCCTGATCCGGGATATCCACGCCAGCGGGATTTCTGTCGTACAGATCATCCGAAAGCAGGAATCCCATTTAAGCAGTGTGATCGCTAATTATAAGCAATCCGCGTATCGTGCCGTAAAATACCTTGCCGGGAAAGGCTGTAAAGAAATCGGGCTGATCAATGGTCCTATGTCCCTTCCCACTTATTATGAACGATATCAGGGATATAAAAAAGCCATCTCTGAACTCGGTCTGAAAGAAATCTGCCCGGAGTCCACACAACAGGCAAACACTTTTGAGTACGGCTTTCAGTGCGCGGAATTCTTATTGACCAACTACTTTCACCTGGATGCAATCATCACATCCGTAGATATTCAGGGAATCGGAGCTTTGCGGGCGGTCAAAGAACAGGCGATGCTGGTTCCGGAAGATATCCGTCTGATCAGCCTGACCGGACATTCGATCGGAGGAATGTTGGAAACAACCATGACATCTCTTGAAATTCCTGCGCATGAAATGGGGAAAAAGGCTGCGCTTATGGCCATTGAAGAAATTGATGCCCCCTCCGATCAAAAACCAAGTCCTCAGCACCTTGTTTTTGAAGCTACACTTGTAGAGCGGGAAAGTTCCTGATTGTAAAAAATGGTTCAAAAAATGGAGACTGCCTTTTAAGACAATCTCCATTTTTATTATGCCACACTGCCATTTCGGTATCTGTCCGTCTGGCCGCATGCTGCTTCAAACTCTTTTAACTTTTGTTTTGCTTCCGGATTCAGATATTTCGGCACCTCGATCTGCACTGTTACGTATTGATCCCCATGTGCGGAAGTGTTTTTCATAGATACAATTCCTTTTCCACGAAGACGGATCTTCGTTCCGGACTGCGTCCCCGGTCGAATTTTACACATTACATTTCCATATAATGTAGTAACCAGAACTTCCCCGCCAAAAACTGCTGTTGTAAATGGAATATTTACTTTTGTATACAAATCCTGCCCGTTCCTCTCGTATCCCGGCTTATCTCCTACCTTTACTTTCAGAAGAAGATCTCCTGCCTCTCCCCCATTGCTTCCCGGCATTCCTTTTCCACGGAGTCTTACACTTTTTCCTGTTTCAATGCCCGCCGGTATATGAACCTGCAGAGATTGTGTGCTTCCTCTGCCATCCGGACTCTGGAGATGAATCACTTTATCACATCCAAATGCAGCTTCTTCAAAAGTAATCGAAACTTCTGCTCTTAAGTCTTGGCCTTTTCTCACAAACTGACTGCTGTCAAACCCCTGCCTGTAAAATCATTTTTGCCAAATCCTCCGCTTTCAAATCCACTGTTTTGGAAACCGCCGGACTGTCTGCCGTGAAAAATATGATCAAACATATCTCCAAAAATATCGTCCATATTTCCGCTCTCAAAATGGTACTCCTGATAGCCTCCTCCTGCATTTTCAAAAGGATTACCGTGCGGATTCTGTCCTGCCCCGCTGCCATCAAATGCGGAATGTCCAAACTGATCGTATAGCCTTTTCTTTTCCGGATCACTTAAAATCGTATATGCTTCTGTCACTTCTTTAAATGATTTCTCTGCCTGTTTATCTCCTGGATTGGTATCCGGATGATATTTTTTCGCCAATTTCCGGTATGCTTTTTTAATTGTTCCTGCATCTGCATTTCTGCTGACTCCGAGCACTTCATAATAATCTCTTTTTGCTGCCATCCTTTCTTCACCTCCTGTTCAAAAAAAAATCCCCGGGATCACAATCCCGGGGAAAATACCTTTTATCCTTCTATTGTTACATATCGTTTTTCATCCACAGGTTTCTTTTCCTCTTTTTTCGGGATATCAAGCATCAGAATACCATTTTCAAATTTTGCATGAATATCGGTCTCTGTGATATCCTCTCCAACATAGAAACTTCGGCTCATGTTTCCTGCATAACGCTCTCTTCTAATGTAGGTACCATTCTTATCCTGCTCATCTTTATCGAGACCTCTTGCTGCACTGATGGTCAAATATCCGTCTTTCAGTTCCGCTTTCACCTCGTCTTTTTTAAATCCCGGCAGATCGATCGCTACTTCGTAGCCATGTTCTGTCTCTTTGACATCGGTTTTCATCATACGATCTGCACGTTTGCCATACAATTTCTTGTCAATATCCGGAAATGAAAAATCCATCCAATCGTTAAATAAGTTTTCTCCAAAAATACTAGGCATCATCATAAGTCATATCTCCTTCCTACTATACAATCATCTATGTAAAGCACAACCGGACGATCCGGAGTGTTGATTACTTTTTGATGAATCCTTGTTACCTTTGTTCTATTTGTAATATAGCATTCATTATTGGCGCTGTCAAGAGGTGAGTGCTAATTATTTGTGAAGATTGTGTGATCGCTACGAGCCATGCAAAATAGCGAAAATAACGCCCTGCAAGTAAACTTGCAAGGGCGTCTATTTTTGCTATTTTATAGGGCGACAGCCCTACAGCGAGGGAAGTCTTTCCCGAGCTGTGCATGGCGGATGCACTACTTCACAGAGATTTTTCACTTACTTTCGCACGGGGGTTTCTTGGTTTGACCACATTTTTACGACAAATTCTTGTGAAATATATTCGTCTGATTTTCTTACCACATTTTACGGCAACAACTTATGATTTATACCACAGCAGGTACGATTTCTTGCAGGTTCATTTTAGACATCTCATTCTCCACATGAGACTTATCTGCAATATGATTATAGACATTCATTGTGATCTGTGCATCTGAATGTTCTTCGCTCCGCTACGGTCGGTGCTAAACGGATCTCCACCGGACATCCAGCACCCCATCACATACTGCCAGTTCAAAACTGGGATTCAATAAGCCATAAAGACCTTTGATCGTACTGTGTGCCAGTCCTTCATCTGACAATGTAGAAAAGAACGTCCTTACGTGAGATGTCTTAAAATCCACAACATGAATGTTTCCCAAAGTATTTCGTATCCGGTAGTCCCACATACGGATATAATTCTTTTTCATTTCTCTTTCCTTTTCAAACCAGACCTGCCTTGTGGCAGAAGCTCCGACTCGTAACAACTAAATTGACACAATCAGCTTAATCTGCGAATCAGTTTCAGGATTCTGTCTGCACAAAGACGGATTTCCTTTTCTGTAAGTTTTCCTTCTTTATACGCATCACGAATGTTTTTATCATCATCCGGATTCCCCGGCATAATAATATCATTTCCTGCTGCCACACAAACCCACGGAATGCTTCCATCCTCCGGTACTGTTGTATTCCAGTCAGACATGATAACTCCGTCAAACCCCCACTCTTCACGTGCAATCCTTGTACAAAGGTCCTTGCTGTTTGCTGCATGCACACCATTGATCAGATTATAGGAAGACATGATTGCAGTTGGTGCACCCTCTTTCACGGCAATTTCAAAACCTCTGAGATAAATTTCTCTCAATGTCCTTTCTGATACGTGTGCATCAACACCCATTCTGTTATCTTCCTGATTATTGCATGCAAAATGCTTGATTGTAACACCACATCCCGGTCTGCTCTGAACTCCTCTGGTCACTGCTGCTGCCAGTGTGCCTGAAAGAAATGGATCTTCTGAATAATATTCAAAGTTTCTTCCACACAGCGGATTTCTGTGAATATTCAATCCCGGTGCAAGCCAGAGATTAATATGAAATTCTTCCATCTCTGCCGCAACCTTCCGTCCAAACTGTTCCATCAGTTTTTTGTTCCAGGACTGTGCAAGTGCTGTTCCTACCGGAAATGCAGTACAATACTGATAGTAACGTTCTGCGCCCTCATGGTCTTTTCTTCCAACAAGATAACCATTTTCAAGTGAACCAAGCACACCTGTTCCATAAACTGTATCTTTCTCACGGTCTACTTCATAAGTTTGCTGCAGGCGGATTCCGGCCGGTCCGTCTGCCATGATCAAAGATGGGATTCCGTATTGATCAAACAGTGCTTCACTCGTCTCTCCTGCTGTTCCCGGCACTTTAATTCCAGATGCTCCAAGTGTACTTCTGATTTCAGACATATTTCCATACAGAAGTGGGATCAAATCTTCTACAGGAATCTCCGTTTCTTCTGAAAATCTGCATACTTTCTTTTCTTCTGCCTCTGGTTCAAATGATACGTTCGGAAGTTCCTCAAGTAGTGCTGTCCATTCTTCTGCGCGTCTGCATAATTCTTCTGCACAGTCTTTGATTTCAACGACTTCACTATGATCTTCCAGTTTCTTTGTTTTCTCCATCATTACATCAGCAGATACCTTTACCCCCGCTGAAAGTTTTGCCTCTGACAAGCTGTTTCCAATCCATATTCCATAAGCACCTGCCTGGATTCTCCACTCCTGCTGCTCTTCCAAAAAGCTTGCGAACGCCTTTGCAGGAAGAACAATATTCAGCATCTCTTTCTCTCCCGGTTTCAGTTCTTCTGTCTTTTCATATCCGACCAGACGACGAAATTCTTTTCTGCTTCCATCCTGAGGAAGAGAAGCATAAATCTGCACAACTTCTTTTCCGCTGTATGTTGTTCCTGTGTTTTCTACCTCAACAGTTACTGTCACACCTTTCGAAGCAGTATTTATACCGCAAAGTCGAATGTCAAATTCTGTATAAGACAGACCATAACCAAATGAAAATAATGGTTCAATTCCAAAGCTGTCAAAATAGCGGTATCCAACATAGATTCCTTCCGCATATTCTTCCGTCTCAAGATTTCCGTTCAAATAGCCGAACTCCTCTGCTGCCGGACAATCATCGTAGCGTTTTGTCCATGTTGTTGTCAGCTTTCCACTCGGTGTAAATTCTCCAAACAATATATCAGCAACTGCATTTCCACCTTCCTGTCCAAGCTGGGAAATATTCAGGATCGCACATATATTTTCTGTTCCAGCCAGCAGGTCTGTAAGTTCTACCGGTCCACCTGCATTAATGATCAATACAGTTGGGATTTTCTGCTCATTCAGGAAGTACAGATCTTTTTCTTCCTGATCACTCAGATAATAATCCCCTTTTCTTTTTCTTCTGTCCTTTCCCTCGCCGGAAATACGGCTTACAATATAAACTACGGCGTCTGCATCCTTGATGTCTTCATTTGTCACCGCACGGCCATCCGGCATGGCAAAATGGATTGGCAGCATAGGCATCAAACGGATTGTCTACATGTTTTGCAGCTTCTAAGATCTGCTCCTTCCACTCTGTTCTCGCCTGCTCATAACGGTTGTGATAATCTTTCAGCCACTCCTCGCTTACAATATCAGCGTTTTTTTCTTTTCATTCCGGCATATATAGATACACTTTCTCTGTTATTTACATCTCCGGAACCAGTACCACCTTTGATCGTCTTCTCTGCCCCAATTCCCAAAAGTGCAATCTTTGTATCTTTTTTTAATGGAAGAAGTCCTTCATTTTTCAACAGGACAATTCCTTCTTCTGCTGCCTCACGCGCAAACACTGCATGATCTATTTCACGCTGGCAAACTTCTGTACTTCTTGTTCCACTATGTTTCAAATTTGTTTCCATTTACACATCTCCTTAAATAAACCAACTGTAAGAAAAAAGCTGCCCACTAAATGACAGCCTTCCTCCAACAACTTAATTCTTATTATTCTTTTACTCCACCAAGAGTAACTCCTGCAATAATATATTTAGACAACAGCAGGTATATAATAATGATCGGCACGATTGCTACTGTGATCATCATATAGATTTTACCCATATCAAAGTTCATATAGTCTGCTCCACGAAGTGTTGCGATCAGGATCGGGACTGTCATCTTATTCTTTGACTGAATGATCAAAGCCGGAACGAAGTAATTGTTCCAGGAACCAACGAAAGTAAAGATTGCCTGAACTGCAATTGCCGGCTTCATGATTGGAAGAACAATGTGGTTAAATGTCTTAAATTCTCCAGATCCATCTATTCTTGCCGCTTCTACAAGAGAAATCGGAAGGGAAGACTGCAGATAACTGTACATGAAATAAAATACAGCCGGTGATGCAATTGATGGAATGATCAATGGAAGCAGAGAATCATACATTCCCATGTTCGTAACCAATTTCAGGAATCCCATTGCTGTAACCTGTGTAGCATAACAAGGATTGCCATAATAAATGTAAATGCTACTTTTTTTCCCTTTAAAATCATAAGCATAAAGTCCATATGCTGTCAGAGCTGAAAAATAGGTACATAATGCTGCTGAACACCCTGATACGATCAAACTGTTCAAAATACCACGGAACATCGGGAAGCTTCCGTCATTCGCTACATTTTTTAGATTTGTAAAGAAATATTTTCCCGGCAGTGCTGAGAATCCCTTCTGCAGATCTGCATGAGAACGTGTTGCATTTATAATCAACACATAGAAGAAAAACAGACACATAAAAGATAACAGAATCAATACGGTATGTGCCAGTATGCTACGTCCACGACTTGACTTCGTTTTTGATTTCATTATCTCTTTCTCCTTTCTGCTTTTGCTCTTTTCTTAGCTGCTTTCTTAGAACCATCCGGATCGTTATCATTTGTCATACGATATACAAAGAAACAGAGGATTGCACTTACGACAAACAGATATACAGAAAGTGCACCGGCCATTCCATAAGTTTTTGCTCTTCAGATGACTGTTCAGGAACATGATCAGAGTCATGGATGTTCTGTTCGGGTTACCCTGTCCATTTGTCAGGATCTGAGGAACATCGAACATCTGAAGTCCGCCAATAATGGATGTGATCAATGTATATGCCAGAATTGGACGGATCAAAGGCAGTGTAATATAGAAGAATCTCTGGATACTGTTACATCCATCCAGGTCAGATGCCTCGAAGACGTCCTGACTGATTCCCATAATTGCTGCCATCAACATAATAGTTGTATTTCCAAACCACATCAGGAAGTTCATAAATCCGATCAACGATCTTGTTCCAAATACAGATCCAAGGAAATCGATCGGTTTTTTCAGGATTCCGATTGACATCAGAATTGAGTTAATCGGTCCATTTGTTGAGAACATTGTAAAGAATAACAATGCAAATGCAGATGCCATAATCAGGTTTGGAAGATAAATGACAACTTTGAAAAACTGCTGCCCTCTAATCTTTAATCGGACATCAGTGAACCACGCTGCAAGTACCAGCGCGATCACAATCTGAGGTATAAATCCGATCATCCACAGAATTAAAGTATTCGCTCCATATTTCAGCATATCTGAATGAAGAAGACTCACATAGTTTTCCATTCCTATAAATTCGGTCCAACCTCTTTAATTCCTGATCGGTAATATTCAAAGAAACTATACCTTACTGTATCGATCAACGGTATCAATTGAGAAAATAATGTATGTTACGAAAAAAGGAAGAATAAATATATATCCCCATTTTCCATAATCAATACTTTTTTCTTTTCTTCATAAT
>ENA-OQBJ01001166-OQBJ01001166.1-human-gut-metagenome-genome-assembly--contig:-NODE-1166-length-10994-cov-2.260329_pt1 | contig 10994 bp, 16 predicted proteins | sample MGYA00242743_ERZ504545 | MGnify/ENA primary metagenome ERZ504545 (study PRJEB26092, sample SAMD00036252) | human gut metagenome | host: Homo sapiens | study: EMG produced TPA metagenomics assembly of...
CTTTTTGCGCCATAGTCTTAACTCCTTTCGTTTTACAATTGGCTTGAACACCCATATTGTAACTCGTTTGGAGTGTTTTTTGTTATGACGGTATAACCTTCGATGCGCACCCGCATAGCGGGTGGTTTATTTGTTTTCGCACCTTCGGAGCGAAACGGACTTAAAGTCACAAAATAAAAAAATGGTAGCCATCTAGCTACCATTTTTTAAGTTTAAATCCAGTCTAGAGCACACCATTCTAGCAAGTAAAAAAGCGCTATAAGCGCTTTTTTTCATTTTATGCACCTGGATAAATGTAAGATACTGAACCTGGTGTAGTTGAGTTTTGTGGGTCAAACCAACCACGATAGTTATTGATTTGTTGCTGGTTGTTATAGTTTGACTCCAAGATCTGAATTTGACCATCTTGACCAACTTCTGTTACATAACCAACGTGACCATAGCCACCATCAGTCCAACATACAATTGATCCTGTCACAGGTGTTGAACCTACAGCATAACCTTGGCTAGCAGCGCTCCTGCCCAATCGCCACCATTACCCCACCAGTTACTTGCCCATGGAGCAACTTCCTTAACACCCCATGTACATTGACCAACTGGATAACGATTCCAAGTAGCATCTGAATCAGTAGCTGCTACCTCTGAAGAAGAAGCTTCTGTTGTTTCCTCAACTGCTGTCGTAGCACCTGAAACTTCCAAGCTTCCACCAGGAACAATTGTTGACCAAATAGTCATGCCATTTTCAGCTGCCAATTGATAAGGATCTACCCCATACTGACTAGCAATTCCGAAGAATGAATCGCCATTTTGAACTGTATAAGTATCAGCATTAACTGTTTGTGCGACTGTAAGACCGAGCAATAATGCACTTGAGGCTGCTGCCAAAGCAGCTTTTTTTGTAGTTTTCATATTTCCCCCTGAATAAGATTAATATAAAATTAGTTTAACACTCTCATATTTTAATGCGATTAAGGGGGAATAAAGAAATATGACAAAAGAAAACAGCTCAGTTAAAACTACGTAATTTGTCCAAGAACTTAATAAATTTAAAAGAAAAAGAAAACCAGGCATAACCTGATTTTCAAATTTAATTTCTTAATAAATGTCCAAGTAGTTATCAATTTCCCATTGTGAAACAAAGGTAGCATAGCTTGCCCATTCCATACGTTTCGCATCAAGGAAGTTTGTATAGATATGATTACCCAAAGCTTGACGAACCACTTCATCTGTTTCCAATGCTTTAAGAGCGTTACGAAGTGTTGATGGCAAATCAATAATACCAGCTTCTTTACGTTCTTCAGGAGACATTGAGTAGATATTTGTTTCAACTGGATCTGGAGCATCAATCTTGTTGATAATACCATCAAGACCTGCTTCCAAAAGTACAGCAAGTGCCAAGTATGGGTTTGCCATTGGGTCTACTGAACGCAATTCCAAACGTGTACCCATACCACGAGACGCAGGAACGCGGATCAATGGTGAACGGTTGCTACCTGCCCATGCAATATATACAGGAGCTTCGTATCCAGGAACCAAACGTTTGTAAGAGTTAACTGTTGGGTTAATAATTGCAGTATAGTTGTATGCATGTTTCATCAAACCACCAAGGAAGTAGTAAGCATCTTGAGACAATTGCATACCACGTGGATCCTCTGGATCAAAGAATGCATTTCCTTCTTCAGTGAAGAGAGACATGTTACAGTGCATACCGCTACCAGCAATACCATATTTAGGTTTCGCCATAAATGTCGCATAAAGACCATGTTTACGAGCGATTGTCTTAACAACCAATTTGAAAATTTGGATATTATCACAAGCCTTCAAAACATCTGTATACTTGAAGTCGATTTCATGTTGACCAACAGCCACTTCGTGGTGAGATGCTTCAACATCGAATCCCATCTCTGTCAACACATTAACGATTTCACGACGTGTGTTATCTGCAAGGTCAGTTGGTGCAAGGTCAAAATAACCACCTTTATCGTTAACTTCAAGTGTAGGATTACCTTGTTCATCTAATTTGAAAAGGAAGAATTCTGGTTCTGGTCCAAGGTTAAATGATTTATAACCAACTTCTTCCATATGACGCAAAGCCTTTTTCAAGTTACCACGAGGGTCACCAGCAAATGGTTCACCTGCAGAGGTATAGATATCACAAATAAGACCAGCTACTGCACCATTTCATCACCCCAAGGGAAAACTGTCCACGTATCAAGATCTGGATAAAGATACATATCAGATTCATTGATACGAACAAATCCCTCGATTGATGAACCATCAAACATAGCTTTATTTGAAAGTACCTTATCCAACTGTTCATCTGTCGCAGGAATTTCAACGTTCTTCATAACACCAAGAATATCAGAGAACATTAAACGTAAGAAAGTAACATTCTTCTCTTTGACTTCGCGACGAATATCAGCTGCTGTGATTGCCATAATAGGGGTCTCCTTTATAAAAACCAAAAATAAAAGTTCAAAGCGTAATTAGATACGCAAGTTACCAAATTGTTGTGACGGGGTCGTAAAACGGCCTTGCTGAAGGAGTTCATCATGCAAGATACGTCGAACGTCCGCATCTGTTAAAGCCGCTTGTTTTTGTTGGGCACGAACTTCACGCTCTTCGTACTCATGCTTAATCGCTGCAATATTGTAACCATCATCCAAAAAATCTTTGATTTCCAATAAACGATCCATATCATTTAATGAGTACATACGACGATTTCCAGCTGTACGTTCAGGTTGAATTAAACCTTGATCTTCATAGTAACGAATTTGACGAGCAGTTAAATCCGTCAATTTCATAACTGTTCCAATCGGAAAAACAGCTAGAGAACGCCTTAATTCTTTTCTCTCTTGCCAGATCATCCTCCTTTCCTAACAATTATATTCTGAATATTTCTACATGTCAACAGTTTATGTTACTTTTTCTTACACAACGAGTAATTCCCGAACATTATATTGTATACTCGCTCTAATTTAAGGATTTTATCAAAAAAACATAAAAAATAGAGTTCAATAGAACCCTATCATTCTTATTTTAAGTGTTTAAGTAGCCAATCATAATCATAATTAACAAGGATTGCTATAAAGACTCCACAGAAAGTTTCAAAGACTCGAGCAATAACATAAGTGAAGGTATTATCAGGTGGAATAGACAAGGTAATAATCAGAAGTGCAGCCACTCCTCCAATAACACCAGATGCATTATTAAATGACACATTAATGACAATCGTCAGCATTGTCAAAATTGGAACCAATAGCAAGGTCACCCAAACTGAATGATTAAACCACATATTCACAAAGTAAAATAATAACGATAAAAGCCCTCCAACCGTATTCGCAAAAATACGTGATTTACCAAACTGAATACTTCTATCAAAGTTTTCTCGAAGACTAAAGACTGCTGTCAAACAACCAATCTGAAGCCCTTCCCAGCCTAAAGCAGAAAAAAGACCTAAAACTAGAAAGACAGCAATCCCCGTCTTAAGTGTACGCATACCAAATTTAAATTTTTTCGGTTCAAATTTCAATCCCATTTTACTATTTTAACATGATTATTGAAACTTTTGGCTACTTCTACAGTATTATGCCGTAAAGTTCAAACTAATAATCGCAATTTTTTGAGAGAAATTTACTTCCCAATAATAGTTTTAGCCTCTATCAAATACTCAATGAGATAACACAAAAAAGAGTTGGTTTCCCAACTCTTTTCATTCTAATAGACTTATTTATCAGTAAGTGCAGCCAATCCTGGAAGTTCTTTACCTTCAAGAAGTTCCATAGAAGCACCACCACCAGTAGAGATCCATGAGAATTTATCTGCACGTCCAAGGTTGATCGCAGCAGCAGCTGAGTCACCACCACCGATGATTGATTTAACGCCTGGTTGTTTCACAATAGCGTCCATCACACCGATTGTACCAGCTTGGAAGTCAGGGTTTTCAAATACACCCATAGGTCCGTTCCATACAACTGTTTTAGCACCAGTCAAGGCTTTATCGAATTCAGCAATTGATTTAGGACCGATATCCAAACCAAGGAAACCTGGGTCTACTGCTTCACCTTCAGTGTCTTTAACTTCAGTGTAGTCAGCAAATGCATTAGCTTCTTTTGAGTCAACTGGCAAGATCAATTTACCGTTTGATTTTTCAAGAAGAGCTTTAGCAACATCAAGTTTATCTTCTTCTACAAGTGAGTTACCGATTTCGATACCTTGTGCTTTGTAGAATGTGTAAGTCATACCACCACCGATAAGAACTTTATCAGCTTTTGCAAGAAGGTTTTCGATAACACCAATCTTATCAGATACTTTAGAACCACCAAGGATAGCTACGAATGGACGTTCTGGAGTTTCAACTGCTTCTTTGATGTAAGCAATTTCGTTTTCAAGAAGGAAACCAGCAACAGCTTTATCAACGTTTGCTGAGATACCAACGTTAGATGCGTGTGCACGGTGAGCTGTACCGAATGCATCGTTTACGAAGATACCATCTCCAAGTGATGCCCAGTATTTACCAAGTTCAGGATCGTTTTTAGATTCTTTCTTGCCATCAACATCTTCAAAACGAGTGTTTTCAACCAAGAGAACTTGTCCATCTTCAAGAGCGTTAACAGCTGCTTCCAATTCAGCACCACGTGTAACACCTGGATAAATTTAACGTCTTGACCCAATTTAGCAGCCAAGTCAGCAGCTACAGGAGCAAGTGATTTGCCTTCTTTATCAGCTTCTTCTTTTACACGTCCAAGGTGAGAGAAGAGGATTGCACGTCCACCTTGTTCAAGGATGTACTTGATAGTTGGAAGGGCAGCAGTGATACGGTTATCGTTAGTGATCACGCCATCTTTTACAGGTACGTTGAAGTCAACACGAACGAGAACTTTTTTCCCTTTCAAGTCAACATCTTTAACAGTCAATTTAGCCATTTGATCAGACTCCTTAATTTTTTAATACGTTTCATTATATCACAAAATGCATAAAAGAGATAGCAAAATCAGAAGGATTTCTAGCTTATTGCTAGTATAACGCATTTAGCATATAATCTAAATAGAAAGGTCGAATATCCATGAAAAAACAGCTAAACAAGAAGCAGAAACAAGCTGACCATGATCTAAATGTAATCCTTATTCTTACCCTTGTTCCTCTGCTCCTCTTTCTTACTCTTAAACCAACTCTTTTTTCATACACTAACCAAACCTCAGTACCGCTATGGCTGCGATTAATCTTATTAGCTAGTTGTCAATTTGCCATCGCAGGCTTAGGAACCAGCACTGTTATGCTTTATCGCAAAGAATCTTTCAGACACTTTGGATTAATCACCAAAAATCTAGTTACCACCCTTTTTCAATCTCTTCTTGTAGCCCTACCACTTATCATATTTAAAGGAATTACTCATCAGATTCATTCCTATCTACCTCTTCAATCAATACAATTAACAAAAGAAGTAATGAGCCAATCATTTCCTAGTAATATCCTGGCATACCTATTCATCTGTCTTATTTGGGGATTCTGGGAAGGATTTAACTATGTAGTCATCGCTGAAAAGATACGCATACGTTTTCCATCTCCTTACATTTGGTTAGATAGTGGGGCAATAACTTGTGCGATTTTTTGCCTCCTTGTCCATGGAATTATTGGTTTTGATATCTATACCCTATTTGAATCACTTACCGTTTTTATACTTATTTATGGTATGCTAGCTATACAAAAACATAATAAAAACGCCTGGGGTTGTGTCCTGCTCTTTCTACTCATTTGGAATGCCTTCTAGCTTATTCATAAATCACAATCCTACTGAGATTATAACAGCCTATTTATACGGCTGTTATATTTATTTTGGAAATAAAAAAAGAGCCGAAGCTCTTCTTTTTATTACAATTGAATTTATTTAGCGATTTTCGCGAAGTATTCAAGAGTACGTACAAGTTGTGAAGTGTAAGACATTTCGTTGTCATACCATGAAACAACTTTAACCAATTGTTTACCGTCAACGTCAAGAACTTTAGTTTGAGTTGCGTCAAACAATGAACCGAATGACATACCTACGATATCAGAAGATACGATTGGATCTTCAGTGTATCCGTATGATTCGTTAGAAGCTTCTTTCATAGCTGCGTTTACTTCATCAACAGTAACGTTCTTGTCAAGAACTGCTACCAATTCAGTTACTGAACCAGTTGGAACAGGAACACGTTGAGCAGCTCCGTCCAATTTACCGTTCAATTCAGGGATAACCAAACCGATTGCTTTAGCAGCACCAGTTGAGTTAGGAACGATGTTAGCTGCAGCAGCACGAGCACGGCGAAGGTCACCTTTACGGTGTGGTCCGTCAAGAACCATTTGGTCACCAGTGTAACCGTGGATAGTAGTCATCAAACCTTCAACGATACCGAAGTTGTCATGAAGAGCTTTAGCCATTGGAGCCAAACAGTTTGTAGTACATGAAGCACCTGAGATAACTGTTTCAGTACCATCAAGAATATCGTGGTTAGTGTTAAATACGACTGTTTTAACATCTGATCCACCAGGAGCAGTGATAACAACTTTCTTAGCACCACCAGCATGCAAGTGTTTTTCAGCAGCTGCTTTAGTAGCAAAGAAACCAGTTGCTTCAAGAACGATTTCTACACCGTCGTTAGCCCAGTCAATTTGTTCTGGGTCACGTTCAGCAGAAACTTTAACGAATTTACCGTTAACTTCAAATCCACCATCTTTAACTTCAACAGTACCGTCGAAACGACCTTGAGTTGTGTCGTATTTCAACAAGTGTGCAAGCATAACTGGATCTGTAAGGTCGTTGATGCGTGTAACTTCAACACCTTCTACGTTTTGGATACGACGGAAAGCAAGACGACCGATACGACCGAAACCGTTAATACCAACTTTAACTACCATTAGTGATTTCCTCCTTATGAAAATCAAATAAATATAATTTTGAGAGCAAGCTCTCCCAATTGTGAAAAGATTAACTTGAGCGCTTTCAATTCAACCTTTCAACAGTCATATTATATAATTTTTTTCAAAAAAATTGCAAATAGAAAAGGCACTTACTTTCATAAGTACCTTAACTTTATAAGTTCTAATTAAGCTTCACCAGAATTTTTCTTGATGATTTCTTCTTGAACTGATTTAGGAACATCTTCATAGTGGTCAAATACCATCATGAATGTACCACGACCTTGAGTTGCAGAACGAAGTGTTGTTGCATAACCGAACATTTCAGCAAGTGGAACATATGCACGAACGATTTGGCTGTTACCGTGTGCTTCCATACCATCAACACGTCCACGACGAGCTGTAACGTGACCCATAACATCACCAAGGTTTTCTTCAGGAACAGTGATTGTTACAAGCATCATTGGTTCAAGGATAGTTGGTTGTGCAGTCTTAGCAGCTTCTTTAAGTGCAAGAGACGCAGCGATTTTGAAGCAGTTTCAGATGAATCGACATCGTGGTATGAACCATCGTAAAGCTTAGCTTTGATGTCAACCATTGGGTATCCAGCAAGGACACCGTTAGCCATAGATTCTTCCAATCCTTTTTCTACTGCAGGGATGAATTCACGTGGAACCACACCACCGACGATAGCATTTTCGAATTCGATCCTTTACCTTCTTCGTTTGGAGTAAATTCAATCCAAACATCACCAAACTGACCTTTACCACCAGATTGACGTTTGAAGAATCCACGTGCTTGTGTTCCAGCACGGAATGTTTCACGGTAAGATACTTGTGGAGCACCAACGTTTGCTTCAACTTTGTGTTCACGTTTCAAACGGTCAACAAGGACATCAAGGTGAAGTTCACCCATACCAGAGATAACTGTTTCACCAGTTTCAGGGTTAGTTTCAACACGGAATGTTGGATCTTCTTCAGCAAGTTTTTGAAGACCGATACCCATCTTATCTTGGTCAGCTTTAGTCTTAGGCTCAACCATCAATTGGATAACTGGTTCTGGAACTTCGATTGACTCAAGAATAACTTTAGCTTTTTCATCAGTCAATGAGTCACCAGTTGTAGTATCTTTCAAACCGATAGCAGCAGCGATATCACCAGCGTATACTTGTTCAATTTCTTGACGGCTGTTAGCGTGCATTTGAAGGATACGTCCGATACGTTCACGTTTACCTTTAGATGTGTTCATTACATATGAACCTGATTGAAGGATACCTGAGTAAACACGGATAAATGTCAAACGACCTACAAATGGGTCAGTCATGATCTTGAAGGCAAGAGCTGCGAATGGCTCATCATCAGATGCTGGACGAGTTTCTTCTTCGTCTGTATCTGGGTTGATACCTTTGATTGCAGGGATATCAAGTGGGCTTGGAAGGTAATCGATAACCGCATCAAGCATCAATTGAACACCTTTGTTCTTGAAGGCAGAACCACAAAGAACTGGGAAGAATTCAACGTTGATTGTCGCACGACGGATAGCTGCTTTCAATTCCTCGTTAGTGATTTCTTCACCTTCAAGGTATTTCATCATCAAATCTTCGTCAGTTTCAGCAACTGCTTCGATCAATTTTTCACGGTATTCGTTTGCTTGATCAACGTAATCAGCTGGAATATCTTCTTCAAGAATATCTGTACCAAGGTCATTAGTATAGATTTCAGCTTTCATTTTAATCAAGTCAATGATACCACGGAAATCATCTTCAGCACCGATTGGCAATTGGATTGGGTGTGCGTTTGCTTGAAGACGATCGTGAAGTGTGCTTACTGAGTAAAGGAAGTCTGCACCGATTTTATCCATTTTGTTGGCAAATACGATACGTGGAACACCATACTCAGTTGCTTGACGCCAAACTGTTTCAGTTTGAGGTTCTACACCTGATTGTGAGTCAAGAACGGTTACGGCACCATCCAATACACGGAGTGAACGTTGTACTTCGATTGTGAAGTCCACGTGTCCTGGTGTATCGATGATGTTAACGCGGTGACCATCCCATTGTGCTGTTGTAGCGGCAGATGTGATTGTGATACCACGCTCTTGTTCTTGCTCCATCCAGTCCATTTGTGATGCACCTTCGTGAGTTTCACCGATTTTGTGGATTTTACCAGTGTAGTAAAGGATACGCTCTGTTGTAGTTGTTTTACCGGCATCGACGTGGGCCATGATACCGATATTACGAGTTTTTGCAAGTGAAAATTCGCGTGCCATTAGGTTTATTCTCCTATAAATATTTTAGTTTACTTATTTATTATAACATTATTGTCAAAAAACGATAGGCAGGACCTACCCGTTTTTTCACTAATATTTAACTGGTTTTCAAATGATATGAATGATATTATTTGAATTCAGAGTCAGCCTATTACAAATCCATAATCTTAGCTTATGAATATATGACTGTAATTCAGCTTGAAGCTTATGATTACCAGCGGAAGTGTGCAAAGGCACGGTTTGCTTCAGCCATTTTGTGAGTATCTTCACGTTTCTTAACTGATGCACCAGTGTTGTTTGCAGCGTCCATGATTTCTTTTGCAAGACGATCTTTCATAGTGTGTTCACCACGCGCACGTGATGCGTTAACCAACCAACGAAGACCAAGAGTTGTACGACGTTCTGGACGAACTTCAACTGGGACTTGGTAGTTTGAACCACCGACACGACGTGCACGTACTTCAAGTACAGGCATGATGTTGTCCATAGCTGTTTCAAATACTTCAAGAGCATCGTTTCCAGTTGCTTCTTTGATTTGCTCGAAAGCATCGTATACGATTGTTGCAGCAGTACCACGTTTACCGTCAAGCATTACACGTTGATAAGACGTGTAACGATTTTTGAATTGTACAATGGATCTGCCAATACTTCGCGTTTAGGCGCTCTATTTTTACGACTCATTTTATCTTATCTCCCTTCTTATCCTTTAGGACGTTTAGCACCGTATTTAGAACGGCTTTGTTTACGATCAGCTACACCTGCAGTATCAAGTGCACCACGGACGATGTGGTAACGTACCCCTGGAAGGTCTTTTACACGTCCACCACGGATAAGAACAACGCTGTGTTCTTGGAGGTTGTGTCCGATACCTGGGATGTAGCAGTAACTTCGATAAGGTTGCTCAAACGTACACGAGCGAATTTACGAAGGGCTGAGTTAGGTTTCTTAGGTGTCATTGTTCCAACACGTGTTGCAACACCACGTTTTTGTGGTGAAGATACGTTAGTTTGAACTTTTTTTGTGGCTGTTGTAACCAACGTTCAAAGCTGGTGATTTAGATTTTACAACTTTTGATTGACGTGGTTTACGAACCAATTGGTTAATTGTAGGCATCTACATTCTCCTGTGTTTTTTATTTTTGGTTGATATGGCACTTGGTGACAGCCCATATCTGTGTGTACTTTTGCAACTTATGTCAGCACGTCTCTGTACACTTTTGAGAGACCAAAAGTAAAAAGTACCGTCTAATATAGTATCATTTTTTGATAATTATTGTCAAGACTTTCTTGTTAAAAAGAAAAATTCCTAATCGTTAAATTAGGAATACTATCGTAGATTAATTATTTGTCAAAAATATTACCGACTTCAACTTCTACCTTCTGTGCTTTTACATCGATGTCAGAAACAGTAAGTAATGATTTATATTCATGGATATCACGATCACCTTTAGCATTTTCTGCGAATACAGCTACACCTACTAACTCACTATCAAATTCTGAAAGCAAGCTAATCATACCCGTAATGGTACCGCCACCTTTAAGAAAATCATCAACAATAAGGACGCGGCTATTTGGTTTCAAACTACGTTTTGAAAGGAACATCTTTTCAATACGATCACTTGAACCACTAACGTAGTTACCGATACGGTTGAACCTTCTGTAATTTTCAAGTCACGACGAACGATAACAAATGGAATGTTCAAGACATCTGCTACTGCATTTGCTAAAGGAACTCCTTTGGTTGCAACTGTCATAACGGCATCAATTTTTTGTCCTTTAAAGGCACTGGCAATGATACGACCAACATTTTTCAAAATAGACGGTGTACTCAAT
>ENA-OQBJ01001168-OQBJ01001168.1-human-gut-metagenome-genome-assembly--contig:-NODE-1168-length-10987-cov-3.248711_pt1 | contig 10987 bp, 14 predicted proteins | sample MGYA00242743_ERZ504545 | MGnify/ENA primary metagenome ERZ504545 (study PRJEB26092, sample SAMD00036252) | human gut metagenome | host: Homo sapiens | study: EMG produced TPA metagenomics assembly of...
ATTCACTGTGGTTCTGAGAAGAACACATATATTCTTCCAGATAAGACAGGCATTCTGCCTTTGAAAACTTTCGATTTTTACGCATGTTACTAAATAAATTGTGTCAACTTATTTAGTACACTACAGTAAGGAAAAGGGAAAACTTGACGGGTTGTCGGGGTTGGCAGGCATTTTTATAAACTATATATACGCGGGGTGTGGAAAAATACAACGCTTATATTTTTCCACACCTGTATATAGAAAGTTTGAAAAACCGGTGACAACCCGTCAACCCGTCAAACGACGGAGCAGGGAAGGCATGGTTTTTACTTCCGATCTGTGTCTTTCGTGTGAGAAGTTTGAGCGCGTTGCTCTGATTTAATTCGCTCTAAATCAATGGTAAGTGAATGGAAAAATTCATGGAGTAACTCGTCCTGCTTCTGCGGGTCGGAGGCAAGCAGGCGGTGGTACACGGCAAGGATGCGACCGAGGAATATCAGATCCGTCAGGAGCCCTTTTTAACTTTTTGAAACGTATGTGCGCTCATCGGTGCCAAGCGGCACAGTTCCTGCGTGGTGAGGGTACGGCCATGCGGCAATACCTGGTGACGCCACGCTTCCAACATCTGTCCTAATTCAATCAATTTTGCTTGTTTCATAGGTTTTTTGTTTTAAAAAATAAAATTATAGTGAATTATTAGTTAAAATATTGCACCATGCGTGCAATATAGATTTGTCGATTTAACAAACTTCTGTTACATTCGTCTTGTCGTTCCAAAGAAGAGAATGCGTAAATTAAAACTAAAAGCATTGCAAATTTAATAAATCATAAAATGAAACACGAGAAAATGAACAAAATGATGCTAAGTATTTTTAAGGGTTATGCCGACACGGTGCCCGTGTCGGTGACGCTTGATGAAGTAGTCCGCCTGATCAGGGAGGACAAGGTGCTGGCCGACCGCACCGAAAAATACCGTTACTACCGCTCGCAGGGCAGAAGACAGCTGCCAGTCGGGAAAAGGCTGCCTGCCCTTGCTTTGCCGTGGCGGTGTGTTTCGACGGGGGTAAGCGAAGAGCCGATATCAGTGGCTGGACGGGCCTCTCAATGGTGGACTTTGATCATCTGCCCGAAGGACGGGCGGGGAGGTGTTTGAAAAAGTGTGTGCCGATCCGCATACCGTGCTGGCCTATACCACCATCAGCGGGCAGGGGGTGAGGGTGGTGTGCCGCTACTGTCTGGAGGAGGAGGTGGCCGACAAGGATCGCCTGACGCTGTACGCCCAGGTGTTCAGCAAGGTAAACGAGTATTACCAGAAGCTGACGAAGTGTGCTTTCGACCCTGCCTGTAAGAATGCCACGCGACTGAGCGGACTGGCGCATGATGCGCAGGTGCATTACCACGACGGGGCGGAACCTTTCCGCTTCGACCTTTCACGTATGAAGAAGGCGGATGAGCCGCGCAGGGGGCGGGTGGAGCGTGTGGTGGCCCGTATCCGCAGGGAACTGGACGAGCAGGGCGTGGTGTATGCCCCGCATCACCACAACGAGTACATCATGCGCATGGGCTATCTGATGAATGAATTCGGTCTGCCGCTGGAGCAGGCCATCGGCTGGGCAGACGGACGTTTTCCGGAATACGACGGGGATGTGGCGGCCATTTTCCGCTCCTGCTATGCCGATACGGAGGCACACGGACGGCGGGAGGCGGAGTTGTATCGTGCCAGGAAGGAGAAGAAGGGGGAAGGGCGGTCGCAGCTTGCCACGCCCGAGGAGATTGAGCAGTTTCTCGCCACGCAGGCGGAGTTCCGGAAGAACGTGATTACCGGGAAGGAGGAGATGCGGCATCCCGAGGCCAAGGAGTTTGTGGAGCTGACGGACCGCATGGTGAACTCGCTCTGGAGCCGCATGACCAAGGAGGGGCACACGGTACGCCTGTGCGATGTACGCTCGGTGCTGGAGTCGGAGTTCGTGCCGGAGTTCAACCCTTTTACGGAGTATTTCCGTTCGCTGCCTCCGTGGGACGGGGTGACCGACCATATCGGGCGGCTGGCGGCCACGGTGCAGGTGGAGGGTGACGCGGCCCTGTTCGACACGTGTTTCCGCAAGTGGCTGGTGGCCACGGTGCTTCGCTGATGGTGAAGGAGGTGACGAATCATGAAATTCTGGTGTTTGTGGGGCGGCAGGGCTGTTACAAGACGACCTGGCTGGCGCGTCTGCTCCCGCCGGAGCTGCAGCGGTATTTTTCGGTGCGTTCCAACCGCGGGCGGGTGACGAAGGACGACAACCTGGCGCTTTCGGAGTTTGCATTGATTTGCCTGGAGGAAATAGACGAGATGCGCCTGGAAGACATTAACCAGCTTAAGGCGATGGTGACGCTGCCGGCGGTAAACGAACGGAGGGCCTACGGACACTATAAGGAGAACCGGCCGCACATCGCGAGTTTCTGCGGTACGACCAACCAGCCGGAATTTCTGAATGACCCCACGGGAAGCCGGCGCTGGCTGCCCTTCACGGTGGTGCACATAGACGATCCCTATACGCATCCCGTGGATTACGAGGGGGTGTACGGACAGGCCCTGAGGCGTGTGGCAGGAGGGGTTCCGCTACTGGTTCGACGAAAAGGAAATAGCGCAGGTGAATGCGCGCAACGAACGGTTTGAAACGGCCAGTCTGGAAACGGATTTGCTGCTGGCCTTTTTCCGGGTACCGCTGCCCGGCGAGGAATGTCTTTTTCTGACGGTGGGGGAAATTCTTTCGCACATCAGTGGGGGTATGAAGAATCCCCTCAGTGCCGTCAAGGTGGGGCTGGCTCTGCGCAAGGCAGGATTTGAACAGCTTCGCGTGGCGGGAAAGAGGGGATACCGCGTCGTGATGTACACGTATGAGGAGGTGAACCGTAACCGTCAGGCGATGGCCCGGTTCACCGAAACTGCCTGATACATCAGTCTTTCTGCTTCAGACCTTCCTTGAGCAGCTGCCAGTATTTTTTACCCAGCAGTTCCCAGGCGCCGGTAAAGGCCACAGCCAGGAAGAGGAAGCCTAGTACAATGACTTTCCGGCTGGTGCCTGAGGGGTTCAGGGGAACCACCGCCGGTTCTACACGGCAAACACGGGTTTTTCTTCCTGCACCTTGGCGCGGGCTACTTGTAGCTGCTGGGCCACCTGACTATATACTTGGTAAGCCAAATTCATGTCGTTCTGTAAGCGTTCACGCTCCGCCAGGGTGCTCTGGAACACCACGTTACTGTTGGCATCCACATAGCGGGCATAACGTTGCTGGGCATCGTAGTATTCCTGCTGGCGTTCTTTATACAGTTTTTCCAGATACTGGCAGTCTTCCTTGGCTTTACTGGTGCGGTAGGCAGTGATGTACTGCTGGAGTTTGGATACCACGCTGTCCGCTATCGTCGCAGTGACTTTGGGGTCTTGCAGGGTGACGGAAAGTGTAGTAATGGCTGTTTTTTTATCGGCCTCTACTGTAATGGCTTGTCGCAGATGCCTAGTTTGGCTGCATCTTTTTCATTCAACTCAATGGCACCTTTCTGTATGGTAGCTGTTTTTTCTTTTTTCTCACTGAACAGGGATTTGATGCCGCTAATGGCCATGCCGGGAGCTTTCAATACATAGCCCAACCACGAGGATTTCTGTTCATCCAGGTAGGCCGTGAAGGTGGTGTCAATCTGCTGGTCCTGGCTTACCACACGGGCATCGAAAAGTTCCAACAGGAAAGGAGTAGAAGCTACAATGTCCGGAGCCAGGGTGGCATTTAGGGCATCGGGACTGTCGGATCCAATACTTCCACCCAGGAAGAAGCCCGCCATGCTGGCCAGACCACTGCTGGATTTGCCGCTGCCCATTTCAGGGGAAAGGGTAATACTGACCGTATATTGCTTGGGGGTACCCAGAGCAATAAGAATACCTAAAACAACGCCCACTGCAGCTGCTATGTAAAGTTTCTTGCGGATGGCAAGAAGCTGGCGGAGGATGCCCATCCAGTCTATTTGGAACTCATCGTCGTCTTCTGTAGCCGGCTGACGAGCCGGTTCGGTATATTGCTTGTTTTCTTCCATGGCTTTAATTCTTAATCAGGTTAGAGATGGTAGCGAACATGGTGGCCAGTGAACCGAAGGAAGAGGCATAGCCCAGGATTTCGCCTACATTGACTCTCTTGTTCTTCTTGCTCGGCACGATGATTTCGCAGCCCGGCTCAATCTTGTCTTTGCTGCGGCCTTTGATGCGGGCCACCTGGCCGTTCATGTAAATAACGAACTTCTTGCTTTTCTTGGCATTGAGGGCATAGCCGCCGGCCTGGTCGAGGTAGTAGTTGGCGTTTTTGTCACTGAGGTAGCCACGGTGTTCGGCATCATGACGGCACCGTTCACTTTCACGGTGTTGTTCAGCTTGGGAACACTCAGTACGTCGCCTTCGCGCAATACCAGGTCGTATTCACTGCCGGGTTGGGCCATGGCTTTTTCCAAATCGATACCTACGCTGAAGGTGTCTTCCACACGGATGCCCAGGGAGTCCATCATGGCTTCACCGAACTGGCGGTTCATCAGGTTGATGACGTCGCGCATGCGTTTCTTTTCTTCGTCGTTCGCCACGCGGATCAGCTTGGCACCGCGCAGGTAGGCCTTCGGAGTAGCACCGCCGGCTTTCTTGACGAGGTCGGACAGGCGTTCTTCGGTGGTGGTCATGGCGTAGGTTCCGCCGAAAATGACTTCACCGGTTACCTGTACGTTCTGCTGTGCCTGGTAACCCGGGCTGCGGCGTACGAACACCTGGTCGTAGGGCTGGAGGGTGAAGCCTTGTTCCCCGTCGATTACGAAACCGTCTTTCAGGGCAAAGGTGAACATCTGGCCGATGCTGTCGGTAGAGTGGGTGCTCTTGGGGTCCTTGATGCGGCGGGATACGTCCACACGTACGGTAGAGGCCGATTCACGCAATCCGCCGGCGCGGATGATGAGGTCTTCCAGCGTCATGTTGTCCGAATAGGAATACGAGTCGGGCTTGGCTACTTCGCCGAAGATGGCCACATCGCCGCGGTCTTCCAGGTCGTGGATGCTGGGGATATAGAGAATGTCGTTCTTCTGCAAGGGGATGTCGGGGCTGGTGCCGGCCATGATGCTGCGCACGTCTACACTGATGATTTCGGTGGTGAGGTCTTCACGCTCGCGCTGCAATACGGCACGGTTGGTAAAGGCGTCGCCCATCAGGCCCTTGGCTTCGTTCACCAGGCACGCACGGTATTGATTTCGCCGTTGAGCTGGTAGATGCCCGGACGGTACACGGCACCGCGCACTTCCAGCTTGTTGGTAAAGCGGTTCAGGATGGCCTCGGCTGTCACCACGTCGCCGTTACGCATGGGGTAGGCGGAGTAGTCTATTTCTTTCACCGTGTTGATTTCATATTCTTCGCCGTTCTGGCGCACTACGCGCAGGGAGCGGGTGTAGGCATCGGCCGAGAAACCGCCGGCATAGCCGATCAGGGTGGCGAGGGTTTCGTTTTTCTTCATTTCGAACTTCATGGGGCGCTTCACGTTGCCGCTGATCTGCACCAGGGCTTCGTAGGCGGGCACGATAATCACGTCGCCTTCCTGCAGGCGGATGTCGTCCTGTGTCTTGCCTTTCATGATGAAGTCGTACACATCGACCTTGGCCACGGTCTTGCCGTTACGGGTTACCTGTACGTTACGCAAGCTACCAATCTCGTTCACACCGCCGGCGCGGTAGAGGGCGTGGAACACGGTGGAGAAGGAAGACAGGGCGTAGTGCCCGGCTGTATTACTTCGCCCATCACGTTAATCTGGATGGTGCGGGCATTGCCCAGGGTCAGGCGGATTTCAAGGGTCCCGTCGAGAGCGTCCAGTCCGCTGTAGGTCTTGCCCAGCACACGCTTCAGGTATTCATTGGCTTCGCTCACGGTCATGCCGCTCAGGCTGACCGGACCGATTTTCTCGATATTGATGGTGCCGTCGGGCGAAATCTGCTGACGGATGGTGTTCTGGCTGGTTCCCCAGATGTCGATAATCACTTCGTCGCCCGGACCGAGACGGTAGTTGGGAGGGGTGGCGAGGTTGACGCTGGGTTCGAAAGTAAGGTTGCGGGTATTGAAGATGTTGCGTCCGAACACCTGATTTTCCTGTGCCAGTTCGCGGCTGTCAGGCTGCGGATTTTCCAGTACGGAGGTGGTGCTTTCTTCCTGAGTGGCTTCGCGCAGGCGGGCTTCGTTCTGTTCGGTGCCGCTCATCTTGGACGTGCTGACTCCCTGTTCCTGTTCGTACAGCTTCTTGACACGTTCGGCCTGTTCGCGGGTCACGCCACGACGGGCCAGCTCAGTGGCCATCTGGCGCTGGTCCTTACCTTCGGACATGCCTTGTTTTACATACTCTAGAACTTGCTGGTCGGTCATGCTCGATTGTGCCATCAGCAGCGGGGAGCAGGCCATAAAAACGAGAAGTGATAACGCTTTAATCTTCATATTTTGTTTTTAGATTGTTTTTTGTTTGTGGTTTCACTTTGCTTCTTCCGTCCGGAAAAACGGAAGATTAGTCTCTCTGCTTCTGTAAATTATGCAAAATTACGATTTATTTCAAATCTGTGCAATGATTTGGGGTGTTTTTGGGCGTGAAGGGCTGAATATTGATGTTTGGACAAATAACGCGGGAGGAGTCTGGCGGGGCGGTGTGCGAGGAAAAAAGTAGCGTCCGGCCATGGAAACAGAACGGAAAAGATTTGCATATCCGACTGAAAATGAGTATATTTATATTCGTAATTTAAACGAAAGGAAGATGGAATACATGCAACTGAATACGAGGGAAGGGCGGGGAACGCCCGGAAGAGACGGACGGTTCTGTCTGAGGGTGTATCGCAAGAATGAGCTGGCCCGGCTGTATTTTCCGGAGTTGGACAAGAAGTCGGCACTGCAGGGCTGGCACGGTGGATCAAGCGGTGCAGGGAACTGGAAGAGGCGCTCGCAGCGGCGGGCTACGACAAGAACCGGAAGTTTTTCCTGAAGCCGGAGGTGGAACTGATTGTGCGCTTCCTGGGAGAGCCTGAGCGGGGAAGTGAAAAAATAATTTCTTCAAAAGTCTTCGTATGTCTTCATAAGTCTACACGGCGGGAACGGCGCGTCGTATCTTTGCTTTGTAAACGAAAAACAAATCATCAGTCTTCGTTTTTAACTTTTAACTATTAACTATTAATTGTTTTGACTTATGAAAAAGACAGTGACTTATTCAGTAGTAGGACGTGTGAACCCGGCAGACCGTGAAAGCGGTGAAGTGAAGTATTATGCACAGTCGCAGGCTCGCGGCGAGATGGGCATCCGTGAAATTGCGGAACGTATCCACCAGATGTGTACCGTGACCCGTGCCGACGTGATGGCGGTGCTGACGGCACTGGAAGACATCGTGTCGGAAGGCTTGCAGGGTGGTGAAATCGTGCGACTGGGCGAACTGGGTTCGTTGCAGCTGAGCTTGAGCGGCGGCGGTTCGGACACGGAAGAGACTTACACGGACGCGCTGATTGACAAGGTGCGTGTGTTGTTCCGACCGGGTACGGCGATGCAGGAGGCCATCGGCAACCTGGCTTTCGAAAAGGTGCCGGTGAAGTATAAGAAGGAAGAAGAAACCGACGAAGGTCTGGGGGCTTAATCTTAATGAGGTGCAGTGAGAAATGACGAGGGTAAAATGGATTGTGGTCAGGGTACTGAAGTGTATTCTCTGTCTCCTGACCGGGAGAAAACCGGATTGTGATGAGAAAGATTGACATGATTGTGATTCATTGTACAGCAACGAGGGCGGATAGTCCGCTCTCGCCTGCTGAACTGACCAGGATGCACCGGAAACGGGGCTTCAAGTGCTGCGGCTATCATTATTATGTGCGCACGGACGGAGAAATCTGCACCATGCGTCCGGTGGAACGGGCCGGGGCGCATGCACGGGGCTACAACGAGCGGAGCATCGGCATCGCGTACGAAGGGGGACTGGATGAGCAGGGCCGCCCGGCGGATACGCGCACGGAGCTGCAGAAGCGTTCGCTGCGGATTCTGGTGAGGGTGCTGAAGGCGGATTTTCCGGGCATCACGCAGGTGGTGGGCCACCGCGACCTGAGTCCGGACCTGGACGGCGACGGGGTGGTGGAACCGGATGAATGGACCAAGGCGTGTCCTTGCTTTGAGGTGAAACGGGAGCTTTGACTCCCGTTTTTTTGTGTGTGGCGGGAAACGATTCTGTTGCAGATATGAAATAAAGATGTAACTTTGCAATAATATTCAAATTTCAACCAAGATTGTTATGGAGAATCTGTATATCGTTGTTCTGGCCTTTATCTCGGCGGTGATTCTGGGCCGTATCATTATTCCGAATGTGTTGATTATTTCCATGCGGAAGCGTCTGTTCGACGTGCCCGATGAACGGAAGGTGCACAAGCGTCCGGTGCCCCGTCTGGGTGGAGTGACATTTTTCCCGGTGATTCTTTTTTCGCTCTGTGTGTTTACGGCCTTGCGGCTGGTGCTGGGCATCGGACCGCAGGAGAGGGAGGCGGAGACGCTGATCTCTGAGTTTCTCTTTCTGATGGGCGGACTGACTTTGTTATATATAATAGGTATCGGCGACGACCTGGTAGGGGTGCGCTACCGCCGGAAGTTTCTGGTGCAGATTATCTCGGCGGCCATGTTTCCGCTGGCGGGCCTGTATATCAACAGTTTCTACGGGCTTTTCGGCATTTATCTCATTCCGGAGGCGGTGGGCATTCCGCTGACCATGCTGCTGGTGGTGTTCATCACCAATGCCATCAACCTGATTGACGGTATCGACGGACTGGCGTCGGGGCTGAGCATGGTGGCACTGCTGGTGTTCGGGGTGCTGTTCGTGCATTTCCAGATGTGGAGCTATGCCATGCTGGCGTTCGTGACGGTGGGGGTGATTATTCCGTTCTTCTCGTACAACGTGTTCGGGAATGCCGACATGGGGCGCAAGATTTTCATGGGGGATACGGGCAGCTTGACGCTGGGATTTATTCTGAGCTTTTTTGTCATCAAATACAGTATGTACGAGCCGGATATGCTGCTGAGGGTGAAGAGCAGTCCGGTGCTGGTGTCGTTCAGCGTGCTGATGGTGCCGTGTCTGGACGTGGTGCGTGTGGTGCTGCGCCGTGCGCGCAACAGACGGCCGCTGTTCATGCCCGACAAGACGCATATTCATCACAAGTTCCTGGAGATGGGTTTCTCGCCCCGCAAGGCGATGGTGACTATCCAGCTGATGTCGGCCTGCTTCTGTGCGTTTACCATCACGGCCATACAGTATATGAACAACACGCTGGTGTTCGTGATTGACGTGGTGGCCTGGACGCTGCTTCACCTGTGGTTTAACCAGGTGATCAAGAAAAGAAGAATGAATAGGGAAAAGTGAAGGGCGGTGACTGTACCGCTTTTACTTTTTAACTGTTCGCTTTTAACTCTATACACTCTAAATATTCTTTGATATTAAATAAAAGTTATATTTTGAAATAAATCTGATTTTTATTCCTTTTTTATAACTTAAAAACGCTATCTTTGCAGAAGAATCTTTTAATTGATAAAATATGGGACTTGATCAAGTTATAGGGAAAAATATTAAGGCTTTTCGTGAGCATTTGAACTATACTCAGCAGGAAATCAGCGATTATTTGGGTATCAGTCAGCCGGCATACGTCAAATATGAGAAGGGGGAAACTGTCGTTCCTCTGGAGGCGATGGAGAAACTTGCCTCGCTGTATAATGTGGAGGAATATGACTGATGGAAGAGAATGACCAGCTTTTCCAGACTTCTGTGGCATGTGCATACCGTAAGACGGGTAACGTGGGAGACCTTAGTCAAATCTCGCAGTTCCAGAAGATTGTAAAAAATTATATTCAGATGTGTGATGAGCTTGAAAAGTAAAGTTGAATTAGAATGTCTTGCCACTAGACTGCGGGAGGAAATGCATGTGACAACAAAAGACCCTGTGCGTATCCATCAAATATTAAAGGAGAAGCACATTCTTACGTGGTTTAAGAAGCTGGATAAAAATTTTTCGGGTATGGCTATCCGGATTAATGGAAACGGGGCTCCGTAGATAAGTATTTCATGTTGATAAATACGGCTTTGCCTTATGCCAAGCAACGTTTTACTGCATGCCACGAGTTGTATCACTTGTTGTATCAGAAGGATTTCAAGGTATCGCAAAACAATGCGGGGCTGTTTAATAAAAAAGAGGAGGAAGAGTATAATGCCGATGTGTTTGCAGCCTACCTTCTGCTTCCGGAAATGGGGTTGAAGGAACTGGTTCCTGCCGAGGAACAGCAGGTTGACAAAATAACCTTAGCTACTCTTCTGAAGGTGGAGCAGAATTTTCTTTGCTCAAGGGCGGCGCTTCTTACCCGGCTGAAGGACTTGAAATGGATTACCAAGAAAACGTTTGACCTTTACCAGAAAAATGTGGTTGCTTCGGCAATCGAATATGGCTATAATACGCAGTTGTATTATCCTACTTATCAGACGGAGCTGGTGGGAGATTATAACTTGAAAGCTCGTGAATTATATGATAAGGGGCGTATTTCCCAGGCGAAGTATTACTCTTTGTTGATGGATATGGAAATCAATGTTTCGCAAGAAGTATATGGGGAGGAATAAAGTAATATTAGTGGATGCCGATGTCATCTCTCATTTCATGGCTACCGGCTATATTGACAAGTTGACTGAAATTCTTCAGCCTCATGCAGTCATGATTGTGGAGAATGTGTACAAGGAAGCCGGTTATCATCCTACGCAGCCGGACAGGAAGCGGAAAATAGATGAGTGGATGGCACGATGCAGGGTGTGTAAAATCTCTTTTCCTTATGCCAATGAAAATATCCGACGGGAGTTTTTCCGGTTGAAAAAAGAGAGACCGAATGCTTGGGGAGGGTGAACGGGCTTGTATGTCGGATGGCGCGTTTTGGAACAGGAGGTTATCGCAAGTAGTAACTTTCGGGATGATGGCTCCTTA
>ENA-OQBJ01001169-OQBJ01001169.1-human-gut-metagenome-genome-assembly--contig:-NODE-1169-length-10980-cov-2.578550_pt1 | contig 10980 bp, 17 predicted proteins | sample MGYA00242743_ERZ504545 | MGnify/ENA primary metagenome ERZ504545 (study PRJEB26092, sample SAMD00036252) | human gut metagenome | host: Homo sapiens | study: EMG produced TPA metagenomics assembly of...
GGAAGAATTGAAGCCTGCTTTTACTCCTATATTGAAACGGGGCTGTTTCAGCGTAACCATAGGTGTGGTTACGGCTTGTGCCTGCAATTTGCAAACTGCCAGCACACCGCTTCCAATGAGGGTAAATAGGGCTTCTTTTATCATAATTCAGTTATTTCTTTTTCTCTACAGACCATCCGAACTTGCCTACTTTTTCTCCCAATTCATAATATCCTCCATGCGCATAAACCAGTAAGTTTGATTGTGCCAGTTCGAATTTACCTGTTTCTGAATTCAGGTATTTGTCGTCAGCTTTCACATTGACCACATCGGCAATAAACATGTGATGCGAACCTAACGCCATGATTTCCTTTACCCGACATTCAATGCAGAGAGGAGATTCTTCAATGATAGGAGCCTGTACCATAGAGGCCTTTCCCGGTGTCAGTTTCATTTCCTGAAACTTGTTGTAGTCTTTTCCTGAACGAACTCCGCACCAGTCTGTGGCAAAAGCCATGTCTTTGGTGGTCAGGTTGATGACAAATTCCATATTCTTTTTTAGAATGGGATAGGAGTGGCGTTCCGGTCTGACAGAAATATAACACATAGGTGGGTTGGTACAAATTGTACTACCCACGCTACGGTAATAATGTTATATTCTTCTTCACAACTGCCGCATGTAACCAGAGCAGCCGGAAGAGGATAAATCATAGTTCCTGGTTTCCAGTCCTGCTTCATGGTTTACAGAAGTTTGATGTTGTCCTTCTGCTGTTCCTTTTCGCAATAGTGGCATTTCAGGAGACCTTTCTCCTTGTCGATGACATGGAACCAGGTCAGCATCGGCTCGTTGTTGCTGATACATTTCGGGTTGTTGCATTTCACGATACCTTTCAGTTCGTCGGGCATTTCTACCTCTTTCTTTTCTACGACTTCATAGTCGCGGATGATGTTTAGTTTGATTTTTGGAAGCTACCACAGATAAGCGGCTGATTTCTTCTTCCGTAAAGAAGCGGTCGGCAATCTTGATGATTCCCTTTTTGCCCAGTTTCTTGCTTTCAAAATTGTTGCCTATTGTGATGTTGGCATCTTCATCTTGCAGGCCGAGTAAAGATACAACAGTAAACAATTTATTGGATGGTATATGGTCAATGACTGTTCCGTTTTTCAGCGCAGCCACCTGTAATTCTTTCTTTTCACTCATAGTTACTTGAATTGAATAGTTTTCCGGATTATTTTTCAGTATCAGCTTTTACCTCATCGATCGTAATTCCCAGTACGTCGCAAAGGATAGCCTGACGGGCATAAAGACCGTTTTTGGCCTGTTGGAAATAGTAAGCCTTTGGATTGTCGTCCACGTCGTAAGTAATCTCGTTCACACGAGGAAGCGGGTGGAGGATTTTCAGATTCGGACGTGTATGTTCCAGCATCTTGTTATTCAGGATATATACATCCTTTACTCTTTCATACTCCATGAGGTCGGTGAAACGCTCCCGTTGTACACGGGTCATATACAGAATGTCAGCATCTGCAATAGTTTCTTCCGTGAAATCAGTGTGTTCTACGTATTTGATGTGATGTTCCTGGCAATACAGCTTGTATTCGTCCGGCATTTTCAGTTCGTCTGGAGCTATGAAATGGAAAGTAGGATTGAAGTGTCGCATAGCCATCAGCAGCGAGTGAACCGTTCTTCCGTATTTCAAGTCACCTACCAGATAAATATTCAGATTTTCCAGTGTGCCTTGAGTTTTATAGATGGAGTATAAATCCAGCATTGTTTGTGAAGGATGCTGGTTTGCACCGTCTCCGGCATTTACGATAGGCACCGGAGCCACTTCACTGGCATAACGTGCAGCTCCTTCCAGATAGTGTCTCATTACGATGATGTCTGCATAATTGCTCACCATCATGATGGTATCCTTCAGGTTTCACCTTTGGAGGAACTGGTCACTTTCGGGTCGGTAAATCCGATGACTCTTGCTCCCAGGCGGTTGGCTGCCGTTTCAAAACTCAGACGAGTGCGGGTAGATGGTTCAAAGAACAGAGTGGCAACTACCTTTTCTGCCAGCAAACGGCGGTTAGGTTTCTTTTCGAATTCTCTTGCCATTTCCAGAAGATACATGATTTTCTCTTTGGAATGTTCGGCGATAGTAACTAAACTTCTATTTTCCATGTTAGCTGTTTTTGATTACTTTTATAATACCGGAGTTCAAAGGTAGGTAAAAAAAATAGAAATCCCACCGTTTTTGGGATATTTCGGACTACGTTTTCTCATTTAAGAGGATATTGCGGAAAATAAGTCTTTGTTACAAAGATTTTCCGTAAATTTGCGGCTTAAAAGTCTAATTAATGAATATAATAAAAGTATGAGAAAGATATTTATATATGCAATGTGGGGTTTTGTGTTCATCTGCATTGCCGCAGTTGCCATCGTTTTTACGGCCATTGCAAAGGGTAAAATAGGGTATGTTCCCCCGGTAGAAGAACTGGAAAATCCGAATCTGAAGTTTGCCACACAGGTCATTTCTGAAGACGGCAAGCTGTTGGGCACCTGGTCGCTTAGTAAGGAAAACCGCGTGTATGTAGGTTATGAGGACCTTTCTCCTCATCTGGTACATGCTTTGGTGGCTACTGAGGACGTACGTTTTGAAGATCATTCTGGTATCGATGCCCGTGCTTTCATGCGTGCGGTTATCAAGCGTGGAATCTTTATGCAGAAACATGCCGGCGGTGGTAGTACCATTACCCAGCAGCTGGCCAAGCAGTTCTATTCACCCACAGCAGATAACGTAATGGAGCGTTTGTTGCAGAAGCCGATTGAGTGGGTAATTGCTGTAAAGTTGGAACGTTATTACACAAAGGAAGAAATCCTTACCATGTATCTTAATAAGTTCGATTTCTTGAATAATGCTGTAGGTATTAAAACTGCAGCCAAGACTTATTTTGCCAAAGATCCCAAAAAACTGAAAATAGAAGAGGCCGCTACCTTGATTGGTATGTGTAAGAATCCTTCTCTCTATAATCCCCGTCGTTTTAATGAACGTTCCCGTGGCCGCCGTAATACGGTTCTTGACCAAATGCGTAAGGCAGGTTTCCTTACTCAGGAAGAATGTGACTCCTTGCAGGCTCTTCCTTTGGTGTTGAAATTTCAGCCTGTCGATCATAAAGACGGACTGGCTACCTATTTCCGTGAATACTTGCGTGGTGTAATGACTGCCCGTAAACCGGACCGGAGCGATTACCGTGGCTGGCAGATGCAGAAGTATTATGAAGACTCTCTGGCGTGGGAAACTAACCCGTTGTACGGTTGGTGTGCAAAGAATAAAAAAGAAAGATGGTACTAATTATAATCTTTATGTAGATGGTTTGAAAATCTATACTACCATCAATTCCCGAATGCAGCAATATGCCGAAGAAGCCGTTTATGAGCATGTAGCCAAGTATCTGCAACCTCGCTTCTTCAAGGAAAAAAGAGGACGTAAGACCGCTCCATACACCAATGAACTTACTCCAGAGGAAGTAGAACAGATTTTGAACCGTTCTATTCGCCAGAGCGACCGTTACCGTACCATGAAAGCTGATGGATGTTCGGAAGCTGAAATCATGAAAGCATTCAATACCAAATACGAGATGTCTGTATTCTCATGGGATGGAGAGAAAGATACAATCATGACTCCGCTTGACTCCATCAAGTATTACAAACATTTCTTGCGTGCAGGTTTTATGTCCATGGATCCGATTACGGGACATGTGAAGGCATATGTGGAGGACCTAATTACAACTACTTCCAGTATGATATGGCTATGGTGGGCCGTCGTCAGGTAGGTTCAACCATCAAACCTTATTTGTATGCGCTTGCCATGGAAAACGGCTTCTCACCTTGTGATGAAGTCCGCAATGTAGAACAGACTCTTTTCGATGAAAATGGAAAAGCTTGGTCGCCCCGTAACAGCTCCAAGTCACATTATGGAGAAATCGTGACCTTGAAATGGGGATTGGCTAACTCTAATAACTGGATTTCAGCCTACCTGATGAGTAAGCTCAGTCCGTATGATTTGGTTCGTTTGATACACTCATTCGGTGTCTTAAATAAGGATGTCCAGCCTACCGTTTCCCTCTGTCTTGGGCCTTGTGAAATTTCGGTAGGAGAGATGGTCAGTGCTTATACGGCCTTTGTCAATAAAGGCATTCGCACTGCTCCGCTTTTTGTCACTCGCATTGAAGATAATGATGGTAACGTCGTAGCCAACTTCACTCCACAAGTAAATGAAGTTATTAGTGAATCAACTTCTTACAAGATGCTCGTTATGCTGCGTGCCGTAATCAATGAAGGTACCGGTGGTCGTGTTCGTCGTTTGTATGGTATTAAGGCCGACATGGGAGGTAAGACAGGAACAACGAACCGTAACTCTGATGGATGGTTCATGGGCTTTACTCCGTCATTGGTATCTGGTTGCTGGGTTGGAGGTGAAGAACGAGACATTCACTTTGATACAATGCGTGACGGGCAAGGGGCCTCTATGGCACTGCCTATCTGGGGGCTCTATATGCAGAAAGTTTATGCTGACAAAACGTTAGGATACTCTCCAGATGAGACATTCGATATACCGGGGGATTTCGATCCTTGCAAAGACAGATTGACAGAAATAGAAGAAGAAAATAATACACGTCTTGATGATGTGTTCTTCCAATAAAAAAAGAATGGCGGGAAGTTGCACATGTTGAAAAGCAACTTTCCGCCGTTTCTTTTATTTCCCCGCTTTCTCTTTTGAGAAACCTGTCTTATACTTTCTTTACGTATCCTACTGGTATTTCCACGGTGGCATAACCCAAGTGGTCAATGCGTATCATCACCTGCGAGTGTCCTCCTATTTCTACCAGTTCACCTTGAAGACCTTTCAGAGAGCCTTTGATTACTTCTACCTGTTCTCCTGGGGCCAACGGCTCATTTTGGAACCGTACCGTTTCCTCGGAGTAATCCAGCATGAACTTAAACTGTTCCATCTCTTTGTCCCGGATGATAGCCGGTCGTCGGGTTGCCGGGTCTATCAAGCATCCTGTTAACGATGGAAAATTCTGAAGCAGTTCAATTCGTCCTTTTTCATCTGTGCAGATAAAAATCAACATCGGAATTACGACCTGCTTGATTTTCTTTTTCCGGTCACTCCATTGACGCACCACCTCCTGTATAGGTAAGAAATGCTCTACGTGAAGCATTTCTAATTTCTCTGCCGTTTTTTTCTCGTGATGCATTCTTACATAGAAAGCATACCAGTGTCTCTCTTTCTTCTCTTCCATTCGGATTATACTGTCTGATGATTGATACAGATACCTTTCAGGTACCATTCATACAAGCGGTGAATACCTTCGTCTATTTCTACTTTATGGTGCCATCCAGGCTGTGCAGCTTGCTTACGTCCGTCAGCTTGCGCAGTGTGCCGTCCGGTTTCGACGCATCCCAGCGCAGTTCCCCCTTGAAGCCGATTTCCTTCATGATTTTCTCCGCCACTTCGCGGATAGACACTTCCTTACCCGTACCCACGTTGATGTGGCAGTTACGTATTTCCGTGATGCCGTCCGCATTCTTCTGCGCTGCATCGTATGTCTGCTTGAAATCCACGTTCAGCAACACGTGTACGCTGGCGTCTGCCATCTCCTCACTCCACAGGAACTCACGCATCGGTTTTCCCGTACCCCAGAGTGTGACCGCCTCCGGCGTAATGCCGAACTTTGCCAGTTTCTCCAGAATCTCCTGGTGGGTGTTGTTTCCGTTCACCCCTTCCACCGGACGCAGGTTGATGTCCTTGCACACCGCATCCCAGTCACCCTCATTCAGGCACTTGGCCAGGTGAATCTTACGGATCATGGCCGGTAGCACATGGCTGTTCTCCAGATGGAAGTTATCGTTCGGACCGTAAAGGTTGGTCGGCATTACGGCAATGTAGTTCGTGCCATACTGCAGGTTAAAACTCTCGCACATCTTCAGTCCCGCAATCTTCGCGATGGCATACGGTTCGTTCGTATATTCCAGCGGAGAGGTGAGGAGCACCTCCTCCTTCATCGGTTGCGGAGCCTCACGCGGATAAATGCACGTGCTGCCCAGAAACAGCAGTTTTTTCACCCCGTGGCGGAAACTCTCTCCAATCACGTTCTGCTGAATCTGCAGGTTCTGGTAGATAAAGTCCGCACGGTATTGCAGGTTGGCCATGATGCCTCCCACGTGTGCAGCCGCCAGAATCACCGCATCCGGCTGTTCTTCGTCGAAGAACGCCTTAACCGCCATCGGGTCCAGCAAGTCCAGTTCCTTGTGCGAGCGCCCCACCAGGTTATTGTAGCCCCTTTCCTTCAGGTTGTTCCAGATAGCGGAACCCACCAGTCCGTGGTGTCCCGCTACATATATCTTAGCCGATTTGTCCAACATAATAAACCTCCGTTAACTACTTCACGATTCCCTTTTCCAGATACTCTGCCAGGTTTGTACGGATCTGTTCTCCCGCCTTTTCCACGGCCACTTTCGCCATATCCGCTTCCACCATAATCTTCACCAGTTCCTCGAAAGTCGTTTTCGACGGGTTCCAGCCCAGTTTCGCTTTCGCCTTCGTCGGGTCGCCCCAGAGGTTCACTACGTCTGTCGGGCGGTAGAAATCCTCGCTGACTTCCACCAGGCATTTTCCGGTAGCCTTGTCATATCCCTTCTCGTTGATACCTTCACCCTTGAATTCCAGTTCGATACCCGCATACTTGAATGCCAGGTAGCAGAATTCACGTACACTGTGCTGTACACCTGTAGCGATGACGAAATCTTCCGGTGTTTCATGCTGCAGAATCAGCCACATACATTCCACGTAATCCTTGGCATAACCCCAGTCACGCAGCGAATCCAGATTACCCAAATACAGCTTCTCTTGTTTTCCCTGTGCAATACGGGCTGCAGCAGCGTAATCTTACGCGTTACGAAAGTTTCCCCGCGGCGTTCCGATTCATGGTTGAACAGGATACCCGAGCAGCAGAACATGTTGTACGCCTCGCGGTACTCCTTCACAATCCAGTAGCCATACAGTTTAGCCACCGCATACGGACTGTAAGGATGGAACGGCGTATTCTCGTTCTGCGGCACTTCTTCTACCTTTCCGTAGAGTTCCGAAGTAGAAGCCTGATAGATGCGGCAAGTATCCTTCAGACCGCACAGACGCACCGCTTCCAGCACGCGGAGTACACCCGTTGCATCCACGTCGGCTGTAAATTCCGGCGAGTCAAAGCTCACCTGCACGTGGCTCTGTGCAGCCAGGTTATAAATCTCTGTAGGACGCACCTTGCTCACTACCTGCAAGATACTCATCGAGTCACCCAAGTCTGCATAATGCAAGTGAAAGTTCGGTTTTCCTTCCAGGTGTGCAATACGTTCGCGGAAGTCGACTGACGAACGGCGGATGGTACCGTGTACGTCATAACCTTTTTCCAATAAAAATTCAGCCAGGAATGATCCGTCCTGTCCTGTAATACCTGTGATTAGTGCTACTTTTCTTTCCATAAATAATCAAATTTTACCCCGCAAAGATATAGAAAAAGCCCCGTACTGCCAATGACAGCCAGGGCTTTTCTTCTGATTATATGCCTTTTGCTTTAGAATTTCTTAAACTTTAATATGGCATAATCTGACTCTAAGGTCATGTATTTCCCGTTTGTTTCCACTACCTTGAACGTCGTATTCACATTGTTTAGTCCATAAGGTTCCAGTTCCCATACCTCAGCCGGGCGGGAGTTTTCTGGAAGGTCATACGTGCTCATGTCGTTCAGGGTGATGCTATTACTTGCTTCATCGTACTGGTATCTTCCACGGAAAGGAGTCAATCCCTGTGGCCCTTGCTTTTCTACTACTTCCACTACCCAAAGTTGGATGCTGTAGTAAATACGTTCGCACGAATGCACCTTATTGTCCGCTTTTGTAGTAAATTCCAATAATTGCCAGTGTCCTTCAATCTCAGTGTTTATCGGTTCCTTCTTGCAGTCGTTGCATATCATGGCCAGTACCATCATGCAAAGCCCTATATAGAAAATTCGTTTCATACTTCTTTTCTTTAATTAAAAAATCACTCCAGTTTTTCTGATGGTCAGCATGCCTCCTGTAGAATTACCCAAGTAATTGCCTCGGTCAAGTCCTAGTGCAGCCGAAGCACTCCATCCCTTTGCCCATTTAGGTGTATAAGTTGCTTCATAGAGCGAATTGAATTGTTTCCGCTGTTGGTCAAGAGGGTTTCCGTATGTACCAGTGCCGGGCAAATGAAATCAGCATGCGGTATCCCCACTCTGAAGAAAGTTGTCCATTGATACCCAGATGATGTGCTCTTACGCGGTTACTCCGGAATGAAATACTATGGTCTGCATTATAGGCTAGTCCTGGAAGCAATGAGTTGCCCATGCCCATACCTTGGTGCTGCCAACCTCCATAGATATAATGATTGTAATAATTATCGTTGGCACTGATTTGGTATTCAGGGAACTGCCCCCAAAAGCTATCAAATAACAAGGGGCCTGTTTGGTCTTTTGTGCAAAGTCCTTCCCATACGGCCGACGTTATCCACCGGTTTTTCGGGAAAGTAATTTCCAGTCCGATTTGTCCGTCTTTCCAGCGTCCATATTCCCAAAACATCTGCGATGTATCTTCAAAATAATGCTCCAGATAAGCCCGGAACTTCCATTGTCCCACATAATAATTCAGTGCGAAGTTCCAGCTTCCTAACATGTTTCCTTCCACGTTTACTTGTTCTCCTTCGGGAGTATCACTTCCTCCCGTTTGAGGGAAAAAAGCTTTCCAGTAAGCCTTCAAATTGTCCGGCATATCCAGTACCTTCTCTGTACTTCCATCTTCCAGTTTCAGATAGCGGTCACCACCAAACTGTGTCGCCATCAGAAGGCCAAATTCAAACTCCAATGGCAGTTTTTCCTTGTTCCCTAACCGCAGCATAAGCGATTTGCTATGGTAAAGCACATCTTTTGTGAAATACTGCCCAGGTCGAACAAAATCTTTCTGCCAGCCATTGTCTGTAAATGAACCGTATGCAATGTGTCCTTTAAAAGCCAGCCATCCTTTTGTGCCCGGCACGTTTAGAAACTCCTTGATTTCTCCTCTGATTTGTGGAATTGGTTGCGTGTTAGGACCTTCCACCATCATTCCGCTACTTAGTGCTGTATTTTTGGTCAGCGGAAAACCCGGTCGTTCCTTACTTCCGATGCTCAGTGTCAGCATCTTCCAGGAAAAATCACTGTATATCTGATGAATTGAACACATCTTGCGCCTGATGAATGCCTCCCGCTATGTCTAATCCGGTTTCAATACGCCATCCGCGTTTTGAATTGTTTCGTCGTAAGAGATTCCTGCTAACAAATATCCCGAGTTCGGATTTGTGCTTCCTAATCCGTAACGGTTACCTGTAAACCACAATGGAGCATACGTACCGTTTCCGGCAGTGGCTTCTAATTCTACGTGATAGGTGAGGGAAGAGTTTTCAGTCTGTGCTTGTGCCAAACTACCGGACAGTATAGCAAAGAGTAAAATTGCTTTTAGTTTCATAGAGAATTGTGGAATTAATCTTTCTTTTTCAGTTCATTCTTGAAATCATGATAAATATCTTTCCCGAAAAGAATCCATGCAGACTCAAGCACAAAAGCTAGAAATGTAAAGCCTATCAATAATAATGGTTTATTGGGCGAACTTGCATTTAAGGGAATAGTTGAGGGTTCTACCACAGCAAATACAGGTTTTGCTTCTTGTAGTTTCGCCTCTGCGATTTGGCGTTGTGTTAGAACTTGGTTATAAACTTTGTAGGCTAAATCTGCATTTTGTTGATATTCGTTCATCTGCGATTTGGCTGTTTGTGTCACTAAGTTTCTATTTGCATCAGCATATTCATCATATTTTCTTTGAGCCTCCTCGTAAAGTTTTTTATATTTTTCGCACATTTGATTTTGGAATTCATAATCTTGTTTTGCTTTTTTAGTTCTATAGTCTATTATATATGTTTGTAGCTTATTAATAGCGCTATCTGCCACAATAGCAGTAACTAAGGGGTCTTGAAATGAGACTGTTATATGAGTCATTGTAGTTTTTTTGTCAGTTTCTGCTATTATTCTTTTTTTTAAAGAAGAAATTCTTTGTTGTTCTTCTTGGGTTAGTTGAAAGGGATCTAATTTTAGTCCTTTTATTTCTTTGTTAGTAGATTCTTTAAATAGGTTAATTAATCCTGAAATACATTTTATTGGTGCATTTATGACATAAGACCACCATGGATTCTTTTGAGTGTGTAGATAATCATACAAAAGAATTTCTTGGTTATCTTGGGTTTTAACTTTTACCATTAGCATTTCTATCATAAAAGGATTTGTTTGAGTGATTTCGGGGAACATTCCAAATGTAAGTGCATCTTCATTCAAATTTGATGTTACGTTCCCTAATCCGAACATTGAGCTATTCCTGCTAATCCTCCTCCATTTGAATTACCGGACTCCGGTGATAAACTAACTTTTACTGTATATTCTTTGGGTAAGCTAAACCCAATAAATTATACCAATAATAGCTCCAATAATCATTGCTTTATAAATCTTCTTTTCGGTTTTTTTATGAATTTTCTTAAAAAAGAAAGAAGCAAATCTTAGATTTTCAGAGATTTCTCCTTGAATATGTGCTTTTGAATTTTCCATATTATTTTGCGTTAATATTCTTTGTTAATATTTTTTGTTTAAAGTGAAAAGAATCATTTCATATATCTTATAGAGGTATCTTAAAGATAAAAGAAAATAATTGGAGTATATATGATTGCTTCTCAAGGCTTTGATATGTTCTTGCATAATTTGCTTATTGGCTTATTAAACCGGAGGTACTTACTCCTCCAATTGTCATGGTTACAAAGTCTTTTTTGATATATTTTGTTTTGATTTTGTGTATATAGATAGCTCTTAATAGGAATTCAAAATCTGCAGCAATTTTGTATGATATATCGTAGAATC
>ENA-OQBJ01001170-OQBJ01001170.1-human-gut-metagenome-genome-assembly--contig:-NODE-1170-length-10970-cov-1.535922_pt1 | contig 10970 bp, 14 predicted proteins | sample MGYA00242743_ERZ504545 | MGnify/ENA primary metagenome ERZ504545 (study PRJEB26092, sample SAMD00036252) | human gut metagenome | host: Homo sapiens | study: EMG produced TPA metagenomics assembly of...
GAAGTTGAAGGCAGATCAGAAAGCCAGTAACCTTGTTTTTTTACCTGAGCCATCAGATTACTGATTTCTTTCTCTGTTACAAGGCGAGGACAATGTGTATAATATTTCGGTAACGGACACAATTCATCTGATAATAAAGGTGATTGGGAAAGCAACTTATTTTTATCAATCTTTTTCACTTCATCGAAATCCTTTCTCAACTGTTCAGGATTAACAAAAGTAGCAGAACTATAATGGGCAATTGTATTTTCTATATTCTGATCTATATAATACTTACCATTATAAATATTACCTCCCTTCCGATGCACATACAATGGTTTTCCCGTATCAGGATCAATAAACCGAGGTACTAAGATTTCATCGGGATTGTCTGATTTACGATGCCATTTACGGACTTCTGTTTCAGGTAATTTTTGAGATTCAAGAAACTTAATAGCAGCAGGTATCCCCGAAAGGAAACGAGTATCAGCTGTCAGCTTATAATATTCCATCATCTGATAAATCATACCGACAGTAGTACCCGTATTTACACTGCGTGGCTCATAAGAACGAGCATGGGCAGGCTTTAAGTCGGTCACCGTATACTGATCTGCCCATCCTGCATAAGGCTCTCCTTGCTGAAGAGTTATCGTAAGGTACATTGCCCGCATAATAGGCTCCTTTATATTCTGAAGCCCCATAGCCTGATAGCATTGAATCAGGAAATCAATAATTTCCGGTGTTACATCATCGTTTAAAGTTATAAAAGAAGAATAGTCCTCCTTACCTTCAAAAGGATGATCGTATCGCAACGGATAACGCTGTGGCCAGCCTCCGACAGGATACTGACTTTCTAAAATAAAATGAATAACTTTTTCTAGCGGAACTTTATATGCAGGATCATTTTTCTCTACATACATACGTAATAAAAACTTAGCAGCAGAAATAGTGCCCAAATCATCGTAAGTAGCATTACCATAATAATGTCGGAACTCTTCCAGACGCCAGCCACTTTTTTCCTACTGTTTCATACCACTCCTTCAAGGAGTTCTCTCCAGCAAAGTCAAAGACATAATTCCATCCCCCACATTCAAGTTGCCCCCATATTAAGACATTAGCAACTTTTTCGGCTGCTTCATAGTAAAACTCATCACCAGTAGCGTGATAGGCATCCAATAACAAATGACCAACACTCGGAGTTCCGGGAGGTTGAATCCAGACCATTGTCCTTTTCGCCTCCATTTCTCCCCACGAGCGCGACAAATCGGGCAAATAATTCCAGACAAAGCCTCCCCGATAACTTACACTGTCCATCATGTAACGGGTTGCAGATTTCATCGTGTTTAAAATATCCTCTTTCTCACCATTCAAAGAATGTGCCTGAATTTCCCCACAAAGACAAGCACCAGCAAAAAGAGTCAAGCCTACTTTAATACAAACAGGCTTCAGCATGTGTTTCATCGTTTATTTTATTTAAGATTCGTATTTATGCAAAATAAAAAAATAACAGATTTAAGAATATTCAGAATACTGAATTTATGTCAGAAAAGAATTTTCTTTTGCAACAAATATCACTATATTTGTGACAGTTCTATATAAAAAACACAATGATGAAAAAATTTTATTCTCAGGCATATTTGCCTTCTCATTACTGGGGTTAACCTGTAATGCAGCCAACACAAACAACAGTACAGAAAAGGATTCTAAGGTTTCTTGTAACAAAACTTGCAGCAAGCCATTCATGTTCGAAAACCAGACAGAATGGGAACAAACCAGTGATAAAGGTGTAACCAGACAAATTATGGGATACAACGGTCAGGTTATGATGGTAAAAGTTAAATTCGAGAAAGGAGCTGTAGGGGCTGCCCACACTCATTATCATACTCAAGTGACCTATGTTGCAAGCGGAAAATTTGAATTTACTATCAATGGTGAAACAAAAGTTGTATCAGCAGGAGATGCGCTTTATATGGAGCCTGATGTAAAACATGGATGTAAATGTCTGGAACCCGGATTATTAATTGACTGCTTCTCTCCGATGCGTGAAACATTCTTACAAAAATAGTCTTAATCTGACACCCAAAATCAGGCATTAAAAATGCAGCGGTAAATAAGTTATAGGATATAAACTTAATAATATAAAATCAGCCAATTAATTCGTTATTCTGAATTAATTGCTGATTTTGTATTCTACGCCAAATGATCTTCTTCGGAAGATACAACTTGTAATGAACGGTTTAACAAAAATGTAACTTAATCAGGAGATTTGAAAAAGAACATTATTTCGAATCCGGAAACAAATGTTGTACTAAACTATTCAAATAAATTTCCAGATTTGTATAATCAGGACTTAAATTATAGTTTTTAGCATCGGATCCATTATTTGGATTTAAACCATGCGCTTTTTCCCAGTCATCCGGCATACCATCTCTATCTGTATCCGCCGGAGCTTTTTCTGTCCGGTATTCAGGCCACCCTCCGACATCAGAAGCTGATCAATCATCCCATTGGTACTACCGTGACTGCTTGATAAGTATAATTCCCTTTTCTTGTTTCTGCTACAATTCTTGTATCATAAGAATCTCTTTTATAAGAAGCGCCGGCAAATTGCAAAACAGATTCAAAAGCGTCCCATGTTGACTGCAATGAAGTATGCTCAGCTATCTTAAAGGAAGTATCGACCAATAATTTCCTCTGCGGAGCAAAGTCATTTTTGATAACTAAACCATCGGAATTATTCTTATTTACTTTCATTATTGCCTGACGTTGCTTTTCGCTTAGACTAGCACAAGTCGGATCAATATAGTTTCCATTGAAATAAAAGACTCCATGTACTCCCTTCACATTATTATTTTTTCCATCATCCGGATAAGCAGTGAACAAACGTTTATAAGAGGATTTTGTTGCAGTATAAGGACCAGGCTTATAATAATTATTCAGAAAATTATAACTTCCTCCTTCACCGGCATAAGCTCCATCACTACCATAATTGTAAATCACATTATTAAACAGTTCTACCTTTTCCTCATCCGGCTTCCCTGTATAGCGGCTGCCACATAAACGAGGAGTACGGTTAGTATGATGAGCTAACAGATTATGATGGAATGAAGCTCCCTGTCCTCCCCATATGCCTCCATATCCATGAGCTCCTTTCTCGTGTATGGAATTGGCCAGACTCTCACTAATAATACACCATTGAAGCGTAAAATTACTGTTATCGTAAAAGGTAGCGCACTCGTCTGTACTCCAGCTCATGGAACAATGGTCGATAATAATATTACGATGATTCTTGAAACCGTTCATCGCATCATCGCCCTTTTGCTTGATATCTGCTCCCATACGTGAACGGATAAAACGGACAATAACATTATCTGCCTGAATACCAAAAGTATAATTTTTCAAACAGATACCATCACCCGGAGCTGTCTGCCCGGCAATAGTCACATCGCCATTACTTATCTTCAGCGGAGATTCAAGTTCTATAATACCACTGACGGCAAAAACAATCGTACGAGGACCTTTCTTACGGATAGCCCAACGTAATGTTCCTTCTGTTCCGTCATCTTTTAAAGATGTTACAATCAGCACCTGACCTCCAGCACCACCTGTAGTATCTCTTCAGCTCCATCAGCACCCGGAAATGCAGGAACTTCAGAACGATCAGGTACCGGATATGATTTCAAGCTCTGAGCCAGTAACGATACCGGCCCCATCAATAGCAAGCCGCAAAGTGTACCAGTCAATATCTTTTTCATACAACACATTCTATTTTAAAGTTGGATATAAACCTTCAACCAAACTATTTATATAAATCTCCAGATTTGTATAATCCTTACTTAAGTTATATTTTACTGCATCTGATTTATCTGCCGGATTCAATCCGTTCTGTTCTTCCCAGATATCAGGCATACCATCTCCATCGGATCTACTTCGGAAGAATGTACCTCAACGTATTCATCCCATCCTTCAGCATCTTTCTGCGTATCAATAAAACCATAGCTACTACCATTAGATCCCTCTCGTGAATAAGTACCAGTACGGGTTTCATTTACAATACGTGTATCCACGAGATCTCGTTTGTTAGATACACCGGCATACTTCAGGACATCTTCATATGCATCTTGAGCCGACTGCATAAAAGAATAATCAGAAAGGATATCGAAACGCTTTGCAACCAGCATATTTTGAGCTGAAATCTCATTATTCTTCACGACAAAAGCTGTAGATGAAGCATTGTCAGAATTTGCCGCTTCTGCTTCGGCTAACTGACTTTCCGACAAATCGCTCCGTGTATCCATATAGTTGCCCGACAAATAAAACTTACCATATACGCCTGCAGCCTGATTGTTAGCGCCATCGTCAACATAAGCAGTGAAGAAGCGGCAATGTACTTTCTTGGATGCAGCTATCGGACCTGGTTTATAGTAGTTATTCATTATATTATAGGAACCACCTTGTGCCCCATAAGCCCCCTCACTCGACCAGTTATAAATAACATTGTTGCATAGATCGACTTGCTCCACATCTGCCCGATTGGAATAACGGCTGCCACACAAACGTGGAGTACGATTACTGTGATGAGCCAATAAATTATGATGGAATGTTGCAGGACTGCTCCCCACAAACCGCCATATCCGTGGCCTCCCTTTACATGAATAGAGTTAGTCAAACTTTCGCTGACAATACACCATTGCATTGTCATATTTGTATTTCCATAGAATGAAGCACATTCGTCTGTACTCCAACTCATAGAGCAGTGGTCGATAATGATATTTTTCTTTCCAGGATACGACGACTGATACCCATTCATCGAATCATCTTCCGTTTTACATTCATCTCCCATACGACAACGGATAAAACGAATGATAACATTGTTAGCATTGACACGCAGTGTATAATTCTTCAAACAAATTCCTGCTCCTGGAGCTGTCTGACCGGCAATAGTTATATCATCATTCTTTATAACCAACTGTTTGGTCAGAGCTATAACTCCTCCCACGGCAAACACAACCGTACGCTTTCCAGATTTCTCAATAGCCCAACGTAATGTTCCTTCAGAACCATCATCTTTGAGGGAAGTAACCACATAAACAGTACCTTCAGCTCCCCCCGTCGTGAACTTTCCAGCTCCTTCAGCTCCGGGAAAGGCCGGAATTGTTGTCCGATCGGGAGCAGGATAAACAGGTAAAGACTCTTCTGGTATTTTATCATCGTTCGCTTGTGGCTCAGTCTGTTCTGAACAGGCAGATATTCCCAAGATTGCTAACATGGTATTTATCAGCCACAATTTTTTCATGGATTCAACAGTATTCATCTTTCTATAGTAGATTTTCAGGTTCTAAATATACAAACTAAATAAAACACAAGTCCACATACAGAGGAATCCCTCGTCTATGGACTTGTCTATTAACTATTTTACATTCTCAAAGTGAGTTTTATTCATTCCAACGTGGATCACCAGCACCAGCAACACTGCTTTGGCTAGCCGACTGTATATGGAAATCACCTTCTGCAGGATTTACAAATAATTCTGTTGAAGATACACTCAGAATTTCTCCCCACTCATATCCACTGTTATACGGGCAATCGGTAGTTGTAAAGAGGTTGGTTGTAGTAGCAATGCCTTTCACACTAGTTGCTTAATGGTTGATTCTGCTGTATAACTATACAACTGACCAATAATTGTATTCTTTACATCAACAGTTACATTCGACATTTTATTTATATCAATAAATGATTTGCCAGTAGCAACGCAATTATAGAATGTACAAGCATCAATAGAGATATGAACATTATTCTGCTGAGTAACCAATACTCCACCAGCACTAAGCGTATTCACTGTAGAGTTAGACAAACTTACTGAGTTAAGAGTAAATCCAGAAACTTTTGTCTGCAATACACCATACGAACCAATATCTGTCAATACACAGTTATCAATATTAATAGAACCTATAGACCCTTTGCTCCGTCGCTCTGAACGCGAACTACACCACGAGTCTTACTAATATTACAATTATCGATTAATATCTCACCAACAGTACCTTCTACATTAAAGTTCACAATATAATCATTTGCACTGCTTGTATTCTGCAAGTCAAGATTATAGAAGCGAATCAAATCATGCTACCTGCCATAGAAAGTCCTTTAGGCATAAAGACTGGTTTTGTATCACCTGATTCACCCCAGAAATAACAGATTTGAATCAGCAGGATAGTCAGTTCCATACTTTCACCCATATAATCTGTTGTAGAGCCATTAGCAAATACCAATACGACATTACCTCCATTATCCTGTATGTAATTGGCTGGATTTGCAAATATATCATTCAACATATCCGCATCAGAAACATTTACAATATCATAGCCAGCTGGATATGATTCGGTAGTAGTAAAGGTTCTTGTACCACGTTTTACGTCACCATTATAAATAGATACAGAATATTTTGTTTTAGGAGTTAGTCCTGTAAGAATATATGACGAAGCAGCTACTGCAGCAGCATCCAGTTCGATATATGTTGTATCTACCTCTTCGACATCATCTTTTGCTTCAGCCAACTTCAGTGAAGTAACCTCAGCACCTTCAGTCCAAGAAAGTACAGCACTTTCACCTGTAATAGAAGCAACCTCATTCAAAATCTGTTCAGCGCTTGTTTTAAAAGAATATTTTTCCAAATAAGTCCATTTTGAATCAGCCTTTACCGAGGACATTGATTTCATTCGTAGAAAATACTTTGTTTCACCTTGTAAGCCAGTAATAACATAAGGAAGTTTCAACGATAGATTTATCTTTACCTAAAACAAACAGAATGCTGCGTACCACCAATCTCTATTTCATCATACAAAGAATCTGTACTATATTCTATTACATAATATTCTGCATCGGGAACCGTTCCCCACGAAATCTCAGCAGATGTCGGTTGTGCAGAAATAGAAATTTTTGAAGCAGTCACACTGAACAAACGATCATGAGCGCTGTCTACATCCCAATCATTACCATCAGTACATGCAGTTCCGATGATAGAGGCCAGGAGCATAAAAGCTCCAGAACCTATGATATATTTAAACATCTTCATATCTTTATGTCTATTTTATTATTTAAATTAATCTGAATATCCATAAGAGTTATGGATATAACCATTTGCAGCCGAAATAGTAGTAAGAACCAACAGGCAATAAATAACGGTTCTTAACCTGTACATTATCTCCAACTAAGCCACTTGAGATAGAAGGCCAGTTAGTTTGTAATTGTGTCTGCTTAGAGTCTTCTCTTTCAGCGCCATAGAATGACTTATTATCATCATAGTCATGATGATTCTTTTCCTTCTGGCAAACCATACCAAGTAACACTCGACATATCAATTTTAGTTTTGGTTTCATCTGTATAGTTGAAATAAACCTTTTCCGGATAATAATTAGGATTAGATTCATTCATCAGTTCATCATAATAAGTATCCTTAAATTCCTGAATCTTTTCAGCCAACAGATTCCAACGAATCAAATCAAATTTACGGAATCCTTCTCCAGCCAATTCCCATGCATTTTCATCAACAATAGCATCAAACATTGCTTCTTTAGTAGCTGGTATAGCTTCAATATATTTCTCAGCATCAGCCTTGTCTGCATCAGCAAAAGCACGTGTATGTACCATAGCTAATGCCTGACGAGCAGTCAATCCTGCTGATCCTTCATAATCACCATCAGGACCGGCCAACTCATTCATAACTTCAGCGTACCACAACAAAACCTGAGGATAACGTGCCTTCACTACATTAATACCAGACATCCACTTAGCATTTCCTGTAGCAATAGCAGCCTGACGCCATTCTTCATTCATCTTACGTACATCCCATTTTCCAACATAAATTCCAAATGGCGCATTGCCCAACATCGATTCTTTCGTTACGCCATTTTCTGCACCTAACTGTACCTGTGCACAAGTTATATCACGGCGCAAGTCTTTCTTATCGAATGAATAAAAGAATGGAGCTGTCAATTTCATCTTACCAGATGAATTACCTTTTACACCATATTCGGTTGTAGCACCGTTAACACGTACACCAACGGTATATCCTAACTCACTGCTAACACCAAGTCCCATCGGCATCTCAAATATATTCTCATGGTAGTTCTTATCCAGTTCACGCTGGTTAATCAAATACCATTGATTTTCTACAGACGGATTCAATTTATGAGTACCATTAGTTATAATAGCACTTAAATGTGACAGAGCCAGTTCATAAAGTTTGGTACGAGTTGCAGCATCCGGACGCTGAGTAGGATAAGTAGGATCAGTATAGTCTGCAGTTTCATATCCGTCCTTTGCTTGTTCACGAATCACCCATCCAGCACGAGTCATTGCAATATTCGCCAACAAAGCATGTGCATATCCCTTTGTCGCATGCTCTGTAGTATAACCCGATACCTCATCTGCCCAAGGCAGTAACTCTACAGCATTCTTTAAATCGACCATTAAAGTATCCAAAATAACATCGCGGTCTGTCTTATGCAAATAAGCATTACTTAAATCAGCCTGTGAAGGTTCTAACTTCAGTGGCACATCACCAAAGAAACGAACCAAATCAAAATAAATCATGGCACGCAGAGCTAAAGTTTCTCCTTTATAGCGTTCCATTGTTTTCTGTTCTGATCCACCAGAAGTAAGCAATGAACTAGAGTTAATACCCTCCAATGTTAAGTTTGCATCTTCTATAATACCATACATAGCATCCCAAAGTTTTGCTAAGTTACCCCAAGACGGCTGGCATTATAGTTCATATTACCACGCTCACTGGTTGTATTGTCGGCATCAGCACCCAAACCATCGACTAATTCACAATCTGAGTTTAACCCCCAAATAATAGGAATATACTGTGAATAAGTCTGATCTTGTGCCAATCCACCATAAATTTTATTCACACGCAATCCTGTATAATAAGTAGAATTATATACAGTGTTGTCATTTAGTTCGGAAGGAGCTGTCTGTTCCAGAAAATCAGAACAAGAACTCATACCAGCAACTCCCGCAGCTAAAGCTAATAACTTAATTATATTTTTCATAAATAATATCATATTAGAATTTAGAATGTTACATTAATACCGGCTACAAATGAACGGCTCTTCGGATAAGCTGCATAATCAATACCCGGAGTCATTGCATTCTTTTTACTGCTTGTATCTACTTCTGGGTCTGGACCTGAATAGCTAGTCAAACAATAAAGATTATAACCTGTTACATAAATACGCACATTCTGCATAAAAGCTTTCTTAACCCAAGCCTTCGGGAATGTATATCCGATAGTAATATTATTGACTCTCAAGAAAGAGGCATCTTCTACTGCATAATCATTCAAATACATTGCTGTTACAGCAGCAGGATTATAAATATTAGCTCCTGTATTGAGAGCATTCAATCGTGCAATCAATCCTTCGGCACCACCATAGTAATCAACTGTTGAACTACTTGGCTTACCCAAATTCAGACCAGTTTCAGGATCAATCCAAGTATAGCGGTTATCCAAAGCAAAATCATTAACCAAGTTATATCCCTTTGCAGAACCTGCACAGAATGAATTAGCTAATTTAGTACCGTTCACAATCTGATTTCCGACAGAATAGTTAAAGAAAATATTGAAATCAAAGTTTCCAATAAATCCATCAAAACCAAATCCACCTGTTAACGGAGCAACTGTATTTCCCAATTTCTGTTTAATAGGATTACCGTTTTCATCACATTCATATTTCAACTGTCCAGGATAAGGCTTACCACCGGCCATAGAATAGCTATTATCTTTAATGCCTTCACGCAATTCCCATGAAGTACCATTCAAAACCAATTCACCATTTGGATTTGTCACCGGATCGTATGCTGTATAGAAACCGTTTGTTTTATATCCCCAGATCTCACCTAAGCGACCACCCTCTTCTACACGATAGTCTTCATATTTTGCAATAGTACTACCCGACCAGTTACTGCTCTGCCATGGATTTCTGTACTCAGTTCATCAATGCGGTTACGGTTATAAGAAATATTAAAGTTGAAAGTTCAATCCCCACTTTGCCTTATCAGCCAATACAGCATTTAATGTCAATTCAACACCTTTATTAGAAGTTTTACCAAAGTTCTGATACTGGTAGCTATAACGGTATTCGACGGAATCTCTGTTTTCATCAACAAATCTTTTGTTGTATTCCAATAAAAATCCAACGATCCAGATAAGCGGTTATTGAAGAAACCATAGTCGAAACCGATGTTACGAGTAATAGTTGTTTCCCATTTCAAGTTTGGATTATACAGGTTAGAACCATGTTCCAGCATAGCTCCACGAGTTTCATCAAAGAAAGGAGCTTTACCTGTATTACCAGCCATTGTATAAGTAGTATACATTAAGCCAGACTGATACGGTTATTACCGGCTGTACCATAGCTTAAACGAACTTTCAGGTTAGATAACCAGTCCTGAGTGCCTTTCATGAATGCTTCATCAGACAAACGCCATGCCAAAGCAGCAGAAGGGAATACTCCCCACTGATTACCTTTTGCAAACTTACTAGAACCATCGGCACGTACCGTTACCGTTAACAGATATTTATCCATTAAAGTATAGTTTACTCGTCCAAAGAAAGACAACATATTATCTTTAGCCGAAATTGTTGTCTGAGTAGCAAAGCTGTACCAGCTCCCATGTTAGCCAAGACTTCGTCGATAGTCATAGTGCCAGGAAATGCAACAGAAGTATTCTCGAGTGATGTTTCCTGGCTGCTGCTTACTTCATGTCCCAGCAATACATTCAGTTTATCACGTCCGTCAAACAATTTCTTATTATCATAAGTCAAGGTATTAGCATTACGCCAATTTTTAGTGATTATCACGAGTCAAAACAGACTAGTGGTTGTCCATTATAACCCAATTTAGAATTCTGAACAGCATCACTAGCCCAAACCTGATCTGTATTATCATACTTCCAGCCATAACCAAATTCAGAACGGAATGTCC
>ENA-OQBJ01001171-OQBJ01001171.1-human-gut-metagenome-genome-assembly--contig:-NODE-1171-length-10959-cov-2.397249_pt1 | contig 10959 bp, 19 predicted proteins | sample MGYA00242743_ERZ504545 | MGnify/ENA primary metagenome ERZ504545 (study PRJEB26092, sample SAMD00036252) | human gut metagenome | host: Homo sapiens | study: EMG produced TPA metagenomics assembly of...
TATGGAGCTTCTTCTTCACCAATGGGGAGACTGGCCAGAGCTATACAAAAATACTGATTAAACCGAAGCCACGGAGATAGTAATCATCGACAGTCAAATGAATTACCGAGGAAAACTTGACACTTACTTTCTCCAATAGAACTCTTGCATTCAGGCGACGATTCATGTATAATAAGTCATACATGGCCGGTTAGTCAAACGGTTAAGACGCTGCGTTCTCAGCGCAGAGAGTATGGGTTCGAATCCCATACCGGTCACCATGGAAAAAAGAGTACTCACAGGTACTCTTTTTTTTGCCATTTTTTCCCCTTTTTTCCCTGAGTTTTTTCCCTGAGCTGCTGATTCTTCTCATCAGAAGATATACTGCACCAGAAACATATAAAAGAGTGTGCCCCCTGCCATGGAAAGGAGCATCTGCCGTCTCCAGAGATGCAATAGAGCCGTGAGCCCCATGCCCAGAGCTTCCGGAATGCCGTGACTGCCGGAGAGGAGGGAAACATCCTTCAGGCAGTACACCACCAGCAGGGCAAAAACGGCGGAAGGAAGTGCTTTCCCCAGGTATTTCACATAGCCGGGAAGACGGCTTCCCGGTTTGAAAATCAGAAAAGGAAGAAACCTTGTAGTCATGGTTCCCAGAACGCAGAGAGCTATGGTCGCTATCTGCTGCCACAAAGGCATGGACGTCATAAAAATCCACCCGCTTTCTCTATGGGCTTTCTAAGCAGGGTAAGCACCAGAAGCATACCTGCCATGGCAGGTATAATGAAGGCATCCTTCCGAAGAAAAGAAGGGAGAGTATCGAAGCGGCAAGGCCGATGAGGGCCGTGTAATGCTTCCCCTCCTTCAGCCACTGCTCCAGAAATACCACAAGGAACATGGTAGTCATCACAAAGGAAAGGCCTTTTGTATCAAAAGAAACAAGGGATCCCAGCAGGCCGCCGATCATGGCGCCGGAAACCCAGTAGGTATAATCCAGGAAAGACACCCAGAAATAGTACCAGCCCTGTCCACATCGTAAGGAATGGTGGCGGAATAGTTCAGTGCAAAAGTTTCGTCACACATCCAGAAAATCAGGAAAGGTTTCTTCCATCCCGTTCCCCTGTACTTTTCCAGCATGGCCAGACCATAAAACAGATGCCGGGCCTGTACCGTCAGTGCCACCACCAGCGTCTGCCAGGGCGCAAAGGAAGAAAGCAGCATGGATACCGTCACAAATTCCAGAGAACCGCCAAATATGAACATGGCCATAAGGGTAGGATATATAAAAGAAAAGCCCAGGGTATACATATAAAAGCCATAGGCAAAGGCAATAAACCAGAACCCTGCAAATATGGGAATGGTGCAGGGAAAAGCCTCATGCAGAGCTTTCCATACCGGAGACGAAGAGAAATTCATAGGTCCTCCTTAGAAAAACAATAAAGGATACCTGTCCTGCTTTACAGGTGTCCTTTATTGTATGGGAAAGAAAAGGAGAATGCAAGAGGCAGGGCGCCCTTTGGGTGCCAGAGCAGGCACCTCCTTCGCAGCATTCTCTCTCCTTTTAAAGGAAGAAGACCGCCCCTTTAATCCGGCACCCCGGTGCCTCTGACCGCACCTTAAAAGTGGCGTCCTTCTGTCAAAGACGCCACTTTTAATGATCATATATTATTTATCATCCCCTACCCCAGGCGGATCGTGTCATGGGTGGTGAGGTCCGGCGGAGGAAAGGCGAGAGGCCGTGAACCGTCCGGCTGCCGGCGGCTTCGGTGAAGGCTTCGAAAATAGCCATATCCAAGCCGTCGTAGGTATAGGAGTATTCCGGATGCCACTGTACAGCCCAGAGGAATTTCTTAGCCGGTGCATAGGCCGCTTCCACCAGACCGTCTTCCGATACGGCCATGGGCTTCAGGGATTCCGCCAGCTTCTTCACTGCCTGATGGTGAAGAGAATTCACGCCCAGGAAGTTCACCCCCAGTCTTTCATAGAGAGGGCTTCCGGTGAGGATGCTGTTGAAATGAGCCACCCAGTCATAGGCAAAGTCCATGACATGGTTCGGAGCATGAAGGGTGGGACATTCAGCAGCAATGTCCTGATACAGCTGCCGCCCAAGAGAGCATTCATCAGTTCCAGGCCCCGGCAGATACCAAGAGCCGGCACATCATGATCCCAGCAGTAATGGAACACCATAGTTTCCAGCTCATCCCGTGCCGGGCACACCGGCCCGCAGACCGGCCGTTTCTCTTCGCCATAGAGGGAAGGCGATATATCCTGTCCGCCGGTAAAGAGGAACCCGTCAAAGTCCTCTGCCATATCTCCAAATTCCTCTTCTGTCAGATGAAGAGGAAGAATGACGGGAATTCCACCGGCTTCTTTAATGGAATCCATGTATCCCGGCAGCATCCAGATACTTTCCTTTTCTTCGTCCCACAGCGGCATAACCCCGATCTTTGGCTTTCGCATCATCAACACCTCCTGTTTGACAGGAAATCTTCCTGTCTACTATATAAAATAATAATCCATTCAATCCCCCATAAACAAAAAGATGCTGCCACGGGGCAGCATCTTCGCCGAAAGCAAAAAGGCACTGATTTCTATCAGCGCCTTTGCCTTTCTGAAATTCTATGTCCATAGTATAGCGGAAACTGTATTAAAAGGCAAGGAGACTGCTTAAGAAGAATTTTATAACCATTTCAAGAAAAATAAAGGTGCCTGGCCATGGAAGAAATCCCATAAACCGCCATGCACACAAAATCTGATGAAGGCCCTATAAATGAATCGCTGCTTCTTTACCCTTTACAGGCCGTGCGAAGAGAAGGAGCAGTGCGATTTCCAAAGCTCCTACCAGGCAAAGGCCCAGGGAAGTCCCCATCCCTTCAATAATGGCGCTCACCAGCAGGGAGCCAAAGGGCGCACTTCCCAGGAATACGAAGGTATAGAGTCCCATAATGCGGCCCAGGAATTCCTTGGGCGATGCCATCTGGATCACCGTATTGCAGTTCACAATGAAGGCGATGACGAAAAAGCCAGAAGTCCGAAAAGAATCAGGGCCGGGATGAAATAGGGCACAAAGCTCACTGCCATGAGGAGCAGGCCGCAGAGGATGGCGGATCCGAAAATCATCCCATGGGACAGATGATTCCGGGACGCCCCTGCCAGAAGACCGCTGACCATGGAACCGGCACCGGCTGCGAAAAGAATGGAGCCGAAGCCGTCAATACCGGCATGAAGCACCCGGTCTGCAAAGAGAGGGCCGTAGGTGCCCATGTTCAGTATAAGCCCGCTCACAATGCCGGCGGCAATAAGGTTCTTATAGATGAGGGGATTATTTTTCGCCTGCATCAGACCTTCCCTGATTTCATGGAGAGGATGCCGTTCTTCCATTGTAGTGATGACGGAATTCACATCCATGTGGCTGTAGGCAAAAATAATGGGTATCAGGGACAGGGCATTCATGAAGAAAATGGTACTGTAGGAAAGATATTTCAAGAGGAACGCCGCCAGAAGAGGACCCGCCATACGGGTAATGTTGAAATTGGCAGAGTTCAGGCTGATGGCGCTGTGAAGAGCCTTCTTCCCCACCAGCTCCGGCATGAAGGCCATGCGGGCAGGCATGTCAAAGCTGTCAATGGTGCCGATGAAGAAAGCAAAGAACAGTATCCAGCCATAGGTTTCATGGCCGGTCCACAAAAGAAGACCCAGAAGGGATGCCTGAAGAAGGTAGAAAAGCTGGTTCCCAGAAGGATTTTCCGTTTATTGTGCTTATCAATCCAAAGCCCTGTAAAAAGGGTGAAAAAAAGGCTGGGTGCAAACTGGCAGGCAGCCAGCAGCCCCAGCAGAAAAGCAGAATCCGTCATGGTATATACCAGCCACTGCTGGGCAGTGAGCTGAAGCCAGAATCCAATCAGCGCAATCCACTGGGTCATCCAGAATATTCGATAATTTCTGACCTGCAGCGCAGGAAATAGAGAAAGAAGGTGCATAGAGCCTCCCGTAATTGATAGAAATATTTTTATATTTGCATGTAGATTATATCACATTCAACAAAAAAATGCTTTCTCCATCATGAGAAAGCATTCATGCAAATAGAAAGTGGCGGCAGCTTCGCCACAGGGATATGGCCTCTCCTGTGGAAAGGACCTGCCTGTCCGGTGCTTATGCCCTGTCTTCCTTCGCAGATAGAGCCTGGTTCCACCATATCCTGCCAGCACGCTATTTCATCTTTTCCGACTTGGTCAGGGCCTCTTCCCCCGCCGCTATCACTTCTTCTGTGGTGATTTCTGAAATGGGAGTATAGTTTCCGGAAGCTATGGTTTTATTCACATGTTCCGGTCCCATGGGCATATCCCAGGAAGAAAGGGCTTTGGAGCAGGGGCCCAGGGATGGTGGAATTTGGCGTTGCTGGGGCCGAACATGGCAATGGTCGGTACACCCCGGCTGTCGAACACGTACATGGGGCCGCTGTCGTTGGTAAAGGCCAGAGCGCAGCGTCCGGCAGCTGCATGAATTCGCCCATGGAGAGCTTTCCTGCTGCCACAATGTACCTTTTCGATTCCATGGCGCTTACTGCCTTTTCAATGAGGGGAATTTCCGAGGGCACGCCGAAGAAAACGGGAATCAGCCCTTTTTTCGCAAAATGGTCAGCCACTTGTCCGTATTTTTCTGCAGGCCAGTTCTTTTCTGCCGTGGAGCTTCCCACGGAAAAACCTGCCAGCCTGTCACCCGGCTGAATGCCTGGGATTCATAAAACGCCCGGGCCTTCCTGTCCCATTCCGGAGAAGTAAAGGTACGCATGCCGCTGTGATGAAGATCTTTCACGCCCAGTCTTTCCAGCACCTTCAGATACTTATCCACGGCATGGGAATTATAAGTTTCAATGGTCATGGGCCAGTCCATGAAAAAGGAATCTATCCGGGTGCCCTCTTCCCCGCCCCAGTGCTTTGGCCCCATGGCCAGGGCCAAAAGGGTGCTTCTGGTGGTGCCGTGGAGGGTCAGAAGGATATCAGGATGAAGTTTTCCGATTTTCTTTCCCAGCTTCCAGGTGGCAGCCATCCCCTTTTCCTTGCCGTGGCGGTCAAAGGGAATGATTTCATCCACGTTGGGATTGTATTTCACCGATTCCTGAAAACGGGCATCCATGACAAGGATGATTTTAGACCCCTTCGCCTCCCGGCGGAGCACTTCCAGAAAGGGGGAAATGGAAACCATGTCTCCGAAATAGAGCATGTAAATGAGGACAATGGTTTTGTTTGTCAGGTCCACTTGATAATGTTTTTCTTCCATGGCTTAGTCCCTGCGAATCCTATGAATGAGGCCGGTGGTGGAGTAACCATCCACGAAGGGAAGGATTTTCACTTCCCCTGCATACTGCCTTCCTGCCACTTCTTCTACTTTGTAGTCTCCGCCTTTCACCAGAATATCCGGTTTCAGATGGGACAGCAGTTCTTCCGGTGTATCTTCACCGAAAATAACCACTTCATCCACACTCCGAAGGGAGGCCAGCATGAAACTTCTGTCTTCTTCGCTGTTTACCGGACGCTCGGGACCTTTCAGCTTTTTCACCGATTCATCACTGTTCAGGCCTACAATCAGATGGTCCCCCAGGGAAGCGGCCTGCTGCAGATAGGTCAAATGGCCCCGGTGAAGGATATCGAAACAGCCATTGGTGAAAACCACCTTTTCACCCCTCTCCTTCCAGAGACGTACCTTCTGTTCCGCTTCTTTCCAGGTCAGAGGCTGGTAGGAAAGACGTACTTCCCCTTTCCTGTTCCAGGCTCTGATCAGTTCTTCCCGCCGGACCTGGTAGGTCCCTACTTTGGAAACCGCAATACCGGCGGCTTTGTTGGCCAGTTCCAGAATGGTATCCATCGGAAGACCTGCGGCCACAGCGGAGGCGGTGACAGCCATGACCGTATCACCGGCACCGGATACGTCGAAGACGTCCTGGCAGCGGAAGCCCGATGAATGGCACCCTTTTCGCTGATGCAGGTAATGCCCTTTTCCGACCGGGTGACAAAAAGATGGGTAAGATGGTACTTTTCCCGTACTTTCTTCCCTGCTTCTTCCACTGCCTTGTCATCATTAGGAATTTCTCTGCCCACGCAGTCCGACAGTTCCTTCAGATTAGGCGTAATGCCAAAGGCGCCGTCATACTTGGTCCAGTCAGACCCCTTGGGGTCCACCAGCACCGGTACCTTATATGTCCGGGCAAGAGCAATCACCTTTTCTGAAAGTCCGGCGGTAATCATGCCTTTGCCGTAATCGGAAAGGACGATGACTCCAAGACCCCGGGCCAGAAGATTTTCCAGCCATTCCAGCACGAAACGGCATTCTTCAGGAGAAGGATTCTTCTTTTCCTCGTAATCAAGCGCATCATCTGCTGACGGGCGCCAAGGATCCGTATTTTGGCAGTGGTGTGGTAATGCTCGGCACAAATCATGCCGGACATATCAATGCCTGCCTGTTCCATGAGGGAAGTAAGCACCGCTCCGTCCGCATCATTGCCCTTCATACCGCAGGCATAGACCTGGCAGGAAAGAGCCGCCAGATTGGCTGCCGTATTGGCAGCGCCGCCGGGTACTTCCCGCTGGGATTCCACCAGTTCACCGGCACGGAGCCTCCGGAGAAATGCGGTTCACCCTGCCTGTAATATAGCGGTCAGTCATCATATCGCCAATCACTGCCACTTTAATCTCTGTGATTTCTTTTTCTAAAAAAACGTACTCCGTCCTGCTGCATAAATACTCCTGCTATTTCACCATAGCCGACTTTTTCAGGATTTCCTCATTGATTCTGCGGCCTGTCTTCGTAACTGCCAGGCCGGCGCGGCTAGTTTCCTTCAATTCTACGGGGAGGCGTCGTCCCACGTCCCCCATGGCCTCGATTACCTCATCGGGAGGGATGACGCTTTCGATGCCGTTCATGGCCATTTCCACCGCCAGAAGGGCATGGACTGCGTGAAAGGCGTTCCGCTTCACGCAGGGCACTTCCACCAGTCCCCCTACCGGATCGCATACCAGGCCCAGTATATTTTTCAGAGCCAGGGCAAAGGCATTTCCTATCTGCCTGGTGGACCCTTTCAGAAGATCCACCGCAGCTGCCGCGGCCATGCCGCAGGCGGCGCCGCATTCGGCCTGGCATCCCCCTACGGCACCGGCAATGGATGCCTTTCTGCAATCACCCTGCCAATGGCGCCGGCTGTAAAGAGGGCGCAGGTGATGTCATACATGGAAGCATTGGTTTCTTCCGCCACTGCAGAAAGGACAGCGGGAACGATGCCGCAGGATCCTGCTGTAGGGCAGGCTACGATGCGGTACATTTTCGCATTGGCCTCCGCCGTAGCAATGGCATAGGAGGCAGCCCGCTGGCACAGAGGGGAAATGAAACGCATGTGTCCGGTAAACAGGCGGTTTGCATCGCCGCCCACCAGGCCGCTGGCTGATTTGGAGGTATCGGACAGTCCCTTTTGGATGGACTCCCTGAAAATAGGAATGGTATATTTCATGCGGGCCCAGATTTCCTCATAACTTTTCCCGCTTTCCTCTGCTTCCACACGGCAGGCAATAATGCCGGGAGAGCATTTTTCTGCGTCTGCCACGGCAAACAGTTCTTTCATAGAATGATATTCCATAAAGCCCTCCTCAAATAATATCCAAAGCCATGACGTAGGTAATGTTCTCGTTGGAATTCTTCACTTTTTCCGCCACTGCCGGAGGTACAGGCTGGTCAGTGTGAATGATCATGACCGCATCGCTTCCCTTGCCTTTGCGGAAAAGACGCATGGTGGAAATATTAATCTTCTCTTTAGCCAGCTCTTCACACACCTTTGCCACCACCCCGGCTTATCATAGTGCCTGGTGAGGAGGGTATACTCTTCCCCTGTGATTTCCACATCGTAACCGTCAATATTGGTCACCATAATGCGGCCGCCGCCAAGGGAGCGGCCCACCACCACCACATGGGCACCGTGAATGCCGTAGGCTTCAATCCTGCCACATTGGGATGGCCCATATCCTCTTCCGAAAGATAGAAAGAAATATCGATGCCCCTCTCTTTGGCTATATTCAATGCATCACGAATGGTGCCGCTGTCCGGCGAATAGCCATAAGGCCTGCTGCCAGAGCCCGGTCGGTGCCATGGCCTTTGCCGGTTTTTGCAAAGGACCCGTAAAGCGTAATTCTGGCTTCCTTCACCGGTTCCCCCAGAATAGCCCGGGCGGTCTGTCCGATTCTGGCCGCTCCGGCGGTGTGGGAGCTGGAAGGCCCTACCATCACCGGTCCAATGATATCAAAGATTCCCATGTTACCCCACCTTTTCAAATGATAGAAACGTTGACGACTCCGTCAAAAGACTTATGAAATCCAATCCCTGCCCCGCTTTTCGGAAACAAAAGAAAATCTGCCGCAGGACGGCAGATTTTGAATATTCCCCAATCCAAAGCCAACCGGCGCAAGGAAGCTCTTTTTATCATGGAGTTACATCCAGTGGCTGAGATCGAAATCTTCGCCAATGGTTTCACGGATACAGATTTTTGCAATGTACATGCCCATCAGAGTGAGGGAAGAACGGCGGATCATGCTGTTATCCCAGATATTCTGCAGCTTCTCCAGATCCGGGGACACCTTGCTGAGAATATATCCCATTTCCTTCCGGTCATAATTCACAGGACGGGATTCCACCAGCGCCAGGATGCTCCTTCTGGTGACCTCATCATCCAGACCCATGTCATCAAAGAGACCTGCCAGAGTAGATTCATCCACAGCCGCCGGCTTGATATAGGAATTATAGAGACTGGGCACCAGAGTGCCTTCCGGCCAGGCGCTGTACACCGAAGCCAGCTCACTCTTCATGCAGCCCCGGAAGGCGAAAATCAAAGGATAGGAATCATGAAGTACCTGGCCGAAGGGAATATCCTTATTGGCCAGGGATACGCAGTGGAGATACTCCAGCTGCTGATAGCCTGTATATCATCGGGCAGCTTGTAAAGGAAGGGCGTAATGTACTTTTCAGCATACTTTCTCAAATGTTCTGCATCCACATTGTCCGTATTTCTGGAATAGTGGAAAATGAGAAGGAGCGCCAGGCATGGAATTCACTTTCCTCCATGCGGGGCATGGCCTTCAGTGCATCATAGGCCAGGATAGTCTTCGTATCAGACCGGCTGCCTCTGGCTACGTCAGAAAAGGCATCGGTCACCATTTCCAGCACCGTCGGCGTAGGCATCATTACATAGGTGCGCTGGGCGTTCTGCATGGCTTCCTGCACCATAATATGGGTCAGCGTATCCACGGCTTCCCGGTTCTTCATATGAAGCCCTTCGATGAGATGCTGGGTGACCCGGCGGGTATCCTGCTCCACCGTAGAAGAAACAGCACCGTAGCGGTTCAGAAAATGACGGACGAAGTATTCCTCCAGCGATGTAAGATCCGGCGCCGAAGTAAACACATGAGGTTCTTTTTCCGGCGGGAACGGACTGCCGGTACTGGCAGCAGAGAAGGCATCCCGGGCTTTGGATTCGCCAAAATCCTTCCTGGTGAACACTTTCGTCTTTTCCTCTTCCTCCTCATCAAAACGCACGGGAGCGGGGCGCTTCGGTTTCACCGGAATAATACGGGTAGCATCATCCACGGGAGCGGTCTTATGGACAGGAGGCTTCTTCTCCTTTTCCAAATCAGGAAGCCCCTTCTTTTCCTCTTCTCCGTTCTCCATATCTTCTGCTTTTCTGTGCTTCATGGGGAAACCGCAGATAATGAAGTAGGAAACGGCAAAGAAAAGCGCTGCTACCGCAGCGAGCACTATATAAGGAATAATAACCATGAAATCTCCTCATTCTCATAAACTGACATAAATTCAGTTACATGGTATCATATTTTCGGATTCACTTCAATCATACCATGGTACCCATAGTATAATAATATTACTATAAATGCAAAGGAGAATATGATGGAAGAAATAGAACTTGCCATTCCCGGATGTTTTCTGTCCGTATCCGATGATGACCTGCTTATTACCTCAAACCGGCCGCTCAGCTCCCTTTCCACCGCCATTTACGGCGGCGGACTCAGAACCATTCGCTATGCCTTAAACCACAGGCTCACTCACTATTACCCATCGGAAAAAGACTTCCCCGGCGGCTCCGTACCAGCCTATCTGGAAGAGTGCGCCAGAAGATTGACTGCGGATCCTGAAGAAAGCGCCGTCCTCCTCACTGCCGCCACTGTAAGCCTTTATTCCCATAAAATCATCCAAACCGGTCCGGTAACCGTGGAAATCGTGACCACCGGCGGCGTAGAAAAGACAGCCTGCCGCGCCTCCTCCCCTGCCCTCTACCGGGAAGAGGAAGGCCGCTTTATGCCTCTGGGCACCATCAACATGATGGTACTCCTGAAAGGCCGCCTCCCCGACGGCATTATGGCCAGGGCCTTCATCACCCTGACCGAAGGGAAAACTGCCGCTCTTCAGGACCTGGGCATTGCCGATGTCAATAACGGCCTTCCTGCCACTGGAACCGGCACCGACGCATCACTTTCATCACCGACCCCCGGGGCCCTCTCTTCACCGATGCCGGCCCCTTCTCCGAACTGGGCGCCGCTTTGGCAAAAGCAGCCTATGAATCGGTCACAGAATGCCTGGTAAAATATGACCACCCCTGGAATGCATCACCCCTCCTGCAGACACCGGATGCCGTAGATTTGAACAAATTAAAGAACACCTCACCCAAAGAGAACTAATAACGGCAGAAAGCGGTTTGTTCATAAGCAATAGGGAATCTAAGAGACGGGCCATAATCCCCATTCCCGACTATCGGCTATCGGCTATCAGCTGTCGGCTGTCAGCTTTCCGATTCTCGATTCCCGATTCGCCAATTGGTTGTTCAAATCATTTGAAAAAATAGTAAGCAAATTCGGAAAGCGGTAAGCGGATAGCGGACAGCTGGTTCCTGCATCCGCTGTCGGCTCCCGACTCCCCATTCCCGACTCCCCG
>ENA-OQBJ01001172-OQBJ01001172.1-human-gut-metagenome-genome-assembly--contig:-NODE-1172-length-10956-cov-9.833687_pt1 | contig 10956 bp, 9 predicted proteins | sample MGYA00242743_ERZ504545 | MGnify/ENA primary metagenome ERZ504545 (study PRJEB26092, sample SAMD00036252) | human gut metagenome | host: Homo sapiens | study: EMG produced TPA metagenomics assembly of...
CCACCCTTCAACCCGTAACTATTTGAACACAAGTAAAAACGGTTAAATAAAAAGGTGAAGGTGAAGGTTTGAAAACTCTTTTTATATATACGCGGCGGGTAAAGGAAAAATCCATTTTTTCATCTTGCTGGTTTTTCGGTTTCTCCAAAAATCCTATAAAAAAGAATATAATATAAGATTTAAAATATACCCTTCACCCTTCACCTCGTCACCACAACCCAGTTTCCATATCTTCGTCATCGGATTACCTACATTTGTCTTCTGGGTTTATCCTTCGGAGATATTCAGCTATCTTTCGGAGATAATTTCTTATCCTTCGGAGATATTCAGCTATCTTTCGGAGATATTATCTTATCCTTCGGAGATATTTTTCTGAATGATTCCATGATATTTTTCGCACTTTATTTCCCGAATCCACGCAAATCGCACAAATCGCATAGGTAGAAAACGGAAAAGACGTATCTTTGCATTCGAAATAAAACGAATAGCGTATGAGACTGGTAGAAGAAAGAGAAGATAAGAGATTAAGATGGCAATGGCAGATCAGTTTCAACCGCAAGGAGGCTGACATGAAGTCAGACATCACCATCATTCCCAGCGGCAACTATCATATTCTGATAAAGGGTCTGAAACAGAACGACATCATCAGAATATACGGAGCCTCAGGTGTCCTGGCACTTCAGAAACAGGCAAAATCTGATACAGAACTGCTTCGCTCACCAGTAAATGGAACTGTAGCCGTAGAGGTAACACGAGGCAGAAAACAGATAGCCGTAAAGAAGACAGCCCTTAAATAAAGGAATGAATGACGTAAAATTACGGAATAAATGTTAATAAAGCGCAGAGATTATCGTTCGTTTCAATAATTGGCATTATCTTTGCGCTTATTATATTATTCAATAGACCATAAATAACAAAAGAAAATAGAATTATGACAGAAAAGGAAATGTACAATCTGATAAATAATCAGAACAACCAGCAGAGCAATGGCTTTGCTGTTAATGAGAAAGAGCGAGGTATAAGCGGTGTTTTCTCTGCTTTGATGCGCAAAGTGTATACATGGATGACCTTAGCTCTCCTGATTACGGGCGTTACTGCCTATGGTGTAGCTAGCAGTCCTACCCTGCTGATGACCTTGATGACAAGCCGCGGCTTGCTCTTTGGCTTGATTATCGCAGAGCTCGCTCTGGTATTTATCATTACCGGTGCCTACAGAGACTTTCCCTGACTACGGCCACCCTACTCTTCATCGTCTACTCGGTTTTGAATGGTGCCATGCTTTCATCCGTATTCGTAGTATATACGATGACCAGTATTGCCAAGGTATTTTTTATTACAGCCGGCACATTTGGAGCAATGGCTTTCTATGGTTACACAACCAAGAAGGATTTGACCTCTTTAGGAAAAATACTCTTCATGGCGCTGATTGGTCTGATTATCGCTACCATAGTAAACATGTTCTTGAAGAGTTCGGGATTTGATTACATTTTGAGTTACGCCGGCGTAGCCATCTTCGTTGGCTTGACCGCTTGGGACAGTCAGAAAATCAAGCAGATGCTCCAGACACAATACGACATGAGCGAGGGCGCACAGAAACTGGCACTCATCGGAGCCTTGACCTGTATCTCGATTTTATCAATCTCTTCCTCTACTTGCTCCGCATCTTCGGAAGCAGCAACAAGGAATAATGAAAACGAGAACCGGGAATAAAGTAAAAAAACAAAGAATAACATACATAACGAGAAAGGTTGGCTTGCCCTCAACGGGTTGGCCAACCTTTATTTTTTTAATTCCTAGAAAAGGTAAATGCTAGAGTTATATTCTCTTCAAAAAGTTCTATGGTGCAAAGATAGAAAAAAAATGAGAACCATGGTTTCAAAATAGCAAAAATAAGTTTCAAATGGACAAAAAGTGTCTTTTGACATTTTTCAGCGTGCCGCTGATTTTTACAAACTACCTATACACCAACAACTTATGCATTTACTCTATATTTATTAGGAGAGCAAACAAAAAAGGCACACCTATGGAAAGATATTCTAACATTCCAAAGGTGTGCCATGATATAAATTAATGCCTTATATAATAAGGTGTAGTATTAAATGAAATAACCTAATTAGTCGATTTCCTCATCGGCCTCGTAACCACCCATCTCACGGATAGCATTCTTCAGCATCGTGTACTGCTGGTAGAGATGGTTCACAGGCTCTTCACCCTTAGTATAATCGTGCATAGGTGCCTTGAGGAAGAAACTCAAGAAACGCTGGGTTCCGAAACGGCCTGCACGAGCAGCAAGATCGCTCAACAATGTAAGGTCGAGCAGCAATGGAGCAGCAAGGATAGAGTCGCGGCAGAGGAAGTTAATCTTAATCTGCATTGGGTAACCCATCCAGCCGAAGATATCGATATTATCCCAACCCTCCTTGTTATCGTTACGAGGTGGATAATAGTTGATACGTACCTTGTGATAGTACTGAGTATCTTCATCGTTACCATGACCATAGAGATCTGGCTGAGCTTCCGGTTTCAGGATTGTCTCAAGAGTAGAGAGTTTACTAACCTCCTTGGTATGGAAATTAGCTGGTTCATCGAGAACGAGACCATCACGATTGCCGAGAATATTGGTAGAGAACCAGCCATTCAAGCCGAGACAACGGGTACCGATTATAGGAGCGAAGCCACTCTTGACAAGAGTCTGGCCTGTCTTGAAGTCCTTACCGGCGATAGGCATTTTGGTCTTCTCTGCGAGTTCCCACATAGCAGGAATATCAACAGTTGTATTAGGAGCACCCATGATGAAAGGAGCACCCTCTGTCAAAGCAGCATAAGCGTAGCACATGGATGGAGCTACATGCTGGCGGTCGTCAGCCTTCATTGCAGCCTCAAGTGCTGCCAATGTACCATGAATCTCCATATCTACAGGAACGTAGATTTCGGTAGATGCTGCCCAGATAACAACGATACGGGCACAACCGTTCTTCTCCTTGAAGTCGCGGATATCCTGACGAAGAGCCTCTACCATCTCCCAGCGGGTCTTGCAATCCTTCACATTATCGCCATCAAGACGCTTTGCATAGTTCTTGTCGAAAGCAGCCTTCATTGGTACTACCTTCTCCAACTCCTCGCGTACAGGATTGATATCTTTCTCCTTCAATACCTCAGCATACATAGCTGCCTGATAAGCATTCTGCGGATAAACATCCCAAGTACCGAATACGATATCATTAAGGTCTGCAAGAGGAACGATGTCCTTGTAGTGCAAATATTTCTTGTCTGCACCCTTGCCAACACGAATCTTGTCGTACTGAGTCATTGAACCTACTGGCTTAGCAAGTCCCTTACGAGTCATGAAAACACCGGTCATGAAGGTAGTAGCTACTGCGCCACAACCAACAACCAAGATTCCCAGCTTACCTTCTGCTGGTTTAACATTCATTTTTTCCATCTTCTAAAGGTTTATTTTATATTAAGTTGATTATAATCTAAGAATTGTGTCTGCAAAGATAACAAAAACTAATTGAACCGATGTGGTTTTCGTAGACTTTTTTTCAATAATTTACAATAATTAGCTTAAAATGGATAAAAAGGCTATTCTGCATCAAAAGCCAAGTGTAGAATATTTGTATGAAAGAAGATAATATATGCATATTTATTCCACGTTTATGCATAACGAAAGACAAAATAATGTTATTTTATGCATTTTTCTTTCATTTTATTTGGTTATTTGCAAAATATATTGTAATTTTGCAGCCGTTAAACGAATAAAAATACAGCATATGAAGGCAAAGAATAGCAGATTGGAAACTTTGAAGATGCTTATATCAAGTCAAGAGTTGAGTTCGCAAGACCAACTTTTGGAGGCTCTTCACAAAGAAGGCTTTAAGATTACGCAAGCCACATTGAGCCGTGACTTAAAACTGCTCAAGGTAGCAAAGGCAGCATCTTCGAGTGGAAAATATGCGTATGTCCTGCCCAACGATACATTATATAAGAGAGTATCAAACCATATTCCAGTGAGCAAGATGATGGTGAATACCGGATTCCAATCAATCAACTTCTCCGGGAACATGGTCGTGATCAAAACACGTCCGGGATATGCAAGCAGCATTGCCTATAACATAGACAATAGTGATATTTCTCAAATTCTTGGAACCATCGCCGGTGACGACACGATCTTCCTGGTTAAAAAGAAAGGTACCACAGAAGAGGAAATCATCAATGCACTAGCAGAGGTAATTCCAGACGTTCACCATAAATATGTATAAGGTAGTTGCATTTTAATGCAAAACATACACCTTATTATATATAAAGAAAGAATATTAAAACAAAAACATTTTAAGATAGAAGAGAAAAAAATGGAAGAAGCAGAAGTTAAAGTAATGGTGGCTGACGAAAGTCACATCAAGTACATCGACACCATTCTGACTACAATTGCAGAAGCTGCAAAGAAGCGTGGTTCTGGTATCGCCAAGCGTTCACCAGAGTATGTTGCCACCAAGATGCGCGAAGCCAAGGCGGTCATCGCACTCCAGGGCGAAAAGTTCGCAGGTTTCAGCTACATCGAAACATGGGGCAACAAGCACTATGTTACCACATCAGGTTTGATCGTTCACCCAGACTTCCGTGGTTTGGGATTGGCTAAGCGTATCAAGAACCTGACCTTTACGCTTGCCCGACAGCGATGGCCTCATGCCAAGATTTTCTCTTTGACATCCGGTTCGGCTGTCATGAAGATGAACACCCAGCTGGGTTATCTTCCTGTTACTTTCGCCGACCTGACCGATGATGAGTCATTCTGGCGTGGTTGCGAGGGTTGCATCAACGTGGATGTCCTCCATCGTACCAACCGCAAATACTGCATCTGCACCGCCATGCTCTTCGACCCAGAGGAGCATCTGCCTATCAAGCTTCCTCAGGAAGTGATTGAGAGAATCCGCAAGATTGACGGTCCTTCTGCAGAAATCTAAATCCTTAATATATAATAAGGTGTTGGCAAGAATGCCATCTAAATATTATTCATCCATATTAAACATAAAATAAAATGGCAAATAAAAAAGTTGTAGTCGCTTTTAGCGGCGGTCTCGATACATCATACACAGTAATGAAGTTGACCCAGGATGGCTGGGATGTTTATGCAGCATGCGCTAACACAGGTGGTTTCTCTGCCGAGCAGTTGAAGACCAACGAGGAGAACACATATAAGTTGGGCGCCAAGGCATACGTCACTCTCGATGTTACCCACGAATATTACGAGAAATCATTGAAATACATGATTTTCGGTAATGTGCTCCGCAACAACTGCTACCCTATTTCAGTATCTTCTGAGCGTATCTTCCAGGCTATCGCCATCGCTCGTTACGCCAAGGAGATTGGTGCTGACGCCATCGCTCACGGAAGTACAGGTGCCGGCAACGACCAGATTCGTTTCGACATGACCTTCCTGGTAATGGCTCCTGGTGTAGAGATCATCACATTGACTCGTGACAAGGCGCTTTCTCGTAAGGAGGAGGTTGATTATCTGAACGAGCACGGCTTCTTTGCAGACTTCACCAAGTTGAAGTATTCTTATAACGTAGGTATCTGGGGAACCAGTATCTGCGGCGGTGAGATTCTCGACCCAACCCAGGGTCTTCCTGAGGAGCTTACCTGAAGCACGTTACTGCCAAGGAAGAAGAGGCTGAGTTGAAGATTACCTTCGAGAAGGGTGAGATCGTGGCTGTCAACGGCGAGAAGTTTGATGATAAGATTGCAGCCATCCAGAAGATTGAGGAGATTGGTGCTTCTTACGCTATCGGTCGCGACTGCAACGTGGGTGACACCATCATCGGTATCAAGGGTCGTGTAGGTTTCGAGGCTGCAGCTCCTAAGCTCATCATCGAGGCTCACCGCCTGTTGGAGAAGAGCACATTGAGCAAGTGGCAGCAGTATTGGAAGGATCAGGTAGGCAACTGGTACGGAATGTTCCTCCACGAGAGTCAGTACCTGGAGCCAGTAATGCCGGATATCGAAGCGATGCTGACTTCTTCTCAGCGCAACGTAAACGGTACAGCTATCCTGAAACTCCGTCCATACAGTTTCCAGACTGTTGGTGTCGATTCACCAGACGATTTGACCAAGTCTAAGCTCGGTGAGTATGGTGAGATGCAGCACGGTTGGACAGCCGAGGATGCAAAGGGCTTCATCAAGGTAAGCTCTACCCCACTCCGTGTTTATTATGGTATGCACTAACGAGGAAAGATAATATGGTAAAAGTAGGTATTTTAGGAGCAGCTGGTTATACAGGAGGTGAGTTGATTCGCCTCCTTATCAACCATCCTGAGGCAGAGATTGTATTTGCCAACAGCGAGAGTAACGCCGGCAACCTGGTGGCTGAGGTTCACGAGGGATTGTATGGCGAGACCGACTTGAAGTTTACCGCCGAGATGCCTTTCGACCAGGTGGATGTTATCTTCTTCTGCTTCGGTCATGGCAAGAGCGAGGCGTTCCTGAAGGAGCACAATGTTCCGGAGAACGTGAAGATTATCGACCTGGCACAGGACTTCCGTCTTGCCCCAGAGACTGTGGTTGCTACCCAGCAGCCAACCCCAGCCGCTCACGATTTTGTATATGGTCTTCCAGAAATAAATGAATCAAAAATAGCCGTAGCTCAGCACGTGGCAAACCCAGGTTGTTTTGCAACCTGCATTCAACTTGGTTTGTTGCCTGCTGCTAAGATGGGCCTCATCAACAGCGATGTATCTGTCAACGCCATTACAGGCAGCACCGGCGCAGGTCAGAAGCCAGGCGCCACTACCCATTTCTCATGGCGCAACAACAACATGAGCATCTACAAGGCATTCAACCATCAGCACGTACCAGAGATTCGTGAGAGTCTGAAGCAGACACAGGGTTGTCTCGATGCAGCCATCGACTTCATCCCTTACCGTGGCGACTTCGCCCGTGGCATCTTCGCTACAGAAGTGGTGAAGACCGACAAGCCAATCGAGGAAATCGTAGCAGGTTACAAGGAGTTCTACAAGGATGCCAAGTTCACCCACTATGTGGATAAGGCAATCGACCTGAAGCAGGTGGTAAATACCAACAAGTGCCTGGTTCATGTGGATAAGTATGGCGATAAGCTCCTGATTACTTCCTGCATTGACAATCTTCTGAAGGGTGCCGTAGGTCAGGCTGTTCAGAACATGAACATCATGTTTGGTCTCGACCAGACAGCAGGTTTGAAACTCAAGCCATCAGCATTTTAGATAAAAGAATTCGGAAGAACGGATGAAAAATCATTCGTTCTTCTATCATAAAAAATAGTTTGTAATAAGATAACTCTATGAGTTGTCTTTCTTAAAACATAGATTTAACATGAAACTTTACGACGTATATCCTCTTTTCGATATTAATATTGTAAAAGGTAAGGGCTGCAAGGTATGGGACGACAAGGGTCAAGAATACCTCGACCTCTATGGCGGTCATGCCGTTATCAGCATCGGTCATTGCCATCCTCATTATGTGGAGATGCTCACCAACCAGTTGAACAATCTGGGTTTCTATTCCAACTCTGTCATCAACAAGTTGCAGGTGGAACTCGCTGAGCGTCTGGGCAAGATTAGCGGTTATGAAGATTATCAGTTCTTCCTCATCAACTCTGGTGCCGAGGCAAACGAGAATGCCTTGAAACTGGCTTCATTCACCAACGGAAGAACCCGCGTGCTTTCTATAGAGAAGGCTTTCCACGGCAGAACATCCCTTGCCGTAGAGGTAACAAATAATCCTAAGATCATCGCTCCTATCAATGATAATGGTCACGTAACCTATCTTCCTATCAACGATTTGGAGGCTTGGGAGAAGGAACTTGCCAAAGGCGATGTATGTGCTTGTATCATCGAAGCTATTCAGGGCGTAGGTGGTTGCAACATGGTAACTCCTGAGTTTGCTCAGGGATTACAGGCAGCCTGCAAGAAATACGGCACCTTCCTGATTTGCGATGAAATCCAGTGTGGTTATGGCAGAAGCGGTAAGTTCTTTGCACACCAGTGGTTGGGCATCAAGCCAGATCTCATCACCGTAGCCAAGGGTATCGGTAATGGTTTCCCTATGGGTGGCGTATTGATTTCTCCAGAGTTTACTCCTGTATATGGTCAGTTGGGTACAACCTTTGGTGGCAACCACCTGGCATGTACTGCCGCTCTCGCCGTTCTCGATGTATTTGAGAAGGAGAACCTGGTACAGAATGCGCATGAAGTTGGTGAATATCTCATCGCCCAGCTGAAGGAGTTGCAGAAGCGCAACAGCCACATCACAGAGGTTCGTGGCCGTGGTTTAATGGTAGGCGCCGTACTCGACATTCCTCACAAGGAAGTTCGCAGCAAGCTCATCCACGAGCAGCACTGCTTCACCGGTTGCGCCGGCACCAACATCCTTCGTATCCTCCCTCCATTGGTATTGACCAAGGAAAATGTAGATGACTTCATCGGAAGATTGGAAACCGTATTGAAGGAAGTATAAACCCATTGAGATAAGGATATAAAGAAAACTCAACCCATAAAAGAAATAGGAATCACTCCTATCGTGAGCAGCAAGCCCTTTGCGGTTTGCTGCTTTTTTGTTCCCCTTATAGGAAATCACCTTAAATGTCTCTACTTTCGAATAAAAGTAATAAAAGATATTTATAGTCGATTCAGCTCTGCATTACCGACACCAGTTCCTTTGTACTTGCTACGTGTGGTATTGAACTTATAGCGAAGGGTGAGTTGCAGGTCTCTCGTACCTCGCTTAGATACTTGCAAAAGTTCCATCTTTTGGTTATAGAGCAAGTCGGCATCCCAACATTTATAAAGCAGGTCGTTGCCTTTTATTTCCAAGGTAAGGGCATCCTTTAGGAATGACTTACTGATGCTGACATCCAGTACATGCTGCTCTTTGGCAAGATATACGTTCATCGTGTTACCCTTGCTCTGATAGCGATAATCCACGTTAAGGGTGATGCCGCATGGCAAGGAGAAGGCATTGTTGAAGTTGCCCATGAAGATAGGACGGTTCAAGCGATAAGATGCCACATCAGTATGGAGGGTGAACCAGGGCTTCTGCATGCCCAAGTTGATTTGTGGCGCCCAAATGCCTATCTTTGGAGCGGCACTGATGTAGGCGGTCATGCTCTTGAGACTCTTCACGTTCTTACGACTTATCATGGTAATTGCTTCGTTATCAGGAATTTGCTCCGCCCAATAGATAATGGCATTGCGAGAGTCCTTGTAGTTGACCATAAACTGGATGAACTTCCATACACCCGATAATTCCACTCTGTGATTGGTTTCGTTGTCGAGATAAGGATTACCTGTTTGGCGAGTAAATCGATTCATATAAGATACATTATTGCTCAGTTGACTATATGAAGGACGAGAGGTCTTTACCGAATAGCTCAACTGTGCCATTACCTTACCTATCTTCGCACCATAGCTGATGGTAGGAAAGAGGTTGCGGAAGGAGCGACTCTGCTCGGGCTGATAGATGCCTGCATCATAATACTTGAATCTTACATACTCGTATCGCAACCCTGCCGTGATGTTTCCTATCGGGGTGAGGCGTGCGTATTGGATGAATGGACTTGCCGTCTGCTCCTCCAATTTGCTATAAGAGTTGGCGATGAGGTCGGTGCGATTCACTTCGTAGTCATCGTTACGATGAGTATTTATATACTCAGCTCCATAGGAGAAATTACCGCCTAAGAGAGGAGAGGTAATTACGAGTTTGGTGGCTACCATCTTATTGCTCACACGATTCTTGGAGTTGATGTTACGAGAATCGTACTCCTGGCTCTGTTCATCGCTATAGGCATAAGCCCTGTTTGTACTGAAATAGAGGTCGGTATTCAGGTCAATAGTGGTCTTGCCCAAAGAGCCGTTGTAGTAGGCATTCAATTGATGGCTAGGGTTATTCTTGTCGACCGTCAGACCATCGGTTTTGATATAGTCGTAAAACTTACCGTCGGCAGTCACCTGACTATCAAAAAAATCTTTTGAGCGAGAATAGCCTGGCGAGGTCAAGGTGTATCTCGCACCAATGGAATGATTGGCATTGAAATCATAGCTAAAACCACTGATAAGACGATGCGATTCTATACGACCTGTTACTTCGTTGTTGTTATGCTGTTGCCAAAGCGTATCAACATGTACAGTCTGTTTGTAGGAGGCCTTTTGCATCCATGTTGCATCAGAGAACTTATAAGTGGCAAAGAGATTCAGTCCATTATGACGATAGTTCATGTTAACCTGTTGGATGGTATTGTCGTGCTTATTGTACCAATACACAGAGCGAGTATCAAAGCCGAAACCTTCGCCTTTCTTCTTGATGGTCTTGATTTTGATTACCGCATTTACCGAAGCATCGTAGGTGGCTCCTGGATTCTGGATGACTTCCACACTCTTGATGTCAGAAGATTTAATGTTATCCAACTCACTGATGTCTTGCATCTTCCTGCCGTTGATATATATAATAGGTGTACCCTTGCCGACCACCTCATATCCATCTTTCTTCTTCACGATACTCGGCACATGCTTCAATACATCGTCTGCCGTACCCATCTTGCTAAGCACAGTTCCTGCCACGTTGGTAAGCAGTCCTTCGTGGGTCTTCTTATATTGAGGAAGATGAGCTTTCACCACCACTTCGCCAAGTTCTTTGGAGAACTTATCAAATAGGGTCGTGTCGGAAATCTGTTCGCCGTTGATGTTCTGTGCCATCATCTGTGTTAGGGTAATGCCACAGAAGGATGCTACTAACGCAAGTCTTTTCATTTTCTTACTATTCTTTATGTTGTTACTATTCTTATTTTGTTGCAAAATAGCAAAGGCAACGGCTATGCCAAAAACATAAACGACTGATTATCAGAATATATAGAAAGAAAGTCCATAAAAGGACCTGTCTAAATACTTGACACGGCTGTCTAGTTATTAGACAGAAAACCCATCA
>ENA-OQBJ01001173-OQBJ01001173.1-human-gut-metagenome-genome-assembly--contig:-NODE-1173-length-10954-cov-2.182045_pt1 | contig 10954 bp, 16 predicted proteins | sample MGYA00242743_ERZ504545 | MGnify/ENA primary metagenome ERZ504545 (study PRJEB26092, sample SAMD00036252) | human gut metagenome | host: Homo sapiens | study: EMG produced TPA metagenomics assembly of...
CTTGGAAATCCGGATCATAATATCGGTCTGAAACTGTCATCTTCCTGATCTTTTACCGTCAGATACTGGTTTGACAGCTCCACCGGCTCCAGATCTTCTTCGTGGATCAGATACAGATAATTCTTCACCAGTTCTCTTAGGAATTCTGTTGCACCGGTTCCATCTGTCAGCGCATGGAATACTTCAAAATTGATCCGTTTTTTATAATATGTCACTTCAAATAAAAGTGTCTTTTTATCCCGTACATACAGGCTGCTGCAAGGTTCTTTATATTCTTCCCTTACCACCGGTCTTAATTCACTTTTCTCCAGATAATGCCAGAAAAGCCCCTTTCTCATAACCGACAAAAATACGGGATACTTTTGTATCGTCTGATTCAGAGCTTCCTGTAATATCTCTTCTTTTACTTCTTCTTTCAGCTCACAATAGAACCGGAACACTCTGGTATCTTTCGGGCTGCTGGCTGCGGAAAATAACTTTGCCGCATTATCCAGACTTCTCCAGTAAGCACGTTTTTGCTCAAACACCGGCTTTCTCCTCCCCCTTTACTTTCCCGCTTTATTCTTCGTTTGCAGGACTAACCTTCCGGCTGTTTTCATCAGATGTATAGCCGCTCAGGAAACGGTTAATAATAGCAAAGCTCTCCTGTACATGGTAATATTTTACTCCCAGTGCAAAGAATCCGTGAAGTGCATCCTGTATTCTGTGCACCTCCACCTTATTGCCCGCTTCTTTTAACCTTCTTCCATACTCTTCCCCCTCATCTCTGAGAGGATCACATTCCGCCGTTAAGATCAGTGTATCCGGCTGGTTGCTGTAATCGGTCTCCATGAGAGGTGCAAGATATTTACTTTTCTTATCTTCTTCTGCCGATGCATAGAAATTAATATAATCCCGCATCTTTCCCGCAGTCAGAAGATATTCCGTCCCGTAACGTCTTACCGACAAATATGGGGACTCTTCACTGTAATCATTATTTACCGCAGGATAGATCAGTATCTGTCTCTTCGGCAGGAATTCTCCCTGATCTCTTGCCATCAGTGAAACAGCTGCTGCCAGATTCCCACCGGCACTGTCTCCGATCAGTGTAATCTTATCCGGATCTGTATTCAAGATAAACTGGTTCGTGTACATAGCCTTTGCCGCCATATAACAATCGTAAAAACCAATGGGAAATGGATACTCCGGCGCCAGCCGGTACTCTACCGATACAACGATATGATCTGTTGCCGAAGCAAGACGGGCACAGATTCTTTCATAATTATCAATACTTTCCGTTACCCATCCTCCCCCGTGAAAGAACAGAAATACCGGCAGATCATCCTCCATCTTTTCCCCTGGAAGGAATATCCTTACAGGGATCTGATGATTGCCGTTATAAATCTTATAGTCAATCGTCTTATGAAATATCTTCATCGGATCAATTGCTTTTAAATTCGCCAGGTGTCTTGAAGCCTCCACTTCAATGCCGTCGAAGGACAGCGCTTTTAATACCCGCCTCATTGATTTGTTGATCGCCATTATCTGATATATCCTTCCTCATATGCTTTTGCTTTATTAAATGCATATAACTCTGCAAAAGTTGCCTGCTTGTATGGAGAAGCGTAGAAAATCCCCACCATTCCACATGTGATAACCGTAAGAATATCCCATCCAAGGAATGACAGATCCAGAATAAACGTCTCCATCTTCTGTCCGTCCATCATACGCTTACTGATCTGGAATGCTTCTTTTCTGTCCATTCCCGGATTCTCTGCAAGAATGTAAGGAATCATCAGGTATTCATAATGCTTCACGATTCCTGGAATCACCAGCAGTAATGTCCATAAGGATGTAAAAAGTTCTCTTAAGAACATGGTCAGTACAATATTCACATAATGTCCGGAACGGAATGCATCAAACATCGTTCCAACCGTTGGATTCTCTGTCTTATTCAATACGAAGAAACGTTTTCCACCTACTTCCAGAAGATTTCCCACGAATATCTTCAGTGCCCATATTACAATCATTAATATAATCGCAGCCATTGCAATTGCCAGCCCTGCAAATGGGAATCCCCATCCGTAATGATATGAGAATGAAAACCCATCATTCCCATACAGACTGTTCTGTGAAGCGCCACTTCCGGTTCTTCCTCCGCTTATGCTGCTAAGTCCCGTGATGATTCCCATGATCACTGCTACAGCCACACATGCCCAGTAATTCTTCTTAAATGCAATCTTACCATTTGTTTTCAGTCTTTCTCTTGTCCAGTTCATATACTTTTTCTCCTTGTTTATCCCTGTTGCTTTGTATTTTGAATCTTTTCATTTAAATCATTCAGATATACCATCGGTCCATCTTCTCATCCAGTGCATTCTCAGTCTCTTCTTTTTTCTCCATAAGTTCCCGCAATTTCACCGAATTAGTCGCATTGGCTGCAATCTGTGCATCCAGTGTCTCAATCTTTTCTTCCAGTTTTGCAATGTCATCATCGATCGACTCGAACTCCCGCTGCTCTTTGAATGTGAATTTCAGCTTTGGTTCCCGCTGTTTCCAGGTGTCTTTCGAAGAGCTCTCTGCCTTCTTCGGCTGTTCCTCTGTCCCGGCAGCATGTCCTTTCAATGACATCTCTGTATCCAGACCTTCCAGTTCTTTGCGGATCAGATAATCCGAATAACCACCCTCGAACTGTCGTACTTTTCCGTCTCCTTCAAATGAGAAGATACGGTTCACAATACGATCCAGGAAATAACGGTCATGTGATACCGTGATGATAATTCCGTCAAAGTGATCCAGATAATCTTCCAGGATCGTCAGCGTCTGGATATCCAGATCGTTGGTCGGCTCATCCAGGATCAGTACATTCGGTGCACTCATCAAAACACGCATCAGGTACAGTCTTCTCTTTTCTCCCCCGGAAAGCTTCTCAATCTTTGACCACTGCATGGCTCCGTCAAATAAGAAGCGCTCCAGCATCTGGGATGCCGTGATCTTTCCGTCTGATGTCGTAACATATTCTCCCACTTCTTTGACATAATCAATCACTTTCATGGATGCATCCATATATTCATTCTCCTGAGAGAAATATCCGATCCGGATCGTCTGCCCAATCTCGATCGTGCCATTATCCGGTTTTACAATCCCATTAATAATCTTAAGAAGTGTCGTCTTTCCACAGCCATTCGGTCCGATGATTCCGATTCTGTCATTTTTTAGGAAAATGTAACTGTAGTCATCGATCAGCTTTCTTGCTCCATAAGATTTACTGATGTTCTGAAGCTCGATTGTCTTATTTCCCATACGGGACGCTACGGAATCCAGTACCACTTTCTTTTCTTCCTGAATGTCCTTGATCTCCTGCATTGCCTTGATGCGGTCAATGTGTGCTTTCTGCTTCGTACTTCTGGCTCTTGCACCTCTTCCCAGCCATTCGAGTTCTGTACGCAGAAGACTCTTTTCTCTTTCTTTCTGTCGCCAGTGCATATCTTGACGTTCTGCTTTTAACTTGACAAACTCCGAATAATTTCCAGGGTAGCTGTATAATTTCCCCTGATCTACTTCCACGATCCTGGTTGCCACACGATCCAGAAAATAACGGTCATGGGTAACCATCAGGATTGCCCCGCGAAATCCGATCAGATATTCCTCCAGCCACTCAGACATCGCATTATCCAGGTGGTTGGTCGGTTCATCCAGTACCAGGATATCTGCCGGTGTAAGCAATGCATTGACCAGTGCAATTCTCTTCTTCTGACCGCCGGACATATGCTCTACTTTCTCGTCATAGTCATAGAAGCCAAGCTTGTTCAGCATGGATCTGGCATCTGCTTCAATTGTCCACTGATTCAGCTCATTCACATTGTCTGCGATTGCCGCACGCAACACCGTTGTTCCCTCTTCAAATTCCGGTGTCTGCGGCAGATAACAGATCTTGACCTGATTTCCTATACTGATCTTACCTTCATCGTATGGTTCTATTCCGGCTGCCACTTTTAAAAGCGTAGATTTTCCCATTCCGTTAATTCCGATCACACCGATCTTTTCATTCTCATTGATGCTGAATGCAACATCATTCAGAAGGACACGGTCAGTATAAGCCTTCGTAATATGCTCCATCGTAAGTAAATTCATACTTTAGTTCTCCTTCATAAGCCTTTCGGATCTTCCCATCGGCAGTCCCTGTAAAATGCCTGACAGGCCAGAAAAGAGACCGGAAACTCCGATCTCTTTTCGTTCTCCTCTTTCTATTATATTTTACAGAAAGACATATTTCAATATGAATAATACCGTAAGTACATACATTAATGCGCTGATCTTCTTTTCTTTTGCTTTTCCAGTCATCAGATTCAGGATCACATAAGAGATAACTCCCATAGAGATACCTTCTGAAATGCTGTAGAAGAATGGCATAGCCAGAATACAGATGTAGCATGGCAGTGCCTCTGAAAAATCATCAAAATCAATGTGTGTCACATTTGTCAGCATGTAGAATCCAACCACGATCAGGGCCGGTGCTGTTGCAAATGAAGGAATTGCAAGGAAGATTGGTGACAGGAACAGTGACAGGCCGAATAAAATAGCTGTCGTTGCAGAAGTCAGTCCCGTTCTTCCTCCTTCGGATACACCGGATGCACTCTCTACAAATGTCGTAGTCGTTGTTGTTCCAAGCACTGCTCCAACGGTTGTTGCAACCGCATCTGCCATCAGCGCACCTTTGATATTCGGAAGACGTCCCTCCTCATCTAACATACCTGCCTTTGTAGACACACCGATCAGTGTTCCGATCGTATCAAACATATCTACAAATAAGAATGCAAAGATGACAACGATAAAGTTCAAAGAGAATATTCCGCTGAAGTCAAGCTTTCCAAATACCGGCATGATGCTTGGAATTGTGAATCCCTTGCTGAAATCCGGAAGCAGGCTGTAGAATCCAATTTCTGGATTCGCTACATAGATACCCGCCATCTGACAGATGATTCCAAGAATCCATGTAATCAGGATTCCCCATAAGATATTTCCCTTTACATTCTTTATTACCAGAATTCCTGTAATTCCCACACCGATCAGTGCAAGAATGACCGTGATTCCTACGTTACTCATAGAAGCTTCCACACCTTTGGCACTGTTATATCCATCAATGGAGAATAACTGCAGAAGTGTAGAACCTCCTACTACGATATTCGCATTCTGAAGTCCGATAAATGCAATGAATAATCCGATACCGACACTTACTGCCGACTTCAGATTCTTCGGAATTGCATTGAAGATTGCCTCACGGATATTCGTAAGTGAAAGTACGATGAAAACGATACCTTCTACAAATACTGCCGTTAATGCAACTTCCCACTTATAACCCATTCCAAGAACAACAGTATAGGCAAAGTATGCATTCAGTCCCATTCCAGGTGCCAGTGCGAACGGGTAATTGGCGAAGAACGCCATCAAGAATGTACCGATCATTGCAGCCAGCGCTGTCGATGTAAAGATTGCACCGGAATCCATCCCTGTTGCAGACAGGATACTCGGATTGACTGCAAGTATGTACGCCATAGTCATGAACGTAGTGATACCTGCCATAACCTCTGTTTTGGCATCGGTTCCGTTCTCACGGAGCTTAAATAATTTTTCCAACATGTTTCTCTTTTCCTCCTTATACTCTCAAAAAATAAGATAACGACAACAAAATTACTGTATCTCTCTTATTTTTTTCTTAAAGCAAGTACCTGATTTGGTGCTACGGATAACTCATCGATTCCCATCTGCAGGAATTGTTCTGTCATGTCCAGATCTGCTGCCAGATCACCACATATGCTGATTGTTTTTCCCTCCAGATGTACATTATTCGCAATAATACGTATCATTTTAAGCAATGCCGGATGATGCGGATTATAAAAATGATCCAGTTTAGAATTTGTTCTGTCCATTCCCAGTGTAAGCTGCGTCAGATCATTCGTTCCTATACTGAAAAAATCAAGCCTCCCGTGCCAGTTCACCGCTTATCATAACCGCTGCCGGTGTTTCAATCATAACTCCGATCTGTATTTCTTCATTAAACGGAATCTTCTCATCTTTTAACTCTTTTTTTATCTTTTCCAGAAGCAGTTTTGCCTGCTGTACTTCTTTTACATCTGTAACCATCGGGAACATAATAGACATCTTTCCATAAGCAGATGCACGTAAAATTGCACGTAACTGCGTCTTGAATATCTCGTCTTTATCCAGTGACACACGGATTCCCCTGTATCCCATCTCAGGATTATTCTCTTCTCCCAGGTCCAGACACTCTGCTGTCTTTTCACCGCCCAGATCTGCTGTACGGATCACAACCTTTTTCATTCCCATCGCTTCTGCTGCCAGACGATATACCTGAAACTGCTGTTCTTCTGTCGGAAGTTTCGGACATTTTCCATATAAATAATTCACTTCTGAATAATCCGATTCCACCCGCATCACTGCGCAGAACGCTTTCAATGTCTTCCCTGCTTCCGATATTCGCGCACACATCAATTTTTTGTCCGCTCTGCGTAATATTTTCTTTTCCCTTCAGACGTTCCAGACTCTGTACCTGCGTATGATTCTCATCTTGTCTCTGTTTCATCTTTGAAATCGTTGTATAATCAGGTTCGATATATACTTTTCCCTCAAAACCATCGATAATAATGGTCTTGCCTTCGTATTCTTTCTTTAAAGACTCTCCCAGTCCGATCACAGATGGAATTCCTTTTGTTCTTGCAAGCACTGCCGTATGAGAATTAATTGTTCCGTATCTGGTAACAAACCCAAGAATCTTGCTCTTATCAAGCTTTACTGCCTCACTTGGATATAATTCACCGGCTGCCAGTATAAACGGTTCATCTGTCAGCATCTTATCTTTCCATGCCCTTGCAAGAATCCGAAGTACCCTTGTCGACACATCTTTAATATCTGCTTCGTGTCCCTGTACATAACTTTTATTACTTTTTGCCGCACTTGCCAGTACATTTTCCACCGCATTTTTTACAGCATACTCTGCATTCAACTTATGCTCTACGATAATATTTGTAATCTGCCTGATGATTTCCTGATCTTCAAGGATCATCTGCTGCATCTCAAATATAGCTGCATTCGCTTCACCTACTTCCTTAGAAGCCGAATCATACAGATCCCTCAGTTCCTGCAACGCTTTCTGCCTTGCTTTCTGAAAACGCATAACCTCTTTTTCTACATCTTTTACATAGATTCTGCGAATCTCTTTTGTATCCCGCTTATAAAAGGAAAGTTTTCCGATTGCAATTCCTTCTGATATTTTTTTCCCAGTCAATGTAATCATAGTTTTCCAACCCTTTTAAACCTTTATTAGTATGAACAATAATACTTTACACGTTTGCCGTTCATTCGTCAAGTAGATTACTTTTTTGTATAAAAACACAAAAACATTCCTTAAATTCATTGACGTCTTTATCAATATATGCTAATCTGACAACAGTGCAATTCATAGAATACTTTTATAAATTGCACGATTTAATAATTTTTATGGAGGTATAATCATGAAAGGTACTGTAAAATGGTTTAACAACCAAAAAGCTACGGTTTCATTTCTGACGCTGAGGGTCATGATGTATTCGTTCATTATTCAGGACTGAATATGGAAGGATTCAAGACACTTGAAGAAGGTCAGGAAGTGGAATACGAAGTTACAGAAGGTGCTAAGGGCCCACAGGCTGTTAACGTAACACCACTCTAATCGCAACAATCTAAGTTTTTAATGTCCCTTTTATATATTAAAATATATCTATTTCGGATTTAAATATTTAAAAGTAATACATGACTTAACGAGAGAGGATTATGAGAAAAAGCCAGATAACTGCAGTTATCTGGCTTTTATCATATCTGCCAAACCGGTCATCTGAAGATACACAGATGACCGGTTCTTCTGTATTATTCAGTATTATTTCTGTGGTCTTGAAACATTCAGCTGAAGATCAATTCCAAATGGATTAACCACAACTCCCGTAACTTCCGGGCCCATTGCTTCCGGAATTCTGGCTGCTTCGACAACTCCCATTGTATACTTCATATCTCTGTTCTCATTCTGGAATTTCAGGAATTCCTGAACGTCTGTAAAGATCGGCATCAGTACCTGTCCGTCATCTTTATTCAAAATCGGCATTTTTTTATCTTCACTGATTGCCGTGATATATCTGCCCCTCTGATAATGTGCCATCAGTTCTTCCTGCAGTTCCTTTGTTTCATCCGTGAGTTTTAATTCTTTCTGGCTTCTTACCTTCTGCATAAAATACATTGCAGTAATCTGAAGTTCCGGATTCTCAATCGGTTCTTCGCCCGGCTTCTGTTCCGGTCTTCTAACCAGTTCCCCTAACTGAATCGCAATCTCTTCTTCTGTTCCTTTACCGATTACCATACAGTTCACCCGATTGGGAATAAACTGCTATAGAAAGGAAGCAGGTATTTTTTTTTCAATATTAAATTTAAATACGGATTATTCGCCTTCAGGAATTCCTGTCCTCCGCGCATTGCATCTTCTTCTGAAAAGAATACAAACACTTCATCAATCATAACGTCTCCGGATCACATACCACAAAAGGCATTCTTGTACAATCAGACATCAATACATAGATGGCATCCGATTCCCGTAACTTTTTTAAAACGCTGTTTTTGTCTACACTCATACTGTTCCTCTTTCACTTCTATTGATTAGCACGATATGCCTCGTCCGCGCTATACACGTCGAAACCACTACCTTTAAGAATATCGATCACCCTTCCAGGATCATCACTCTTTAATACAGCTGCTGCATCTGCTCCATTTGCAAATGCATACATATATTCAATATTCACTTCTCCATCTACAATCTGATGCATTGCTTTATTCAATGAACCGGTTGCATGTGGTACACGAAGTGCTACAACATCTGTCAGCATTGCTGTAATTCCAGCTTCTTTTAATGCTGCACGTCCTTTGTGCGGGTCAGAAACGATCAGACGAAGCATTCCATAATCTGATGTATCCGCAAGACTCAGTGCAACAATATTCACACCTTTTTTTGCCAGTACATCCAATACTTCTTCCAGACGTCCTTCTCTGTTTTCCAAAAAAACTGATAACTGTTGTACAGTATTACTTACGCCCATGTTATTCCCTCCTGTTTATAAACCTCTGTTATCAATGACACGTTTTGCCTTGCCTTCGCTTCTTTCGATTGTCTTAGGCTCTACAAGTTTTACTCTTACTGCAACACCAAGTGCCTGTTTCAGTACTGCAGCAACTTTGTTCTTCAGTTCATCCAGCTTACGGATCTCATCTGAAAATATTTTTCATCTACTTCTACCATTACAGTCAGTACATCCAGGTTATTTTCACGATCTACGATCATCATATAATGTGGTGCAACACCGCCTCCGATAGAAAGCAGGGCTGTCTCTACCTGTGTCGGGAATACGTTGACTCCGCGGATAACCTTCATATCATCTGTACGGCCTTTGAACTTGGAAATTCTAGGAAGCGTTCTTCCACACTCACACGTAGAATGATCAATACTTGTAAGATCCTTTGTTCTGTAACGAAGTAACGGCATACCTTCTTTTACAAGTGTGGTAAATACAAGTTCTCCTGTCTCCCCGTCTGCACATGGTGTATGATCTGCCGGATTCAATACTTCCGGATAGAAATAATCTTCATATACATGCATTCCTTTATGATGGATACATTCCAGTGCAACACCCGGACCTGTAATCTCACACAATCCATAGATATCAAAACAGTTAACATTTAACAGTTCTTCAATCTTCAGACGCATCTCTTCTGTCCATGGCTCTGCGCCATTGATTCCTACTTTTAACCGAAGCTTATCTACGATGCCTGCCTCGTTGGCAGCTTCTGCCAGATATAAAGCATAAGATGGAGTACATGCAAATGCAGTCGCACCAAAATCTTCCATACACATCAACTGTCTTTTTGTATTACCTGCTGACATCGGAATAGCCATTGCTCCAAGCTTTCTTGCTCCGAAATCCAGTCCCATTCCTCCTGTAAACAAGCCATATCCATAGCAGATATGCAGACGATCCTCTGCAGTAAGTCCTGCCATCGTAAGTCCTCTTGCCACACATTCTCCCCATACATCTACATCTTTCTGTGTATAAGAAGCAAGAGTCAGCTTACCGGTTGTTCCTGATGTTCCCTGCACTCTGACGATCTTTTCCTGTGGAACAGCCAGAAGTCCGAATGGATAATTCGCTCTTAAATCTTCTTTTGTCGTAAATGGAAGTTTACCGATATCTTCAATCCCCTTGATATCTCCCGGTTCGATTCCTATATCATCCATTTTCCTGCGATAAAATTCTACGTGGTCATATACATTCTTAACCTGTTTTACCAGACGTTCACTCTGAAGTGCAGTCATCTCATCCCTGCTCATGCATTCAATCTTAGGATCTCTGATCTGTTCTTTCCAGTCCTTTAATGCTACCTTTGCCATAACCTCTTATGTACCTCCTTATAAATGATAACCAACATCAAATGCCTTTTTATTTATCTCAATAGTTTTCGGAGGAACTGTCTTTTCAATCACCTCATACCATTGTTCTTTTGTAAAGTCCATGTGCTGTGCTGCAACTCCAAGCACAATCAGATTGAATACTCTGGAATTCCCGATTTTTTTTGCTTCTTCTGTTGCATTTACTGTATATACTTTGTGATCTTTCCCCAGTGTTTCAATAATGTCTTCCGGGTATTCTGCTGCCCCGATCACAACCGGCATCGGATCAATTCTCCAGTCATTGATGATCAATGCTCCGTCTTTTTTCAGGAAATGTGCATATCTCAGTGCTTCCAGACGTTCAAATGCGATAATCACATCTGCCTGCCCTTCTTCTACAATTGGTTCTGCCACCTGTTCTCCGTACCTTACAAATGTTACAACGCTTCCTCACGCTGAGCCATTCCATGTACTTCGGAAAGTTTTACGTCA